>CESU01015333.1_pt1 | contig 46037 bp, 40 predicted proteins | sample 531141 | NCBI WGS metagenome assembly CESU01 (sample SAMEA2621401, study PRJEB7988) | marine metagenome | isolation source: saline water (ENVO:00002010), including
TATTCAGGTTTATGAGGGATAATGTTATGATGTTCGCGTTATTCATATTTTGCCTACTGGAGTAGCGTTGGCTCAGCGCGACTACAGTTTATTCAATTTTGGGCTTGATAGGTGGGTATTTGGGGGAGCTCGTTTATTACTTATAACGAAGCTCGGCCAAGACACCATCCAATCCCTCACGTATGAGATCGAGAGACTTGTTGGCCACAAATTGGGCCTGTTAACTATATTTTTCAAAGATAAAAGTTGAAGGAGGCATTATTGTAGAAAAATATGGTATACGGCTTTTAGTGCCGGGAACCTATCTACCGCTTCAATGATATTGTATTTCAATGCCTTGGAAGCCATTTTAAATCTAGCAGTCAAATTAGTAATTATTTATGGCATCGCCCTTTTAAAGGCTAGCTAATACGCTATCCTGTATACGTCGCCAAAATCAACAAAGGCTGATTATCTGGGAGGATATTATGAAAACTTTTTTAACGAAAACTGCTGTAGCAGCTCTTGCAGTCGCATTCGCAAGTGACGCCATCGCAACAGAATGGAATGTATCAGTTTGGGGTAAGCGCCGTGCTTTTACAGAACATGTTGAAAAACTGGCTGAATTGGTTTCGGAGAAGACTAATGGCGAGTTTACAATGAATGTGAGCTACGGTGGACTGTCCAAGAACCGTGAAAACCTAGACGGGATTTCAATTGGTGCGTTTGAGATGGCGCAGTTCTGTGCAGGTTATCATCGCGACAAAAACCGTGTTGTAACTGTTTTGGAACTACCATTCTTGGGTGTTGAAGACCTAGCTCAAGAAGTTGCGGTGTCCAAAGCTGTTTATGCGCACCCAGCTGCTGCTGAAGAAATGGCCCAGTGGAACGCTAAATTATTGATGACGTCTCCAATGCCCCAGTACAACTTGGTTGGTACTGGTGAGCCACGCCAAACGTTGGCTGATTTTGTAGGTATGCGCGTTCGTGCAACCGGCGGAATTGGCAAAGCATTTTCTGCTGTTGGTGGTGTTCCCACATCTGTGACTGCAACAGAAGCATATCAAGCCATGGAAGGTGGATTGGTCGATACGGTTGCGTTTGCACAGCACGCTCACCTTTCATTTGGCACAATTAATCAAGCGACTTGGTGGACAGCCAACTTGAACCCAGGCACCGTCAACTGCCCGGTTGTTGTGAACATCGATGCGTACGAAGATTTGTCTGACGTCGAACGTGAAGCACTTAATAGTTCAATTCCAGAAGCATTGGATCACTACTTAACCAATTATGCCGAATTGCTGGGTCGTTGGGACGCTGTGTTAGAAGAAAAAGGTGTTGCTAAGGTTCAAATTAGCGATGATGTGATCGCCGAGTTCCGTGCGAAAGCTGCGGATCCAATTCGTGATGAATGGATCAAAGACATGGAAGCCCAAGGCCTACCGGGGCAAGAGCTATATGACCTAGTTGTGAAGACCTTGGCAGAAGCAAAAGCCGCAAACTAAGTGTCCATTTTTATCAATAGGCCGCCCCGCACGTTTGGGGCGGCCTAACTATCTAAAACATACTCGGGGGGAGTAGACCAATGGCAGGATCAGCAGCGGTACTCGAGGATTCCAGTCTGCTTAGTAGATTGGATCGGGCACTGTTGCCGCTGGAGCGTTTCTGCGCTTTGATCAGCGGTCTTGCGATTTTTTCACTTATGTTCTTGGCCGCATACTCCGTCACAACCCGTAAATTCTTTGGCGCCCCGATGATGGGCTATGTCGACCTGATTGAGAGCGCGATGCCAATAATCGCGATTATGGGGGTGGCCTATGTGCAGCGTGATGGCACACACATCCGCATGGATATGCTGGTGTCCAAGCTTAGTGGCCGAACACTTTGGTTGTTCGAACTGATTTCGGTCCTAATGATCCTGATCCTGATGGTGGCCCTTACTTGGGGCTCATGGGATCACTTCATGCGGTCTTTTGATTGCGCACGCCCGTTGTGCAGTAAGGACAGCACCACAGATATTTATTTACCTGTATGGCCATCGAAGCTGGTTGTGCCATTCGGTTTTGGCGTTCTGTCCTTACGTCTATTCTTGCAGACTTGGGGCTATGGGCGCGCGTTAGTTTTAGGTCTTGAAAACCCTGCTGGCGTCCCATTGACCCTATCAATGGCTGAACAAGCTGCAATCGAAGCCCGCGCACTTGAGGGAGCTGACTGATGGATAGCATTTCAATTGGATTGTGGGTCAGTAGCGGTATGCTGGTCATGGTGCTACTGGGCATGCGCGTAGCTTTTGCTGCAGGTATGGCGGGTTTTGTGGGCCTCGTTTGGTTGCGCTGGAATGGATACGACTATGACCCCGAGAAGTTTGGCAAAGCGCTTCAGATCAGTGTGCGCATCGCGGGCCTGACACCGCAATCAAAGGTTAGCGCCAATGTTCTGTCATTGATCCCAGTGTTTATTCTGATCGGGTACTTGGCGTATTACGCCAAGCTTACTACCGCTTTGTTTGAGGCATGTAAGCGTTGGTTTGCCTGGGTGCCGGGTGGTTTGGCCGTATCAACCGTATTTGCGACTGCGGGTTTTGCGGCTGTGTCTGGTGCATCTGTCGCAACAGCGGCGGTGTTTGCACGTATTGCGATCCCTGAGATGTTGAAGATCGGATACAACAAACAATTCGCAGCAGGTGTTGTTGCAGCAGGGGGCACGCTTGCCTCGCTTATTCCACCTTCAGCGATACTTGTGATTTACGCGATTATCGTTGAGCAAGACGTAGGAAAACTCCTGCTCGCAGGTTTCATCCCTGGTGCATTTTCCGCAATCGTATACGCTATTTTGATCATCGGCATTGCTATGACATTTAAGAACGTGGGCCCCCCAGTTCGTGGGTTCACATGGAAGCAGCGCCTTGAATCCCTTCCACCTGCGTTACCAATCGTTTTGGTCGTCGTGATAATCATCTTCTTTGTCTACAATCCATTTGGTGATGCATGGGGCACCCCAACAGAAGGTGGTGCGATTGGTGCGTTCATCGTGTTTATGATGGCGATGTACCGCGGCATGCGTTGGGGCCAGCTGAAAGAGGCATTGCTTGAAACCGCCAAACTGACGGTGATGATCTTTACGATCATCTGGGGAGTTCTGATATATGTACGATTCCTCGGATTTGCGAAACTTCCAGATGCGTTTTCTGACTGGATCGTTTCATTGGATATGGCACCTTTAACTATTCTGATCTGCATCCTACTGGCTTATGCTGTTTTGGGCATGTTCATGGATGCAATTGGAATGCTGTTGTTGACGTTGCCAGTGGTTTATCCAGCCGTCATGGCGCTGAACGGTGGCGAATACGTTACCGTTGAAGACAGTATTTTTGGAATGTCAGGGCCAATGTGTGCCATTTGGTTTGGGATATTAGTGGTCAAAATGGCTGAGTTCTGTTTGATAACGCCGCCCATTGGCCTTAACTGTTTTGTGGTTGCAGGTGTGCGTGACGACCTGACGGTACAGGACGTGTTCAAGGGTGTCACACCATTTTTTCTGGCAGATGGCGTCACAATCGCATTGCTAGTAGCCTTCCCGGGGATCGTCCTATGGCTTCCGTCACTTGTAGGGTAGATTTCAATTGCTCCTTGCCTCTCTCGCTAGAGCGTGAGAGCCATACTCTATGAAAACAGTACAACCTGATAGGCCAATTTCTGGAGCGTTATGGATGGGCCTTTCAGGTCTCTGTTTCATCGGCGTTTATGTTGGTGTCAAATATGTAGGTACCCGTTTGCCAGCGGCAGAATCCGCTTTTTTGCGTTATGCTCTCGGTCTAGTATTTTTACTTCCTGTTGTACGTAGTCTGTGGCGTGAAGGCCTACCTTCTCAAGTGATTAAGCTGGGGATAGGCCGGGCGGTCCTCCATACTTTTGCTGTCACCCTCTGGTTTTATGCTATGGCACGCATTCCTATAGCTGAGGTCTCTTCCATGGGTTACCTCACTCCGATTTTTGTGACCTTGGGTGCCGTATTGATCATGGGCGAGAGTTTGGCTTTTCGCCGTGGTCTAGCAATTGCCATTGCGATTATAGGTGTATTAATAATTTTACGGCCTGGTTTTCGCGAGGTTTCTATGGGCCATCTTGCCATGCTCGGTGCTACGCTATGTTTTGGTATTAGCTATCTGATGGCGAAGCGGCTCACAGATTTGGCGAGCGCCGACATGGTGATCGCGCTATTGTCTATTGGTGTCACGATTGGGCTAATTCCACTCACGATTCCTGTGTGGATTACCCCAACAAGTTCTGAGGTTGGAACACTGTTTACGGTGGCTATCTTCGCTGTTGCAGGTCATTATTCAATGACATTTGCATTCAGATCTGCTTCGCTCACTGTGACTCAGCCTGTCACCTTTCTACAACTTATCTGGGCGGTGGCAGTTGGTTATTTGTTGTTTGGAGAAAACATAGATGCTTTTGTTGTTTTAGGCGGTGCTATAATAATTGGTGCTGTGCTCTATATCACTTTGCGCGAGGCCCAACTACGGAAGAAAACTGAAAGGACGGCTTTATGATCAACCCAAAACCGACTGCAAGCCATTTTATAAATGGTGCTTATGTTGAGGATACTGCCGGCAGAGTCATTAACGTGGTCTATCCTGCCACTGGTGAAGTGATAGCGAGGGTCCACGGCGCTACGCCTGCGATTTTGGAGGCAGCTTTAGCCACTGCAAGGACTGCACAACCTGCTTGGGCTGCTCTAACTGGCACAGAGCGTGGCCGGATTTTGCGCCGTGCTTCGGATATGATCCGTGAGCAAAACCGATCCCTTTCCGAACTAGAGACTTATGACACTGGTAAGCCTTTGCAGGAAACCTTAGTGGCTGATGCCACTTCTGCGGCTGATGCTTTGGAGTATTTTGGTGGATTAGCTGGGAGTTTGACCGGTGAACATGTGCAGTTTGGTGAAGATTTTATCTATACTATCCAGGAACCTTTGGGTGTTTGTGTTGGCATCGGCGCCTGGAATTATCCTACCCAAATCGCCGCTTGGAAGGCTGCACCGGCTCTGGCTTGTGGTAATGCCATGGTCTTTAAACCATCTGAGACTACACCGCTCTGTGCCTTGAAGGTTGCTGAGATTTTGCATGCTGCTGGACTACCGCCGGGTCTATTTAATGTTGTGCAGGGACTGGGAGATGTTGGCGCATCCTTGGCCACTGATCTGAGGGTGGATAAGGTGTCGTTAACTGGTTCATTGTCAACGGGACGTAAGGTTTATGCCGCTGCCGCTGAAGGCATGCGTAACGTGACGATGGAATTGGGTGGTAAGTCACCTTTGATTATCTTTGATGACGCTAACCTCGAAGATGCAGTCAGCGGCGCCATCTTGGCAAATTTCTATTCTTCTGGTCAAATATGCACGAATGGTACCCGTGTTTTTGTGCAAAAAGGCATTAAGGCTGCGTTCCTGGCTAGGTTGGTGGAACGGGTTGGCAAGGCTATTTTGGGCGATCCAATGGACGAGGCCACAAACTTCGGCCCAATGGTCTCACAGCGTCAACGAGATATTGTAGAAGACTTTATCACCAAGGGTAAAGAAGAGGGCGCTCGGTTGATCTGTGGTGGTAAACGTTTAGACCGACCTGGGTTTTGGATTACCCCAGTAATTTTCTCAGATGTGACTGACAATATGTCTATCGCTCGTGAAGAGATTTTTGGCCCTGTACTTTCGGTGTTGGATTTTGACGATGAGGCTGAAGTTCTGATAAGGGCGAATGAAACGCAATATGGTTTGGCAGCCGGTGTTTTTACTCTCAACCTGACACGAGCTCATCGGATGGTTAAGGCCCTTGAAGCCGGCACTTGCTATATTAATACTTATAATGATGCCCCTGTTGAGGCGCCTTTTGGAGGAACTAAACTATCTGGGATTGGTCGAGAAAACTCAAAAGCTGCTATCAATCATTACTCACAGCTAAAATCTGTTTACGTTCGAATGAGTAAGTTGGAGGCGCCGTATTAACCCTCTGCGTCAAGGGGTCGGATGAGCGGTTTAATTTTTTAGTAACCCCGATCACAGTCAAAAAATACTGATAAGATTTATTAAATAGAGTAAAGTATTTTACGTCAATTTATCTGATAGGGCAGTATGCCCCTGAGGTCTGGATCAACCGTGAGGTTGCGCTCCAGTGGAGGTACTGATCGCTGGTGGCAGTTGTGGCGCTCGCAAATACGGCAGGAGATGCCGATAGGCTCAAAGAGTGCATCGGCTCCCGTGTTCAGTCCGTCTGCATAGACCAATGAGCTCGAGTGGCGCATCTCGCAGCCGAGCCCAATTGCATAACGCCTTACAGGTGCGCCCCATGCGCCACCAGTTTTGGTGACGTCTCGAGCTAGACAAAAGTATTTCTTTCCGTCTGGGGTCTCTGCCATCTGCCGCAAGAATTTCCCGGGCGTTTCAAAGGCTTGGTGGACATTCCATAAGGGACAGGCGCCGCCAAAGCGGGCGAATTGTAAGGAGGTGGCCGAATGGCGTTTGGTGATGGTACCCGCTTGATCAACCCGTACAAAAAAGAATGGTATGCCCTTATTGCCAGTGCGCTGCAACGTCGATAGCCGGTGGGCGACTTGTTCGACACTGGCACCAAATTTCCCCGCCAATTGTTCAAGGTCATGCCGCAGTATATGCGCGTTTTCTAAGAACGGTGCATACGGCATTAATACTGCGCCGGCATAATAATTGGCTAAACCTAGCTTTGCGATGTCGCGAGCGGCGGGAGAATGGAACCGAGCAAAATCTAAGGTCGCATCTAGAAGGTCATTCTGGGTGAGCAATGCCAGTTGAATCAGTAATTGAAATGTGGCGGTAGGTTCAGGAATCTGAGATGAAAGTATTAGGAGTTGGGTGGCGGGATCGTAGCTGCGCAATGCAGCCTCTGCGCTACGCTGGATGGTCACTCCTTGGGCTTTCAGAGCTGTGATGGCATGTTCCTGCATCGCCCCATTGGCTTTACCTGCAAAGCGTTCTGCTGCACGATCCACGGCATCAATATAGTTGTCACAATAGTGAAAGAAGTCTCGAACCTCTTCCCAGGGGCTGGATTGCAGACGGCTATCGGCACGGCCCAATGCTTCATCCAGAGAGGCAAGGCGCTCATGGTTCTCGCGGTAGGCACGGTGAAGCTGCAGAAAGGCTCGAGCAAGTCCAGGTGCGTTGTTGGCAGTCATCCTAAGGTCAGCTAAATGTGGGGCGTCATTGCCAAAAATAGGGTCGGCGGCAACTTCACGCATATCAGTCACTAGTCGAGCATTATCACTGGTCACCAGCTCGGTAACATCAAAGCCAAAGACATCTGCCAATGCAAGAATAACTGAAGCTGAGATTGGACGATTGTTGTTTTCCATTTGGTTCAGATAGGGTAGGGACACCTCAAGTCTCTCGGAGAACTCCCGCTGGGTGAGATCCACTTTGCGTCGTAATTCGCGGAGTTTGGAGCCGGCATATAGTTTCTGTTTAGCCATGTTTTATTATATCATGAGTGATTCTCATATTCAACTTTGGTAATTAGCTATATTTAAGTCTTTAGCCCTTTTAGTAACATAAGATATTGTAATAATTGATAAAAATGAGCTGGCTAGCATGATGAACAAAATTGGCAAAGCTCCTGTTCCAGGTACTAGGATTGCACCAGTGCCGATAGCGATGAGCGCGCCACCAGCTGTAATGATAGTGCCTCCAATACCTGATGCAGATCCTGCCAAATGTGGTCGAACTGACATCATCCCTGATTGTGCATTGGGCAGCACCATTCCATTCCCAACACCCATAAAACAGACGCAGCCAAAGAATGAGACGGGAACAGGCGTCGTGAAAAGGAAAAGTGTAATGCAGAGCAGTAGACCTGTGGCTGTAATTATTGCGCCTGTCAGAACCATTCGGTTGACCCCTAGTGCGGTTGAAAGTCGGCCTGAAAGACCATTGCCGATGATGTAACCGATTGCTGGAGCGCCGAGGTAGAACCCTAGTATGGCTGGGGAGAGACCAAATATTTCACGCCCAACATAAGCGGCACCTCCTAGGTAGGCGAAATACGCTCCCGCACTAAAGGTTGCAGTGAGACAATAGCCCCAAAAAAGGCGAGATTTAAGCAATTCAGGATAGGCGCGAAATTGAGCGGCCATTGAGGTTGTTAGATGCTGGTTGGTCTCACCCATATCGAGATAGGCAACTAACAATACAAATATACCGATCCCAAGCAACACCCAAAAACTGGCGACCCAGCCAAACTGCACTTCTAAACTACCGCCAACAGCTGGTCCGACCAAAGGTAAAATAGCCATACCCATCGTTGTATAGCCTAGTACGGATGCTGCTTTATCTTGGCTGTGCACATCGCGTATCGCGGCACGAGACAGCACAAGACCGGCCACCACAACAGACTGAAACAATCGACAGATCAAGAAAACTTCGAAAGATGTAGCTAAAATACAGCCGTATGAACTGAGACAAAAAACTAATAAAGCTCCAAGAACGATTGGCCTGCGGCCAAAGCGATCTGACAGAGGGCCAACAAAAAGTTGAAATGCCGCGTTCATAGCCAAGAACAAGGTCACTGACAGCGTAGTTGTTGCGTAGGTGATTTCGAATGTTTTCGCCATTGCTGGAAGAGAGGGCAGAAAGATGTTCAGTGCCAAGGCGCCAATAGCAGAAATGCAAATTAGTGTAAAAATAGATGGTGGTGTCGTGTTATTTAAAAACCTAATCGTCCATTTTTTACGCATGATAAACTGCTATATTTGTATTTAGACGTTGTCCAGAGACTTTGCAATTATTCATATTTGCAATTATGTTGTGCAAAATATTTGCAAATATTCTAAATTCAACTTCGCTTTGGTGCCATTGAGCGATATGGCTGGGCAAAGAGGATCTGCAATGAACAATATTTTAATTGAATTAGAAGCGCGGCGTGACGCTGCGCGCATGGGTGGCGGCCAACGTCGAATTGATGCGCAGCATGCGAAGGGTAAGCTCACGGCCCGTGAGCGCATTGATTTACTTTTGGACGAAGGAAGTTTTGAAGAGTTCGATATGTTCAAGGCCCACCGCTGTGTTGATTTCGGAATGGCTGACCAGCAGTATGCCGGTGATGGTGTAGTGACTGGATGGGGAACCATTAATGGCCGCATGGTTTATGTATATAGCCAAGACTTCACAGTATTTGGTGGTTCTTTGTCTGAAACACATGCAGAAAAAATTTGTAAAATAATGGATATGGCGATGCAAAATGGTGCGCCTATTATTGGACTTAACGATTCTGGCGGTGCTCGTATTCAAGAAGGCGTCGCTTCTTTGGCTGGTTACGCTGAGGTGTTTCAGCGGAATGTGATGGCATCTGGTGTGGTGCCGCAGATCAGTCTAATTATGGGTCCCTGCGCTGGTGGTGCTGTATATTCGCCTGCGATGACTGATTTTATCTTTATGGTTAAAAACAGTAGCTATATGTTTGTGACTGGCCCTGATGTTGTGAAAACTGTGACCAATGAAATTGTAACAGCCGAAGAGCTTGGGGGCGCTGCTACTCACACAAAAAAATCATCAGTTGCTGATGGCGCTTTTGAAAATGACGTAGAGGCGCTCACAGAAGTACGGCGTTTGGTGGATTTCTTGCCGTTGAATAATCGACAAAAGTCTCCGGTGCGGCCGTTCTTTGATGATCCAGCTCGCGGGGATGCCAGCTTGGACACGCTTATCCCAGCCAACCCCAATCAGCCCTATGATATGAGGGAACTGATTGGAAAGGTTGCTGATGAAGGTGATTTTTATGAAATTCAAGAAGAATTTGCCAAGAATATTCTGATAGGTTTTGTACGTATGGAAGGCTCAACCGTCGGGGTGGTTGCAAACCAACCCACGGTTTTGGCTGGGTGTTTGGATATCGACTCGAGCCGTAAAGCTGCACGGTTTGTACGGTTCTGCGATGCGTTTGAAATTCCGATACTTACTTTAGTTGATGTCCCTGGCTTTCTACCCGGTACCAGCCAAGAGTATGGTGGCGTCATCAAACATGGTGCAAAACTTTTGTTCGCGTATGGTGAGGCAACCGTACCTAAAGTTACTGTCATTACCCGTAAAGCCTATGGCGGTGCTTATGATGTGATGTCCTCCAAACATCTGCGGGGAGATTTTAACTATGCATGGCCTACAGCGGAGATTGCTGTCATGGGCGCTAAGGGAGCTACCGAGATCATTCATCGTGGTGACCTCGGTGATTCAGAGAAAATTGCGGAACATGTTACCGATTATGAAGAGCGTTTTGCAAATCCATTCGTTGCTGCTGAAAAAGGCTTTATTGATGAGGTCATTGTTCCAAGCTCAACCCGCCGCCGAGTATGCCGTGCTTTTGCAAGTCTGCGGGGCAAGTCCCTACAAAACCCATGGAAAAAACATGATAATATTCCACTTTAAGACTGAAATGAGCCTATAATGGAAAAACATCGTGGGTTTCCTGGTCGTTTGGCTGGTACGGATGCGCAATTCACCATTCGCCGTGCGAGTAAAAACGGTGCAACTAAAATCATAAGGCGTGAGCGCTATGCAGATCGCCGACCACCAGATCGTCGGGCGGATGAGGCCTTTTTACGGGCTTTGGTTGAGCATTTTGATGGGGAGCCATTTGAGCGGGGCAATCTCGATGGCGGTCGTATATCTTGGTTTTTTGAGCGTGAAGTTGTAGCAGCGCAGGATGACTTTGATCCCGAATCGTACGTTGCATTATTGCGTGTTGACTTGGGAAAGGCAAAATTAACCTTTCCACAAATCTTTTTAGCTGGGTGGTCGGCGTGAATTCGCCTGCCTTCCCTACCGGTATTGCGCGGCTTTGTGCCGAGTTTGGGGTGGTATGTGTTTCGTTACTTGGCGTACTGCAAACTGCGTTTAATAATAAATGTGTTGTAGGTTCAAGATTATTTGCATTGGTTTTGAGAAGCTACCGACCCTTTCTTTCCTCAACCAGTTCTGGCCTTCGCTGGGACTGGTTTTTTTTTATGTGCTGCAGTTCTGTACTAGCTTGTACGCGCCAAAAAGGGCTCCCAAATGTTTGATAAAATCCTAATCGCCAATCGCGGTGAGATTGCTTGCCGTGTAATCAAAACAGCTAAGGCTATGGGAATCAAAACTGTTGCGATTTATTCCGATGCAGATGAGCATGCCTTGCACGTACAAATGGCGGATGAGGCGGTTCATATTGGGCCTTCTCCTGCGAACCAGTCTTATATTGTAATTGAAAAAGTGATGCAGGCCGTTAGGCAAACTGGAGCGCAGGCCGTGCATCCTGGCTATGGTTTTTTGTCTGAGAATCGTCTATTTGCCGAAGCCTTGGAAGCTGAAGATGTTGTTTTTATTGGTCCACCTGCGCATGCAATTGAAAGTATGGGCGACAAAATAACTTCAAAAAAATTAGCTCAAGAAGCTGGGGTGAATACCGTTCCAGGATATATGGGCGTGATCTCTGATGCCGCTGAGGCCGTCCACATATCCAACGAAGTTGGATATCCTGTGATGCTCAAAGCGAGTGCTGGTGGTGGTGGGAAAGGTATGCGAATCGCGTGGAATGACGCTGAGGCTCGTGAAGGCTTCCAATCTTCCAAGAATGAAGCAGCTAACAGTTTTGGGGATGACCGTATTTTCATAGAAAAGTTTGTCACTCAACCGCGCCACATTGAGATTCAAGTTTTAGCGGATAGCCATGGTAACTGTATTTACCTCAATGAACGTGAATGTTCGATCCAGCGTCGCAACCAAAAGGTGATTGAAGAGGCCCCAAGCCCTTTTCTCACCCCTGAAGTGCGCAAATCTATGGGTGAACAATCCTGCGCTTTGGCTCAAGCTGTGGGTTATACGAGTGCTGGGACTGTAGAATTCATTGTAGATAGTGATCAAAACTTTTTCTTTCTAGAGATGAACACCCGTTTGCAGGTAGAGCACCCAGTGACCGAGTTGATTACAGGAGTTGATCTGGTCGAGCAAATGATTCGTATGGCTAACGGTGAAATTCTCAGCTTAAAGCAGGATGAAGTTAAGATTAACGGTTGGGCTATGGAAAGTCGACTCTATGCGGAAGATCCATACCGAGGATTCCTACCGTCAATCGGTCGTCTCACGCGTTATCGCCCACCGGCTGAAACCCACAGTGGAACTGCTGTAGTGCGCAATGACACTGGCGTGTTTGAGGGTGGCGAGATTAGCATATTTTATGACCCAATGATCGCCAAGCTTTGTACTTGGGCACCGAATCGTGCTGGAGCCCTTGCTGAGATGCGTAATGCATTGGATGCTTTTGAGGTGGAAGGCATTGGTCACAATATCCCGTTTTTGTCTGCAGTTATGGATCACCCTAAGTTTTGCGTTGGTAACATTACAACGGCCTTTATTGAAGAAGAATATCCTGATGGGTTTGTGGGGGTGGACCTCCCTATTGAAACTTTAAAAACAGTCGCTGCATGCGCGGCTGCCATGTATCGGTTGGGTGAAATTCGCCGGACACGGGTGTCGGGTCGCATGGACAACCATGAGCGCCGTGTAAGGGACGATTGGGTCGTTAGCTTACAGGGCCATGATTTCCCTGTTGATATTGCTGCGGATCCCAATGGCTCCACTGTTCGTTTTGAAACTGGGAGCCATAGAGTAGCTAGCGACTGGACTCCGGGCAAGTCCATGGCGGTGATGAATGTAGATGGTATTGATATCGCTTTGAAAGTTGAGAAATGTACCAGCGGCTTTCGTATCAGGTTTCGTGGTGCAGATATGAGGGTCATGGTGAGGAGCCCACGCCAAGCGGAATTGGCCAAGCTGATGATAGAAAAAACACTACCAGATACATCAAAGCTTTTACTATGCCCAATGCCTGGCTTAATTGTTAAAGTTGAAGTTTCTGTTGGTGATGAAGTGCAAGAGGGACAGTCTCTTTGCACTGTAGAGGCGATGAAAATGGAAAATATATTGCGTGCTGAAAGAAAATCAATCGTAAGCAGGGTTTATGCTGCGGCTGGTGATAGTTTAGCGGTGGATGCCATCATTATGGAGTTCGAGTGATATCTGTATTAGACCAACCGCCGCTGTCTATATGCCGCTGCCTGCGGGCTCTGCATCTAAGCTATCAAGGCTTGCTCATTTCCTGCTGCCGTATTGGCATTTTGTCTATCACGCGGCTCAGCTCACGCATATCCCAGGCAAAGGGCTTGCGCAGTTTCACCATCCCATCTTTGCCAATTAGGGCCCAATTAAAGCCCTTTGGGTGCAGGGTCTCGCGTATTATAGTTCTCGCGCTGGGGTCAGTATCGACAATGATTATCATGTCACGGTCTTGCGCTATGGCTTGGCCCGCCCGCAAGAGCTTCATCTGTTGTGCAAATATTGGATCCAGTGGGCTGTCAGCGAAGATCACCAAAGGGCGCGCCGCCCAGATCACATCTGCCAATTCTACGTCTTTTGCATCAAATATGTGTGTTGGATCAGAGCGCCATATGTCCAAGGTCTCTCCGGCTGTGGCCGTGGAGCTAATTGTTGTAAGGGCAAGGCACAGCGCAAGAGTTCGTTTAAACATAATATCTCCTTCACATTTGTATGTAGGGTCTTTGCTCCTACAAGCGAAGGGGTGCGCTGAAAAATACTTGGGCCAATGGCCAGGACATAGGGAACGTAGTTATGACAGATAAGACATCCTGGAGCGCGATGGCTGAGAAAGAATTGCGTGGTAAACCTTTGGGGTCTTTGACTTGGGATACGCTGGAAGGCATTGATGTGCAGCCGATCTATACTGCTGATGATGTTGCTGGATTGGACCATATGGCCAGCATTGCCGGACAAGCGCCTTATACGCGGGGTGTCAAAGCCACTATGTACGCGGGTCGACCTTGGACCATCCGGCAATATGCTGGGTTCTCCACTGCAGAGGAATCCAACGCATTTTATCGCCAAGGTTTGGCTGCTGGTCAGCAAGGCGTTTCGGTTGCGTTTGATTTGGCCACGCACCGTGGATATGATAGCGACCATCCGCGGGTGGTCGGCGATGTGGGCAAGGCTGGTGTGGCCATCGACAGCGTTGAGGACATGAAAATTCTATTTGATGGGATTCCTCTGGAAAAAATCTCAGTATCCATGACGATGAATGGCGCGGTAATCCCAGTCTTGGCAGCCTTCATCGTGGCGGGTGAGGAGCAGGGGGTGAGCCGTGCGGCGCTCTCAGGCACAATTCAAAATGATATTCTCAAAGAGTTCATGGTGCGTAATACTTATATTTATCCTCCAGAGCCTTCGATGCGAATGGTAGCAGACATCATTGAGTTTACAGCGGAAGAAATGCCAAAATTTAACTCAATCTCAATCAGTGGCTACCACATGCAGGAAGCTGGGGCGAACTTGGTGCAAGAGCTAGCTTACACCATTGCGGATGGTCGTGAATATGTGCGGGTCGCTATTGCGAGGGGAATGGATGTAGATGCTTTCGCGGGTAGGCTTTCGTTCTTTTTTGCTATCGGTATGAACTTCTTCATGGAAGCTGCTAAATTGCGGGCGGCGCGGGTTTTATGGCATCGTATAATGTCAGAATTTGAGCCTAAAAACCCAAAATCCAGCATGCTCCGCACCCATTGCCAAACCTCTGGTGTGAGCCTTCAGGAACAAGACCCTTATAATAATATTGTCCGTACAGCCTTTGAAGCCATGTCGGCAGTTTTAGGTGGCACGCAATCACTGCACACGAACAGTTTTGATGAGGCAATTGCCCTTCCGACTGAGACCTCATCTCGGATTGCGCGCAACACACAATTAATCTTACAAGAAGAAACTGGAGTGACTAATGTAGTTGATCCTCTGGCTGGCTCTTATTACGTGGAAAAACTCACTGCTGATTTGATCGACGAGGCTTGGGTGTTGATTGAAGAAGTTGAGGAAATGGGCGGTATGACCAAAGCGGTGGCTAGTGGTCTACCTAAACTAAAAATTGAGGAAAGTGCAGCGCGCCGTCAGGCGATGATTGACCGTGGTGAAGAGGTGATCGTTGGGGTGAATAAATATAAATCTGAGAGCCAGCCTGATATTGAAGTGCGGGATATCGACAATAATCAAGTGCGTGATGCGCAGGTTGCCAAGCTTAGAACAATAAAGGCTAAACGTGATAAAAATACCTGTGAAGCAGCCTTGCTTGAGTTGGGGCGGCGTTGTGAGAAGGGTGGGAATCTCTTAGAAGCAGCAATCGAGGCAGCACGGCATCGCGCAACAGTGGGTGAAATTTCATTGGCGATGGAAGGTACATTTGGTCGGCATCGTGCGGAGGTAAAGACATTGGCAGGGGTATACGGATCCGCTTATGAGGGCGATGAAAACTTTGAAGCTATCCAGAAATCTGTAGAGGAATTTGCTAAAGAAGAGGGCCGCAGGCCCCGTATGTTGGTGGTTAAGATGGGCCAAGATGGGCATGATCGTGGTGCCAAGGTTATTGCAACGGCCTTCGCAGATATTGGCTTTGATGTGGATGTTGGGCCGTTGTTCCAAACCCCTGAAGAGGCGGCACAAGATGCTGTCGACAACGACGTGCATGTAGTTGGTATTTCCAGCCAAGCAGCAGGGCATAAAACTTTGGCTCCAAAACTGGTTGAAGCGTTGAAAGCCTCAGATGCTGGGGAGATCCTTGTGGTCTGCGGTGGTGTAATACCCCAGCAGGATTATGATTACTTAAAAGCTGCAGGTGTGGCAGCCATTTTTGGCCCAGGGACTAATATCCCTGATGCAGCTCAAAACGTGTTGGATTTGATCCGCAAGTCGCGTGGTTAAGCCATGGTTGGGGGAGTATAAGATGCTTGTATTGGATCATATTGTGGTCGCTGGTTTAACACGCCAGGTCGCTACGGATTTTGTGCAGGAAAGCTTGGGGGTGGCCCCGCTGGCTGAGGGAGGGCATCCGTATTTTGGTACCCATAATCATCTTTGGGGTATGGGAACGGAGTGTTATCTGGAATCTATTGCAATTGATCCCCATGCCTCAACACCGTCCCATGCTCGTTGGTTTGGACTCGATGATTTTTCTGGCCCTCCACGCATTGTGAGTTGGGTTTTGTCTACTGCAGATATCAACGTAACCTTAGAGCACCTTGGCCCTGATTTTGGAGTTCCTGTGCGTCTTGAGCGTAGTAAATATCATTGGGATATTTCAGTCTCTGACTCGGGAGCCTTGCCTTTTGGAGGTTTTGGCCCTGCCTTGATCCAGTGGCAGCCTCCCGAGCATCCGTGCCGAGATTTGTCGGACAGTGGGTGCCGATTGCTGAAATTGCAGGTTCAACACCCGCAGGCGAGCAGTATGCAAAATATGTTTGGACATCTGTTGAAAGATGCGCGAGTTAGCTTTTCTGATGGCCCCGGGCATATTTTTGCTGAAATTCAAACGGATCACGGTGTCGTGACCCTCGAGTAGCCTGCTTTACCCTTTCGTCTTTCAATTTGAGCTTCTATGGTTGAGCATGTCTATTTGGTCTCGCATCTCTGACGCGCTTGCTGCCCTCGCAAGTGGTGAAGGGCTCTCGGCCGTATTTGAAAAACTACGCACCCCTCCAGAACAGACGGTGGGCTTTACGATTGCTGTAATTGCCTTGAGTGCGAAGATGGCTAAGGCTGATGGCGTGGTGACCCATGCGGAGGTTTTAGCATTTAGGGAGGTGTTCCACATCCCCACTGCGGATGAGGCTAGTGCCGCAAAAGTTTTCAACCTAACGCGTCAAGATGTGGCTGGATTCGAAACTTACGCCCGTCGGATTAAATCTATGTTTGGTCCCCGAATAAATATTTTAGAAGACCTACTCGAGGGCTTATTTCACATTTCTGTAGCGGATGGCTCTTATCACCATCAGGAGGACGCATTCTTGACACGCGTGGCTGAAATTTTTGGTCTTTCTGAGCGCTGCTTTAGGGTTATGAAGGCGCGCTATGTCAAAGGTGCACCAGCGGACCCCTATGAGGTTTTAGGTGTAGATTCGTCGGCTAGCCGAGAGGAACTACGAGCTGCTTGGCGGGCTTTGGTCCGACAAAACCATCCAGATCAACTCATAGCGCGTGGGGTCCCACGCGAGGCTGTGAAGCTTGCTGAGGCACGTTTGGTTGCGATCAACCAAGCTTGGGATGACCTCACAAAATTGCACGCCTGATCTAATTTTGAATTAAGCAAGCTTCATATGAACATTGGTTGTTGCATTCAGGGCTTGTGCTAAGGATTGAAGTCGGGCTTCGGCCACTTCGCCAAACAGGGGGGATGCTTCCGCGGTAAGTGTTAGCGACAAGCTCTTCTTCTTAGCAGACCAGTTAAGCTTTGCGGTTTCATCATCTGGATTGGCCCAAAGCATGGCGCCTAGACGCATGGCTTTACCCAAGACTTCAGCCTCTTTACGATCTTCCCCACTGAGTAGTGAAAACAGCTCTTCAAAGCGGGTTCCGTCGCTCTTGTTGCGGTAACGGTGCAGTAGGGCTAGACCCAAAAATACGCGTTCATGGTGGCTTAATCCACCTAGATTGGCTCGCGTAGCATACTCAAAGCAGACTTCGGCGCGAAAATCTGGGTGTGCGCGCCAGCTGACATCATGCAACAGACAAGCCGCACGCACCAAACGCGCTCGATCAGGGTCAATGTTGAGAAACAGCGGAGAGATAAATTTATGCAATCGCATCCCGAACCCTGGTAAGCGTGCATCTTTGCGCTCAGCAAAATGGCAGCTTTCGATCAATGGATCACGGTCGCGCATGATTTGAGGCATTTGCTCAAAGAGCATTCCTTCGCGAATTCCATAGCTAGAGACTGCGATGTCATGTGGCTTAAAGCGTTTGATAATACCCTTTAGAATTTGAATGGCTATAGGTACGAGAGCCATCCGGCTGGGAGTAATACGGATTGTGGCGCGCAGCTCTTCTAAGTCGCAGGTATCAATGTAGTTAGCCGTTTTTCGTATGTCCCGCGCTGTCATACGGTATTCATGCATCACATGCAGTGGATATCCACGTCTATGCATATCTATACGTGCAATAGCTCGCCACGATCCGCCCACAAGAAACAACCTATCTGATTGTGGGCCCATTCTTTCGCGTAATTCATCTAATGTTTGGGTGATAAAGGCTTTCTGGCCACGTTTTCCACCCTCAATATTAATTAGCTTTAAAGGACCCAAGGGAGAAGTGAGCCTTTGGCCGACTTGACCATTGGAGATTTCGGCCAATTCCATGGACGCGCCTCCGATGTCGCAGACTAGTCCGTAAGAGCCTGGCCAGCCTAGTAAAACTCCTTGTGCCGATAGCCGAGCTTCTTCTGGTCCGTCTACAACATGGATTTTTAGCCTAGTTTCTTCAAAGACTTGGGTTACAAAACTTGGTCCATCGCTGGCTTCCCGCACAGCCGCGGTGGCGACGGCAGTGAGATCTGGCAGTCCGATGCCTTTAGCAATGGTACAAAAGCGTCGGAGTGCCGAGAGTGCTCGGATTCGGCCTTCTTGATTAAGCTTACCCGATTCAGCTAGGCCGGCCCCGAGCGCGCACATAACTTTTTCATTGAAAAAATAGGCGGGTGATCGTGCGGCCCCGTCGAAAACTACCAACCGAACAGAGTTTGATCCGATATCAATTACGCCAACCCGTGACAGATCGCGGGCTTTTGGATTCTCAAACAGCTGCCGGTTGAATGGCCCCCAGTCTGGTTCTGTATCTGATAGTCGGTCCATTTAAGGTCCCTTACGCCTAAGCATTGATATCAAATTTTTTGGGTAGGTCAATCTGATCACGACTTTGGTGATATTTGAGGGTCATCAGTATGGGTTAATTTTGGTACATCACTGGCTCCTGCACTACCGCGCCCGGATAGAGATGGGTTTTCCATAAAGAACCGGTGGCAATTAAACGCGAAGCTGCCGTTAGGCCACGTTGCCCGCGTATAAGAACCGTCGGGTTGCATTACCCAAGATTGAGCGACATCTGCCAAGTTTGCAGCCATAATTTGACTAACTATTTGAGCTTTTGCCGTTGCGTTTTTGATCTCCACTAAAGTTTCGACCCGGCGATGGAGATTGCGGTCCATCCAATCTGCTGAAGAAATATAAACTCGGGCTGATGGACCGGGCAGGCCATAGCCATTGGCAAAACATACTATGCGGGAGTGTTCCAGAAAGCGGCCAATTACGGATTTCACCCTGATATTTTCTGATAGTCCCTTAACCCCGGGCCGCAACCCACAAATACCTCGCACAATTAGGCTAATTTTTACTCCAGCCTGTCCAGCTGCATAAAGTGCATCAATGACGTCCGCATCAATCAAGGAATTCATTTTAGCCCAGATGGCAGCAGGTTTACCGTCTTTGGCATTGGACGCCTCAACTGTGATCCGTTCCAAGAGTGTTGATTGGAGTGATAGAGGAGAGATTGCAATGTTCTCGAGAGTTTTGGGTTGCGCATTACCGGATAGATAATTGAATACCTTTGTAGCATCCCTACCCAGGGCTGCATCGCATGTGAACAGGCTCACGTCTGTGTAAATACGTGCTGTGATCGGGTGGTAATTACCTGTGCCATAGTGAGTGTAGGTGACCAAGCGATCGCCCTCACGCCGTACTACAGTACTAATTTTGGCATGGGTTTTGAGGTTCATAAACCCATAAACCACATGGGCACCAGCTCGTTCAAGCCTGCGTGACTGCCGAATGTTTGCGGCCTCGTCAAAACGGGCTTTGAGTTCCACCAAAGCGGTTACAGATTTTCCGTCTTCCGCCGCTTCGCAAAGAGCTTCAACAATGGGAGAACGTTTTGAGGTGCGATAGAGGGTCTGTTTGATCGCCAAAACATTGGGGTCGTGGGCGGCTTGTTGCAAAAAACGTACAACCATGTCGAATGTTTCGTAGGGATGTTGCAGCAGCATATCCTTTTGCCGGATCGCAGCAAACATATCACCCTCGTGATCTGACACTCGCTCTGGTATCCGCGGTGTGAAACTTGGCCATAGCAAGTTTGACCTATCGTCGATGACTAACTCTTTGAGATCGGGCAGACCGAGCATTCCATTAACTTCAATCACCTCAGTTTCAGTGACAGAAAACTCTGCCATAATGGCGGCACGCAGGGCCTTTGGAGCCTGAGTGCTAATCTTCAGCCGGATTACTTCGCCGCGACGTCGCCGTTTTAGGGCAACTTCAAACTCTCGGACTAGATCTTCCGCCTCATCTTCCACTTCAAGATCACTGTCGCGAAGGACCGAAAATGCGCAGTGGCTTTTAAGTTTATACCCAGGGAACAATTGTTCCAGTTGCATCAAAATTAGATCTTCTAGAGGCAGATAGCGATAGCCATCACCGGGAAGACGCACGAATCTATTCACTTGTTGGGGCACCGGAACTAAGGCACGTAGGCTACGCTTATCAGATTTCCTTTCCAGTTGCAGCGCCAAGGCAAAACCGGCGTTTGGTATGAAGGGGAAGGGGTGCGCCGGATCAATAGCCAGCGGAGAGACTACTGGGAACACATCAGACAAGAAAAGCTGTTGTAGGTAGGTACGATCTTTTATGGCCTGATCTGCGTTCAGAATATGAATATTTTGCGTAGCCAACTCAACCCGTAGTTTTGCCAAAATAGCTTGCTGTTTGGCCATTAAATTGCGGGCTTCGGTATCAATCATCTCCAATTGCTCTGTGGTGCCGCGGCCATCTATACCTGGAGTGATACTGCCTGCACGGGCCAGTTCGCGTAACCCAGCAACGCGAACAGAATAAAATTCATCAAGGTTAGTAGCTGAAATCGACAAAAACCGCAGCCTTTCTAAGAGAGGCACATTTGGATTATCAACCTCCTCCAAGACCCTCCAATTGAAAGCTAGCCAGGACAGCTCGCGATTTAAAAACCGATCTGGTCCAGCTGTATTAAGCCTACAGCTGCGTGCTGAGGGAAAATCACTATGCAGAAAGTCAGCCGTGTTTGTCATTATTAATCCTATATGAAAGTATCAAATTTAGCTGTATTGGTAGTAAATTGTAAGGGGTAAGATAACGGGTACCATTACGTGGGTGCGCTAGGTCAGAATACTTGCAGCCATCGCTCGGGTAATGGGTCGCTTTGTCGACATGCTTTGCACATCTAACTGGGCTACGATATCGCCAGCTGCGTCAAAGCTTCGATCCATATTTTTCAGTATATAGGCTAGAACTTCTGGCGATGGGGATAGCTGGCGATCCATAAAGGCTTTCAACAAAACTGCGTGCAAAAGTGCATCATCTGGACGATCAATTTTGGTGCAGCTGGTACCCTCTAATCGACTGAGTAGGTCTGACAATCGAAACCCAGCCTGGCGCACTGCAATGCTGGAGGCCATAAGTAAGAGACCACCAGTGGATTGCAGGTGATTATGCAAATGAAAGAGTCGGGTTTCAGCTAGGCCAATGCCGGCCACTCTTTGTAGATTGTCTACCACAATTTTAGCACCAGCTTCTGGCTGATCAAAATCCCTTAAAGGATCAATTGACTGTGCATCTTTTTCGTTCAGCCAAATTTTTAAGAGATGAGATTTTCCAGAGGCTTTTGGACCGAGCACAATCATTTTACCCTGTGGCCATGTTGTACAATCTTCCAAAATTGCTACAGAGTTTTTATTAGCCTCGGATACAAAGAAGGCATGACGCTCGTACGCCACTTTGATAGGTAATTTGAAATTGAGTTGTTCAGACATTTTTGTCGTCTTTAGTGTTTGTTTCATTATAAAGTGGGCCTAAAGTGTACTGCGTAATCAAAAACCTAGCCACCACGCCAATAATTGCTGCTACCGGTACTGCCACCAACATACCAACAAAACCAAATATGCTGCCAAACACTGAAAGGGCAAAAATTAACCAAACTGGATGAAGACCCACGGAATTTCCAACTAATTTTGGTGTTAGGAAATTGCCCTCTAAAACTTGCCCCACTATGAAGATAGCTGCAATGATGCTGATGGAAGACCAATCACCCCAAAATTGGAAAAGGGCCAAACCCAGCGCTAAGCCGCCACCCACCAAGGCGCCAACATAAGGGATGAAAGAAATAATTCCTGCCACAAACCCCACGACTATGCCATAATTGAGACCGGCCAGCATCAAGGCTATGGCGTAGTATATGCCTTGAATTAAGCATACTGTGCCCTGGCCACGGATGAAAGAGGCGAGGGTGGCGTCAATTTCGCGACCCAAACGGCGCACATTCTTCAAGTGATCTCGCGGAACCAGTTCATCAATCTTAGAAACAAGGTTGTCCCAGTCCAATAAGAGATAGAAGGATACAACTGGGACCACCACAATTAAAACTAACATACTTACAATCGAATATAGTGAGGAGGACAGTCCATTCACTAAATCACCACCCTGCGATTGAATGGTTTCCCCCAATCCAGTGAGTGATTGCCGTATGCTGCTGCTATCATCTAGAAGATCCGGAAAGTGCGTAGTTAAAAAGCTCCAAAATTCTGTGGCAATTTCTGGGGCCGCATTAAACAAAGCAATTGCTTGCTTCACCGCTAGCGGCACAATCAGTAATATTGCCAAAACAAAGACGAGCATTACCACAAGTGTGATGGCCGTAGTTGATAATAAACGCGACAGGCCTAACCGTTGCAGGCGATCTGCAATAGGATCGAGGCAATAAGCAACTGCACCGCCCAAGATGAACGGTAACAGCGTATCGCCCAGTAGAAATAATAATAGGCCGAAAATCACTGCTGAGATGCCCCAGTAGCGCAATTGTGAAGATACCGGTAAACCCATAAATAATCCCCTTTTGTTATCCAACTTGCGTATTGTGCCGCACCTTGCAAGGGGTGTGGATAAAATATGTGCTCGAAAGTAAGCGTTTTTACCACTTTCGCTTGTGACAGTGGCATCGGAGCTCTAAACATGAGCAACAATTCAACTGGAGTGTTCTATGCGCCTTAGCCGCTATTTTTTGCCCGCCCTGAAAGAAAACCCAGCTGAGGCACAGATCGTCTCACATCGTTTGATGTTACGTGCTGGGATGATCAAACAATCTGCCGCTGGAATTTACTCTTGGTTGCCTTTAGGCCTTAAGGTTTTAAAGAAAATTGAAAAAATTGTGCATGAAGAGCAGGAAAAAGCAGGCCATCTCGCCATGCTTATGCCGACGATCCAATCTGCTGATCTATGGCGCGAATCTGGACGTTATGACGATTACGGTGAGGAAATGCTGCGGTTTAAAGATCGCCATGACCGCGATATGTTGTTTACCCCAACTGCTGAAGAATTGATCACTGATATTTTCCGGGGCCATGTGACTAGCTATAAAGATATGCCGCTGACTATGTATCAAATTCAATGGAAGTTCCGCGATGAACGCCGCCCACGCTTTGGGGTGATGCGTGGACGCGAATTTTATATGAAAGACGGTTACACTTTCGATCTCACCAAAGAGGATGCTTTGCACGCTTATAATCGCCATTTGGTGAGCTACTTACGAACGTATGAGCGCATGGGTTTGCAGGCCATTCCTATGCGGGCAGACAGTGGCCCGATTGGTGGAGACGACACCCATGAATTTTTAGTCTTGGCAGAAACTGGTGAGAGCGAAGTCTTCTATGATAGCGCCGTCACTGACTTGACCTTTGGTGATCGTGAAATTGATTTTGACGATGTGGTAGAATGTCAGTCAATAATGGAAGAGTTTACCACAAAATACGCCCGGACAGATGAAACCCACGATGAGGCTTTGTTTGCCGAGGTTCCCGAAGATCGTCGTAAAGTAGCGCGTGGCATTGAAGTGGGGCAGATCTTTTATTTTGGCACCAAATATTCTGAGGCTATGGGAGCATCTGTACAAGATGCGGAAGGCAAGAAAGTACCTGTCCACATGGGTAGTCATGGTATTGGAGTGAGCCGTCTTGTGGGAGCCATTATTGAGGCCAACCATGACGACAAAGGCATTATTTGGCCAGAGGGTGTGACGCCATTCCACTGTGGAATTGTAAACCTTAAGCAGGGCGATGACGAGGCTGATAGAGCCTGTGAAAACCTCTATAAGAAGCTTACTATGGCTGGTCTGGACCCGCTGTATGATGATCGCAATGAGCGTGCTGGTGGTAAATTTGCTACTATGGATTTGATTGGCCTGCCATGGCGTATCACCGTTGGTCCTCGTGGCTTGAAAAATGGTGTGGTGGAATTGACCAGCCGCAAGATAGGCTTAAGCGAGGAAATGTCACCTGAAGACGCTGTGGAAAAGGTAATAGCCCAATACCTTTAGGGTGGTTAAACTTTATCTGGTATAAAAAGGCTGAAATGTCATGATTCAATATGCAACGACCTTAGCTAATTTACAGGTCAGATCACTTTTTTCTATAGTTAGTATCCCTAAGGTGCGCCTATGAAGAGCGCAGTACCATTTTCTAGTTTTGAATTTTTGATTGCTTGGCGTTACCTGCGGGCTAAACGTGCTGAGGGTGGCGTTAGCGTCATGACACTAATCAGCTTAATCGGTATAGCCCTAGCCGTGGCGGCTTTGATCATTGTGCTAGCTGTGCGCAGTGGCTTTCGGACAGAATTTGTTGATGCTATTTTGGGCGCCAATGCCCATATCACTGTTTATGAACGCAAGTTTGATCCTAAATCTGGTAGCTTTGACTATGCAATAAAGGACTATGGGGCTTTAACTGATAGTATTGAAGCTGTTGCAGGCGTCACGCGGGCCGCACCGTTGATCCGTGGGCAAGTAATGGGCAGCTCCAATGATTTTAATCATGGGATTATGGTATTTGGGATCACCCTAGATAAGTTGAAAACTATACCCAACGTTGCTGATTCTGAAGGTAGTTTGGGGGACATTGAGGATTTTCCTGGTGGGGTTGCAATCGGCTCTGGCGTCGCGGGGGCCTTACGCTTGTCTATTGGCGACCGTATCAAGTTGATATCGCCTAATGGCGTTCGCACTGCTTTTGGCACTAGCCCTAGAGTGAAGTCTTACACAGTGGCCTACATATTCACTGTAGGGCATTATAACATTGATCAAACCCGCCTGTACTTACCATTTGGGGAGGCTCAGAGTTTTTTCAACAGAGAAGGCCAAGCTGACCAGATCGAAGTTTTTATAAATGACCCAGAAGCAGTAAATTCTATGATATCTGCGCTTAGGGCGGCAAGTGGTGATGATGCTGTTCTTGAAACCTGGCGTGATTATGCAGGTGGGTTTCTCAGGGCCTTGGCCATCGAAGATAATGTGATGCTGGTGATAATGATCGTACTGATATTACTTTCCACCATGAACATTATTTCAGGCTTGATCATGTTGGTTAAAAATAAAGGCCGTGATATTGGGATTCTGCGCACCATGGGCTTGACAGAGGGCACTGTGCTGCGGGTATTTTTTCTATGCGGGGCAGGCATCGGTCTTGTTGGAACGATCTTAGGTGTGTTGTTAGGCGTATTGTTTGTACTGAACATCGATGCAATTTTTAGCCTAGTAAACTATATATCTGGCGGCGAAGTTTGGGACCCATCTATTCGTGGGATTTATCATCTGCCCGCAGAGTTGCGGGGTATGGATGTGGCTAAGGCTATGGGGATCTCGCTATCGTTATCTTTTATCATCACCATTTTTCCTGCTCGCCGTGCGGCGCGGATGAACCCAGTTGAGGCTTTGCGAAATGAGTGATCTAATCTTGAAAATGGAGGGACTTTATAAGTCCTATAATCCAGGGAAATCCAATGTAATACCAGTTTTACAAGACTGTGATCTGACGCTAATAGCCGGTCAAGTAGTGTCGCTTGTGGCTCCATCGGGGGCAGGTAAGTCAACCCTGCTGCACATTGCTGGTCTCCTAGACACAGCGGATAGTGGAAGCCTGCAGATCGTTGGCCAAGATATGGCTAATGCTGATGATAAATTGCGGACCGATATGCGGCGCATGAAGATTGGGTTTGTTTATCAGTTTCACCACCTCCTACCAGAATTTACGGCGGTAGAGAATATTATGCTCCCACAGCAAGCCACCGGTCTAAGGTCATCCGTGGCACGCCTGCACGCTTTGGAACTGTTGGATCAGGTGGGGCTTGCGGATCGTGGGCATCACCGGCCTGGTGAGATGTCAGGGGGCGAACAGCAAAGGGTGGCATTTTGTCGGGCCTTGGCCAATGCGCCCAAGCTGTTACTGGCTGATGAACCCACTGGCAATCTTGACCCAGAAACCTCAGATCATGTGTTCAGCGTTTTGATGCATTTAGTGCGTGCCACGGGAATGGCGGCGCTGATTGCAACTCATAACATGGATTTGGCGGGGCGTATGGACCGGCAGGTTCGACTTAGTAAGGGTCAGATACTTTAATTTTCGTGTTGAAAAAAAATCCAAACCCTGATTTTCGCTGCTGATAAAGATTATTGTAAATGGGAAACCCTATGCCACTTGTCTCAACTATCGATATTGAACGTGCCAGTAAATCCGCCTTGGTGGCATATGGTGCAAAAGATTGGATTGCGGTTTCAGTGGCCCGGGCGATTGCGGACGCTGAATCTTTTGGCAATGTGATTTGTGGCCTCTATTATCTTGAAAGCTATTGCCGCCAGTTGGTCACGGGCCGGGTTGATGGTACTGTGGATCCACAGGTCTCAGCGTCGCGGCCTGGATCTATTTTGTCTGATGCTAAATTTGGGTTTTCGCAGCCTGCTTTTGAAGTAGCCTTACCTAGTGCTATCGCAGCAGCGCATACTAATGGTACCGCATCTTTGTCAGTGGCTCATGCACACACCTGCACATCGCTTGGGTATTTCACTGCGCAATTAGCGGCCAAAGGTTTTTTAGCCATTGGCTTCACTAATGCAAGTCCGGTGGTTGCCCCTCCCGGCGGCAATCAAAAGGTGATCGGTACTAATCCTATCGCCATGTCTGTCCCCGATGGTGAGGGTGGTTTGGCCGTACATTTCGACTTTTCAACTTCTGCTGTTGCGCTGGGCAAGATCACTATGGCTAAGGCTGTGGGCGAGCCTGTTCCTCTTGGCTGGGCAGTCGATGCGCAGGGTGAGCCTACCACTAACCCTGAAGCTGCTTTGGCGGGATCTTTAGTTTCGGCTGGTGGATATAAGGGCTGGGGATTTGGGGTTTTGGCGGAGCTTTTGGCTGCTGGAATCACTGGATCGGTTAATTCGCTAGACGTCGGTGGGCTCAAGCTGCCTGATGGCGCGCCTCATGGATTGGGCCAGTTTTATTTTATCCTAGACCCAAGTACTCATCACGTAGACTTTGCTGAAAGGTTGGCGCGCTTGGTGGATGCTGTGGGATTGCAAGAGGGTTCACGTTTGCCTGGTAGCAACCGGCAGCCTAAAGTAGAGATTAATGTGCCAGATGCGCTATGGGATGCGGTGGGCGTTTTGTGTAAAGGCCCTCCTTAAGCCTTTTGAGTAAGTACCACACCAGTGGCCATCAATAATAATCCGCTGAGACGTGGCCAGCTGAGTGGGATATGCTGCGCTCCGAACAAGCCAAAATGATCAATTGTGGCTGCAGAGATCAGCTGACCAATCAGCACAAAGAAAATGGCATTTCCGACGCCAAATTTTGGTGCAATGGCGGTGATTGAAAGCACATAAAACGCCAGCAACAGTCCAGGTAAAAGCAAATGCCGTGGCGCTGAGGCCAATTTTACAATTGCACTGGGTCCAGTGACCAAAGTTACCACCAGTGCTGTAATAAATCCAACTGTGAGCAATATAGCCCCGGCCAGCATAGGAGCCCCAAGATAGCGGCCTAAAGCCGCATTCATTGCTGCCAGCACAGGAACCCCAATTCCGGCAGCAAGCATGGTAATGGCATAGGTTGGCATAAAGTAGGCTCCTTGAAATTCTTAAACGTCCAGCTCTTCCACAAACTTTGCATTGGCTTGAATATATTCAAAGCGTTTTTCAGGCTTTTTGCCCATCAGACGTTCGATTAGATCGCCGGTTTCACCTGGTACATCCTCATCCACGGTAACACGGATCAGTTTGCGAGTGGTGGGGTCCATTGTTGTTTCTTTTAAGTCTTTTGCATCCATTTCTCCCAACCCTTTGAACCGGCTGACGTCAATTTTGCCTTTACCGCCAAGGCCTTTTTCCAGCCACATGGCCTTTTCGGCTTCATCCAAACAATAGACGCGTTTTGCCCCTTGGGTTAGCCGGAAGAGTGGGGGGCAGGCCAGATACAGATGCCCGGTATCAATCAAAGGGCGCATTTGTGAAAAGAAAAAGGTCATGAGTAGGCTGGCAATATGCGCACCGTCCACATCCGCGTCGGTCATAATTATGATTTTATCATAGCGGAGATCATCGACGTTGAACTTCGTGCCAACGCCCACACCGAGAGCTTCACACAGATCGCTTATCTCTGCATTGGAACCTAGCTTATTGGAGGCTGCGCCGAGGACGTTGAGGATCTTACCTTTCAAAGGTAGCAAAGCTTGGTTCACACGGTTTCGCGCACCTTTTCCAGAGCCGCCTGCACTGTCGCCTTCCACAATAAATAGCTCGGTCCCTTCGCGTGTTTTAGAAGTACAATCAGTAAGCTTACCTGGCAATCTGAGCTTTTTTGTGGCAGATTTTCGCTGAGTTTCTTTCTCTTGGCGTCGGCGCAAACGTTCTTCCGCGCGCAGGACCAGAAAATCAAGAATAGCGCTGGCTGATTTTGTGTCAGCAGCTAGCCAGTTGTCAAACCGGTCACGCACTGCATTTTCGACTAGGCGCTGGGCCTCAACAGTAGCTAAGCGGTCTTTGGTTTGGCCTACAAATTCTGGTTCGCTGATAAAACATGATACTAAGGCACAGCCCCCGGCTGTAAGGTCGTCTCTGGTAATATTGGTGGCCTTGCGGTTGCTAACCAATTCACCATAGGCCTTGATACCCTTTAGTATAGCGGCCCAAAAGCCACTTTCATGGGTGCCGCCTTCAGGGGTTGGTACGGTGTTACAATATGATTGGATGAACCCGTCGCGTGAAGGGGTCCAGTTGACGGCCCATTCTACCTTGCCGGGTACATTGAAACGCTCTTTGAATTCAACAGTGCCCGCAAACGGCGCCTCAGCATATGTGCTGGCTTTACCCAGGGTTTCGTTAAGATAATCGGACAAGCCACCGGGGAAGTGAAAGGTGGCCTCTGTTGGAGTTTCGCCATCATTGATCTGACTTTTCCAGCGAATTTCGACACCGGAGAATAAATAGGCTTTTGAGCGTATGGAATTGAACAGCCGTACTGGTTTGAACCTATGTTTGCCAAAAATTTCTGCATCTGCGTGGAAAGTTACCGTGGTGCCGCGCCGATTAGGCGCTGCACCAATTTTGGTAATGGGCCCAAGAGGCGTGCCGCGCGAGAAGCGTTGCTCATACAGTTCGCGGTTGCGGGCGACTTCGACAATCATAGAATCGGACAGCGCATTCACGACTGAGGCACCAACTCCATGAAGGCCGCCAGATGTTTGGTAGGCTTTCCCAGAAAACTTACCACCAGAATGCAACGTGCACAGAATCACTTCGAGTGCTGATTTGTCTGGGAACTTTGGGTGTGGATCTACCGGAATGCCACGGCCGTTGTCGCGGATCATTACGGAATAATCTGCTAAAAGCTCAACTTCGATACGATTGGCGTGGCCTGCCACCGCCTCATCCATAGAGTTGTCGAGAACCTCAGCTACGAGGTGATGCAGTGCGCGTTCATCAGTTCCGCCGATATACATGCCGGGGCGCTTTCGAACTGGCTCCAGCCCCTCCAAAACCTCAATGGATGAGGCGTCATAGGTGGTATCATCGACTGCGGATAATAGGTCACTTGCCATGGGTCTGCTCTTTCTTTGATTGTCGCTATTCATGGCAGAAGTTGCGTGGCAAGAAAAGGCCTCCACTACATGTTGGCATATATTCTAAGTTAGATTTTGCGCTCTGAGCGCCTAAGCTATAAAAAATTCTTCTAATTTATGAGTGCACAGTGGAATTCTGGTACAAAATTTATGAGTAATATATGATATTTTTTTACTGGTCAGCAGCTTAGTTGCTGCTTAATACAGTCTAATGAGTAAATCTAAGGCAATTAAACTCGAAGTACGGTCTTTGTTGGTGTTAGGCCTGCCCTTGGTAGGTAGCCAAGTGGCGCAGTTTGGGGTGCATGTGACTGATACTCTAATGCTGGGATGGTATTCTGTTTTGGCTTTGGCTCAGGTAACCTTAGGCGCTCAGATTTTTTTTATCGCTTTTATTACCACGTCTGGCTTTGCCTTTTCTGTATTACCGATGGTAGCAAAATCTATGGCTGAGGATGATCCGCAATCGGCCCGCCGGACTACGCGCATGGGGCTTTGGCTATCGACTATCGCGGCTGGATTTTTGTTTCTGCCTATGTGGTTCTCTGCCCCAATTCTTGAGTCAATGGGGCAGGATACTGTCGTGGCACAAGGTGCGCAGGACTATTTGCGCATTGCGGGCTTTGGTCTTTGGCCAGCGCTTTGGGGCCTTACCTTGCGCAGCTATCTTTCGGCGTTGGAGCATACAGGTGTTGTGCTCTGGATTTCGTTGGGGGTTTTAGTCGCTAACGCGTTGATCAACTATGCCTTAATTTTTGGATATTGGGGTATGCCTGAGTTAGGCTTGCAGGGGGCTGCAATTGCTTCAGTGATTGCGGTGAGCCTATCTCTAATTGGCTTTGTTATTTATATTCAAGTCTGCTTTCCCGAACAAGCGATGTTTGCTCGATTTTGGCGGTTTGACCGGGTTGCCACATTGGCTGTTACGCGTCTCGCCATGCCTATTTCGGCTACGGCTTTGGCGGAGAGTGGTTTGTTCGCGGGCTCTGCTTTTATGATGGGCTGGTTGGGGCATTTGGAATTAGCAGCGCATGGGATTGTCCTGCAATTAGCCGCTATTAGCTTTATGGTGCATTTGGGACTGTCACAGGCGGGCACTGTACGGGTTGGACAGGCGTTTGCTCGCGGTGATTGGGTGGCGGTAAAGCGTACAGCAGCGGTTACAATGGGACTTTCGACGCTGGCTGCCGTAATAGCGATATTCTTCTTTTTGGCCACGCCACAGATGCTAATTAGTGCATTTTTGGATGTTGAAGATTTACTAGCACCTGATATTCTTCGCATCGGTACGTTGCTCTTGATTGTGGCTGCGATGTTTCAGTTTGTAGATGCGGCGCAGGTGGTTGCCCTGAGCCTACTACGTGGACTTCAGGATACCAAAATGCCTATGCTGATCGCTGCAGTTTCTTATTGGCTTATCGGTCTTCCTATCAGCTATGTCTTAGGTTTCTCCATGGACTACAAGGAGACGGGGATTTGGTTGGGCTTGGTTTTTGGTCTTGGGGTCGCCGCAGTGCTTCTTTGGGTGCGGTTCTCTGTGTTGACACGTGGAACTCACGGGCGCGCTTAGCCTTGGACGGTTGCATCTGACCAGCTGTTTCAATTACGATATCAGAGGTTACATTATAAACTGAAATCAACAGCTAGTCTGTGACCAATGCTAACTTCAAGTCATAACTTCTGGCTCTAATCATGCTATTTTCTCATAGATGGAGGAAATTTATTATAAATATTTTGTAGATCGCAATTAAACTAATACTTCACAAAATCTTTGAATTCGTTTGCAGGCTTTCTGCAAATTTTCGTCTGATGTAGCATAGCTCACACGGAAATTTGGCGATAGGCCAAAGGCTGCTCCAAAAACAACTGCTACCCCGGTATCTTCCAAAAGACTTGTGGCAAAAACCTCATCATTGGTTATCTCGATCCCGGCTGGAGTCGTTTTGCCGATTATCTCAGAAATGGATGGGTAAACATAGAAAGCACCATCAGGTTTTGGACAGGTAATGCCCTTAGCTTCGTTGAGCATTGCTACCACCAAATTACGCCGGCGGATGAATGTTTCATTGTTAGTTGCTAAGAAGTCTTGGATCCCACTTAGAGCCTCTACTGCAGCCCATTGGCTTATTGTGCATGGGTTTGAGGTGGACTGTGATTGGACTTTGCGCATGGCGGCTATCAAAGTCTGAGGCCCGGCCGCATAACCAATACGCCAACCCGTCATCGCATAGGCTTTGGATACGCCATTGCATGTCAGGGTGCGCTCATAAAGTGCAGGTTCCACTTCGGCGGGGGTGCAGAATTTAAAATTACCATAGGTTAGATGTTCATACATATCATCGGTCATCACCCAAACATGTGGATGACGCAGCAACACGTCGGTTAAAGCCTTCAGCTCATGCCAATTATAGCCAGCGCCAGTTGGATTGGAGGGCGAATTGAAGATAAACCATTTAGTTTTTGGGGTGATAGCAGCTTCCAACTGATCTGCAGTGAGCTTGTAGTTGGTTTGAACAGAGGTTTCTGCAATCACTGGGGTCCCACCTGCCAGCAGCACCATATCTGGATAGGACACCCAATAAGGGGCAGGGATTAGAACCTCGTCTCCTTGGTTCAGTGTGGCGACCAAAGCGTTATATAGGATCTGTTTTCCACCAGTGCCGACACTCACTTGCGCCGAGGTATAGCTTAATGCGTTGTCACGCAAAAGCTTGTCACAAATAGCTTGTTTCAGCTCGGGCATACCGTCAGGCGCAGTATATTTTGTCTTGCCCTCAGCGATGGCTCGCACTGCCGCTGCTTTTATGTTGTCTGGCGTGTCAAAATCTGGTTCGCCCGCACCAAGCCCTATTACATCTCGGCCAGCGGCCTTTAATTCCGCTGCTTTTGTTGTTACAATAATTGTTGGGGATGGTTTTACACGGTCAAGTGTTGTGGACAAAAAAGACATAGCTACCTCAATCTGAGAATTTATCTGCTCAAGTCTTAGATCTCCGTTTACACAGCTGCAAGCAGAACTGTTTTGAAAGAGGTAATATATGACTGAAAATAATTTGGATGCCTCGTTTGATTGGTTTGGTCCTGATGCGGCCACCTTTGGTGACCGAGTTTTAGGCGCTCGTGAAAAATCTGGTATGACTCAGGTGCAGCTGTCTCGTCGGCTTGGGATCAAGCTTTCAACCTTGCAGGCTTGGGAAGATGATCGATCTGAACCGCGTGCCAACAAGTTACAAATGTTGACTGGAATGCTAAACGTATCACTGCCCTGGCTGTTGAGTGGTGAAGGAATTGGACCAGAAGAACCCAATGTGGAGCCTTTATCCGAAAACATCCAAACTATTCTAATTGAAATGCGGGCAATTAAAACTGATATGACACGTACCGCCGATCGTTTGAGCCGGTTGGAGAAACACCTGAGGTTAGCCCTGAAATGACTGAGTTGCACGAACATAAAATTAAACGTCTTAAAATGCGATCTATGCGGCGTGGGATCAAAGAAATGGACTTAATTTTAAGCTATTTTGCAGATCAAACCCTCAAAAAAATGAGTGACGAGCAGTTGGTAGCCTATGATCAGTTGCTTGAAGAAAACGATCATGATCTGTATTCATGGGTGACTGGTACTGCTGTGACGCCACCGGAATTTACGGTATTGATCGGTGAGATTGTGGATGGTTTGCAAATTCAGGTTAATTGACGGTGCTTTGTTTAATTAATGTTTGTGAATATCTTTATCAATAACTGGAGCAGCAGTTTGAGGGCTCCTGCGATGGATGGTTAGAACCGAATGAGGTGGAATGGCATTAAAAGTTTTATGTCATATAAACAAAAAAGCTTATTTCTTGTAGGTTTTTATTAAATAAACCAATTTGGTGCGAGCTCTTTTGGTATGCAGTATCAGTGATGATGAAGGTGCAGCCGTTGAGCTGAAAGCTGCGAGTATTATTAAGACTCGAATGTTAGCCATAACCTGAAATAATTGGTGGACATGGGCCGCATACGCCACTTGGTAATCAAATCTGATTTATTTATTGATCCAGCTTACTCATACTGATGAATTCCAACTCGCGAAGCAATTTTCGGCTCATGGCCCGTTCATAATTGGCAAAACCAATCGCCACCTCTGAAAATGCACCTGGACCGGCCAAAACGCGGTTTGAGAAATAGGCTGTTAATTCGCTAATAGACAATTCTGCATGCGACAGACGTGAGTCTGAGTCGACACCAATGACCAATGCATTTATCACAATATTGCCAATCTGTTCTGGAAGGTTGACCCGGTGGGGTTCTGGCCCACTATTACTTTTTCCGTCGCCAGCAATGTCTAGTGTGCGCTTCCAACAACTAGTTTGTTGGTTTAAAAATCCTATGCCTGACTGAATGGCTTTGCCTAATGCCGTAGTCGGTGGGGCATCCCGCCGCTGCACTTGATGCAATTTATTAGATAGGTTTTGAAGGGTTTGTAAATTTGAAATCTCGGTCCAAGGGATCAAAATACGCTGATAATTCTGGCCACTCCATTCGTATACTAATAGCCGTACTGGGGCGTTAGGCATGATTAAAATGCTGGAAGTAATCTCTGGGCTAGTCAGTGCTGCGGCCAAACCTTGCAATTGTAACTGATACTCTCCTGAATCCACTGAGCCGGATACATCTAGTCCCATGGCTAGCGCTTGACGGCAAGCTGCCTGCGCTGTGGACGCGCTTGTAGCCACGAATGCAGCGGCTACAAGCCATTTAAAGATTGTTAGCTTTACCAATGACCAATGTTTTCCATACTCGCCCAAGGTTCTGACACCGGCAGATTGTCACCCTCTTGCAAAAGCTCAATGGAAATATTGTCTGGACTTCGTACAAAAGCCATCCGACCCTCACGCGGTGGGCGATTGATGATGATCCCACTGTTAATGAGATGCTGACAAGTTTCGTAAATATCGCTCACTTCATAGGCTAAATGACCGAAATGGCGGCTTTCTGAGGGTAGGCCGTCATCACCATCCCAATTGTAAGTCAACTCCACTGGGCATTCATGCTGGCCTGGAGGGGCCATAAAAACTAAAGTAAAACGGCCACTTTCATTATCCCACCGTCGCGTTTCTTCAAGCCCCAAACAGGCAAAAAAAGCGATTGAGGCTTCTAAATCAGAGACTCGAACCATTGTGTGTAGATATTTCATTTACATTTACCTTTATATAGTAGGTTCATCCTTCACATTACTCCATATATAGTGTTTAGGGAATCGCTCCAGATGGAGTTAACTTAGGGGATATTGATGCTGTTGACACCAGAACAACAAGAAGAAATTGATCAGCTGCGATCAAATCCTCAGCCAACCCTGAGGGCAGTGGCTCCAGGGATGGAGAGCCATCTTTATACGGCTCAACCTGTGTTGGATCATGGGTTTGTGCGTGTTATTGATTATATGGGCGATGATGCTGCGATTTGTCAGGCGGCTCGCGTGAGCTACGGTAAGGGTACAAAGTCGGTACAAAACGATGTTGGATTGATCCGGTATTTGATGCGTCATTGGCATTCTACTCCGTTCGAAATGTGCGAAATAAAGCTGCATGTGAAGCTACCAGTCTTTGTAGCGCGGCAATGGATCCGGCACCGAACAGCAAATGTAAACGAATATTCAGCGCGCTACTCGATTTTAGATAGGGAATTTTATATTCCTGAAGTAGATTCTTTGGCATCTCAATCTGTGGTTAACAATCAAGGTCGTGGTCGGGTACTCCAGGGCGCTGAGGCAGCGCGAGTTCTTGAGATTTTGAAAACAGACAGCAATCGCGCTTATGACAATTATGAAGCGATGATCTCCGAGGACGGGCAAGATGGCCTGGCGCGAGAATTAGCCCGGATGAACTTGCCTGCTAATATCTATACTCAATGGTATTGGAAGGTCGATCTGCACAACCTGTTTCACTTTCTGCGCCTGCGGGCTGATGCGCACGCGCAATATGAAATCAGGGTTTATGCCGATGTGATTTGCGACATGGTGCGCGACTGGGTTCCTGCTGCTTATGGTGCGTTTGAGGATTATCGTTTGGGAGGCGCGGTATTGTCTGCTAAATCACTTGATTGTGTGCGGCGTATGTTGGCAGGCGAAAAGGTAACGCAAGACTCCTCTGGTATGAGTAAAGGTGAGTGGCGAGAATTTGAGGGAGTTATTGGGGCGTAGTTGCCCCAATGTGGCTTTTTAAGACACAAATTTAAACTGCCTAGGCGAGCCCAGCTTTATACGGATGCGCCTCCGTGCATAGTGAACGGCACTCAGATTAGTCGGCGCTGCTCAATTCGCCAGCCATTTCACGGCCATCACGCCCTTCGATCAGCTCATAATTTATTTTTTGATTGTCAGCCAAGCTTGTCATCCCAGCCCGTTCTACAGCTGAAATATGAACAAAAACATCATTTCCACCACCCTCAGGTTCGATGAAGCCAAAGCCTTTTGTGGTGTTAAACCATTTTACTGTGCCCAGAGGCATATCGTATTCTCCTAATTCATAGTTGCACGCCAGGCACTTCGCTGACGGCATGACAAGATTCTGAAAACTAAAATTCTTCGAATAATTGATCGTTTTCAGATGCCACATCCCCACAATTGTGCGATTATAAATAAAATCAAGGAAAAATTGATGCAACTCTATGGCTTAGATTCATGTGATAGCTGCCGTTTAGCCCGAAAAGCTTTGAAATATCTGATGGTTGACTATATCGACGTGCGGAAATCTGAGGTGCCTAAAAATGTATTAGAAGCTGCCCTTACAAAGTTTGGGACGGCTTTGATAAATAAATCTTCCATTACATGGCGAAGTTTGGATGACGTGACGCGAACTAGGAACCCATATGATTTGTTGCAAGCGTATCCGACTTTGATGAAGCGTCCATTAATCGTGAATGGAGCTAAAATGACCCTAGGCTGGAAGCCAGATGTTGCGGCGCTCTATGTGGATTGGCATAAAAATTAACTGACTTGTTTTGGGCCATAAAAAAAGCCGCTCAATCTGAACGGCCTTTTTAAGTTTTCTATAAGGTTGGGTTAAGCAAATCAGGTGGTGTTGATTCGATTTTGAGATCGGCAACTAGTTGTTCCAATTTCATTACTTCGCTTTGCTTGCTCCCAAGGCGGCGCACTGAGACGGTACGGTCCTCAACTTCCTTCATGCCTATGGCCAATATTACCGGCACTTTTGCTACAGAATGTTCGCGAACTTTATAATTTATTTTCTCGTTGCGAATATCAGCCTCAGCACGGACGCCCACAGCACGCAGAGTTGCCACTGTCTCATGCACAAAGTCATCTGCATCAGACACGATGGAGGCCACAACCACCTGGCGTGGTGCCAACCAGATCGGAAGTTTCCCCGCATGTTCTTCGATCAAAATACCGATGAAGCGTTCAAATGAGCCAAGACAGGCGCGGTGGAGCATTACAGGACGATGCTTGTTGCCATCTTCGCCAATATAGCTGGCATCCAGACGCTCAGGCAAAACAAAATCTACCTGATGGGTGCCACATTGCCAATCTCGGCCAATGGCATCGGTTAGTACGAACTCAAGTTTGGGCCCATAAAAAGCACCTTCACCGGGGTTCATTTCAGGCTCAATACCCGCCTTACGCGTGGCAGCTAAAAGTGAAGTTTCCGCACGATCCCAAACATCGTCTGAGCCAGAGCGGTTTGCTGGACGATCGGAGAACTTCACCCGGAATTTTTCGAAGCCAAGATCTTTGTACACAGAGGTGAGGTACTCGATATAAAGTGCAGTTTCATTTTCAATCTGGTCTTCGCGGCAGAAGATATGCCCATCATCTTGGGTGAAGCCTCGCACCCGCATAATCCCGTGTAAGGCACCGGATGGTTCATAACGGGCACAGCTGCCAAATTCGGCCATGCGCAGGGGTAGATCGCGGTATGACTTCAGCCCTTGGTTAAAAATTTGCACGTGGCAGGGGCAGTTCATCGGTTTCAATGCGTTTACGGCTTTTTCGCGCGCATGTTCTTCATCCACCTCAACGATGAACATATTTTCTTGGTATTTATCCCAATGGCCTGAGGCCACCCAAAGCTTTCGGTCCACTACTTGTGGGGTATTCACCTCTACATAGCCCCCGGCTCGCTGTTTGCGGCGCATATAATCTTGTAGCTCAGTGTAGATGGTCCAGCCGTTAGGGTGCCAGAAGACTTGGCCAGGAGCCTCTTCTTGCATGTGGTATAAATCCATTTCACGGCCCAGCTTGCGGTGGTCGCGCTTTGCGGCCTCCTCCAGCATATGTAAATGGGCCTTTAGTTTTTCCTTGTTGGTAAAGGCCACGCCGTAGATGCGTTGTAACATTGTGCGCTTGCTGTCGCCGCGCCAATAGGCTCCGGCAACGCTCATCAGTTTGAAGGCATCGGCAGGTAGCTGGCCTGTATGTTGCAAATGTGGGCCACGACAGAGATCTTGCCAATCACCATGCCAATACATCCGCAGTGGCTCATCGCCCGGGATCGAAGAGATCAGCTCAACCTTATAGGGTTCAACTGCATCTGTATAATGCTGGACGGCACGGGTGCGGTCCCAAATTTCGGTACGTACGGGATCACGGCGGTTAATGATGTCTTTCATCTTCTTTTCGATGATATTTAGGTCTTCATGTGTGAAGGGCTCTTTGCGGTCAAAATCATAATACCAGCCATCTTTGATTACTGGTCCAATTGTCACTTGCACATCTGGCCAAATTTCTTGCACTGCATAAGCCATTACATGGGCAAGATCGTGGCGGATCAGTTCGTCAGCTTTAAGTTCGTCTTTCATGGTGTGGATAGCAATGGTTGAATCTACTTCAATCGGCCAAGCTAAATCAAAATGCTCACCGCCAACGGTGGCTGAAATTGCCTTCTTGGCCAACGACGATGCAATATCGGTTGCAACATCAGCGGCCGTTACGCCAACTTCATATTTGCGAATAGAATTATCAGGAAGTGTGAGTGAGATCTGAGCCATCAAGGGTACTCCTCGTCAGTTTGGCGCCTACGAAACGCCCGGTTGCGGGTATAAGGTTTTCGGAGTGTTTGGCGCTTTTGATTTTTGCTGTCAACTGCCGAAGCCTGAGGGATTGCGACGATTATGACACAGGCGCTGAATGTGAAGGGGATGGAGGTCTGAAAGACCTTTGGAATGCGGCCTGTCTTGACTAGCCTATGATCAATTGCTTGAGGCTATAATCGAATGAAATTTTTGACAACTGAGACAGGCCGTAAGCTTGCCTATGTGCAGACGTCTGGTGCAGGCCCGGGCTTGGTGTTCCTAGGTGGGTTTATGTCGGATATGTCGGGCACCAAAGCGCTGCATCTTGAAAGCTGGTGCCAAGCACAGGGCCGTGCGTTTTTACGATTTGATTATTCGGGGCACGGTGCGTCATCGGAGGCCTTCATCGATGGATGCATTGGCGATTGGGCTGAGGATGCGCAGGTGTTGATTGAGACGCTTACGCATGGGCCACAGATTTTGGTTGGGTCTTCTATGGGTGGTTGGATATCGCTGTTGATAGCGCAACGGGTTCCTGCGCGTGTGGCAGGGTTGATTACCATCGCCGCGGCTCCAGACTTTACGGAGGATGGGTTCTGGGCGAGTTTCAACGCGGATATTCGCAAATGTCTAACGCAGGAGGGAGTGGTATATATTCCTTCTAATTATGGTGACCCTTATCCGATTAGTAAACGCTTGATTGACGATGGCCGTGCGCACTTGTTACTCCGCAAGCCGCTTGAGTTTTCATTCCCAATCCGATTGTTGCAAGGGGATGAAGACGAAGATGTTTCTGTTGAGCTCGCTAATAAACTCTTTGCCCATATTAAGGGTCCAGACGTCCAGTTGCTTTTGCTAAAAGGTGCCGATCACCGCTTTTCTGCGTCAAATGAATTGGCATTGACTGAAGCCACAATTTTGAATGTGATCGATGCCATTGAGCGACGGACATAACCTTTTAGGGATATTAACACGTCTCAAATTTTGACCATATATTTTGTACGACCACAGTTGCCAACCGTGGAAGAGGGTAAAGCTCATATGGGCAGATGGATGGTCTGGAGGAATAGCTTGGGTGATGCGTTTGTACATCCGGCCACGCCTTGCAACGATCTAAAACGGTTGGCCCCGATGGCGTCTAAGATGGAGGTGTCCCAGCCATTGGTATTTTGATTGTTGAAGCTACTAACATGGAGGCTGCAGCGGCCATTTCTCAGGCTTATCCTGTTTCAGCGTTCGCAGAGATTGGCCTATCTGAAATGATCGCGATGAGTGGTTGATCGGCTTGCATGAACCTTCAAGATTAGCTTCATCTTGGGGCTTCATCCAAAATTCTACACTTCGGCTGTGTGATTGGCTAAGTGTGTAAAAATAATAGAAAATTGTGGGTATGCTGGATGTCTTGATCTTGGCAACCGTAGGAAAACTTGACACAATAGAAAGATGAACTCTGAACCAATTGTATTCTTGCCAGGCATGATGTGTGATGCGCGGCTGTTCGCCCCTCAAATTGACGGGCTATCGCATGAGCGTGCCGTGATGGTGGCACCTGTGCATTTGGGTGAGCGGATAGAAGAGATTGCTAGCACTATATTGGATATGACCCCGCATCGGTTTGCCCTATGCGGGTTATCTATGGGTGGTATAGTAGCGATGGAGATAATTCGTCGCGCCCCGGATCGGGTGAGCCGCCTTTGCCTAATGGACACTAATCCTTTGTCTGAAACACCAGTGCGTGCAGCGGAGCGTGAGCCGCAGATCATCGCGGCGAAGACTGGGCGGCTAGAACAGGTTATGCGCGAAGAGCTGCTCCCTAACTGTTTGGCTGATACCCCTTTTAAGGCCCATATTTTTGAGTTGATGGTTGATATGGCATTGTCTTTGGGTCCAGAGGTGTTTGCGCGCCAGTCTCGCGCCTTGCAGAAACGCCGTGATCAGCAATCCTTGCTATGCAATATAAAATGTCCAACCTTAGTACTCTGTGGTGCGCAGGATCAGATAACATTACCCAAGCGTCACACATTTATGGCTGAATTGATCGCGCCGGCCGAGCTGGTGGTGATCGAGAATGCTGGCCACCTGCCTACTTTGGAGCAGCCTGAGGCAACCATTTCAGCACTCCGGGCTTGGTTGGGATAGTTTTCAAGCTGTTTATTTTTTAAGACTGTGTTTCCGGACGCTTTTCACATTTTTGTTTTTAGACTTTTCGCGCATCCGTCGCTTAGCTAAAATTTTGGTGTTTTCGACATCCTCTGCGACAAGCTTGAGCCAACGCTGCATGCGGGGCACGTCAACCTTACCACTGGTAATAGCTGCTTGAACCGCACAGTCCGGTTCTTTGTCATGGGCGCAATCATTGAATCTGCAATTTTGCCGCAATGCATGTAGATCTGCGAAGGTTTCTTCCAGCCCTATGGAGACATCTGTGAGCTGTAATTCTCGCATACCAGGCGTATCTAGTACTGCGCAACCGGAGGGCATAATGTGTAATTGCCGCCCTGTGGTGGTGTGCCGGCCCTTGTCGTCGGAGGCGCGTACCTCTTGGGTTTCGATTGTTTCATTGCCGGCCAAAGTATTGGCTAAGGTAGATTTTCCAACCCCAGATGAGCCCAGAAATGCTACGGTTTGGCCGGGCTGACACCATTGAAACAGATAGCTGCTAGCGGAGGGGTCCCTTGCGTTCAAGCTGACCACGGCCACACGTTTGGAAATGGCTTGGGCTTTTGAGACAAACTCTACTATATTTTTAGCCAAATCGATTTTAGTTAATACGATGACGGGCGTCACATCGGCCTCGTGAGCCATGGCGATGTAACGTTCTAACCGGGCCACGCTGAAATCATTATTGCAGGATGATACAATAAAAGCGGTGTCTAAGTTCGCAGCGATTAATTGCTCTTTGCGATCATGACCCGGTGCGCGACGTTTTATCAGGCTTTTACGCTCCAACAATTGGCTGGAGCGGGGATCTTCGCGGTTGAAGAGCAACCAGTCCCCGACAGTCACATCGTGGAGCGATGGGATCATTAGGTCAAGATTGGCGCCTTGGATGTGTAGTGTGTTGCGGTGCACCTGGGTAATGCGCGCTGGAGGAGATTGTTCTAATTCGGCGGCCTCCACCTGGTCCCAAAAATACGCACCCCAGCCCAAGTTTCGAAGCTGGCTCGCTGTCTCTAGGATTGCTATGGTTTCATCTGTTGGCTTGGCGTGGGACATATCGCGCAACATTTCTTTTTCTTTCCTCAGCGCGTGCCGCGCTCTGTGCCCACAGTGTCACATTTTACGCAACCTGTGCCAGTACTCTTCGTGAGAAATTGGCAAAGGTTTCAAAATATTATGTCATAGCCTATAAAGACTTGGAAAAATTTTGTTTCCTATCAACGGATTTCACCATCAACAGTCTGATATTGCGTCTCCTTTCTTTTTGTGCTGCATTTGCATATAGTTGCCGCAATGCCGCAAATTTTTGGTGAGTCGCTGCTACAAAAGGGCTAGATATGACCGAAAAAACCAAACTTCTTTTGATCAAACGCTATGCTAGCCGAAGATTGTACAATACAGAAGCTAGTGATTATATTACATTAGCTGACATTGCAGATTTTATTCGTGGTGGCCGTGAAGTGCAAATCATTGATCTGAAATCTGGTGATGATCTGACTCGGCAATATTTACTACAGATTGTAGCTGACTACGAAAGGCGTGGGGAAAACGTTCTACCGGTAGAGGTTTTAACAGACTTGGTACGCTCTTATGGTAACCAAGCCACCTCTGTTGTCCCGCAATTTTTAGCTGCAAGCTTTGAGATTTTGCGTGATGGACAATCCAAGGCGATGGAAAATCTAAATGTGGTCAATCCGGCGGTGGCAATCCCAGGGTTTGATATTATGATGGCGCAACAAGAAGCGTTTATGAAGGCTATGACGGGTGGGCTTTCAGGATCTACTAAGCCTGGTAAAAGTCAGCCGTCGGATGATTTGGCAGATATAAAATCACAATTGGCGGCTCTGCAGGAAAAACTTTCTAAACTATAAGTTGGAGCCAAGGGCGGGGACGGGCCCCGCCCAAAGTCTATGCAACCTCAGCGAAGACCTGCTTCAAGGCCGCCTCAAGCTTTTCAAACATTTCATCGATATGGCTTTCAGTGAAGACAAACGAGGGGCATAAGACGATCGATTGGCCCAAAGGCCTACAAATCAAACCGTGATCTGTGCATGTGTTGGCAATCCGTTCGCTCACTGAAAGATTGGATGCAAAGGGTATTTTATTGGATTTATCCTGTACCGCTTCTAAAGCGCCCATCAGACCTTTACCGCGAGCCTCGCCGATATTTGGATGTTCTAATAACCGCTGCATATGGGTTTCAAAGTAAGGCGTTAGCTGTCTTACATTTTCAGCCAGACCTTCATTCATAATCACATCAATTGCTTTGAGTGCAATTGCAGATCCGACTGGATGACCTGAAGCTGTGAACCCGTGAGGAAATTCCTCAATAGCTTCAGAGGCCGCTTGGAGGCGGTTGGTCAGTTCTGGGCCTAAGATTACAGCACCCATTGGAAAATACCCTGCGGTTAAGTTTTTTGAGCTGATGATCGCGTCTGGTATGAAGTTATATGCTTCGCAGCCCCAAGTATGCCCAGTGCGTCCAAAGCCGCAAATAACTTCATCTGAGATAAGTGGAATGCCGTACTTTTTCAAAACGGGTTGTATGGCTTGAAAATACCCTGTGGGGGGTGGGATAACCCCACCAGCCCCAAGAACTGGCTCAGCGAAGAAGCCTCCGATGGTTTCTGCACCCTCGTTAAGGATCATATCCTCCAGCTCTTTGGCAAGTCTGACGGTAAACTGAGCCTCAGTTTCACCGGGACGACCTTCGCGCCAATAGTGGGGGCATGTCAGATGCAAAAATCCTGGTAGGGGTAGGCCAAAAACTGCATTGTAAGGTTTGCCGGTCATGGAAGCAGAAACCGCAGTCACTCCGTGATAGGCATTTTTGCGAGTGATGATCTTACGCCGTTCTGCGTTACCTTCTGAGCCATGGAGAAACCAGAGCATTTTGACCATCGTATCATTCGCTTCTGATCCTGAGTTTGTATAAAAAACTTTACCAGTGTCGAATGGTGATACTTCCACAAGCTTTTCAGATAGCATCACAGTTTGATCTGACATGCGTCCAAAAAAGGCGTGATAGCCAGGGAAGCGATCATACTGATCTTTGGCTGCTTGGGCGATGCCAGCATGATCAAAACCTGCCACCATATTCCAAAGCCCTGAATTTGCATCGAGAAACTTACGGCCATGCACGTCAAATACATAGGGCCCTTCGCCATGTGTTAGGACGGTTGCACCACGACTTTCAATCGTTGGCAAATCAGTAAAGCCGTAGAAGGCATGGGCGTCAGCCCGGGCTTCCCAGCTGTTGGGAGATTGGTCTTTCATTGGGTGACCTTTGAGAATTATGGCCAGTGCCTGTGGGCTCTGGCGGGAGTATTTTGGCCAGAAGGATTTGGCCGATTAACAGTTGGCAAAACGCCCATTTAAACGCGGTGGCGCGCCGGCCCAAGCCCATTTGCCATTGGCCACTGTAAACCAACCAGTAATAGTTGTGGCTTTGGGACATCTATAGCGAGGGGCGCTCTGTAAAATAATCATACGCCTAGCTTATCGCGCAGAGAGAACCATGTCATGGCTAAAGTCATAATTGGGCTCCTCAAGGCTTGACCGCCTGGAAAGGCTGGGCCGGGTAGCTTGGATAAAAGATCAAACCGCGAGGCATTGCCAGCAATGGTTTCGGCCAGCACTAGCCCAGCAAACCCTGCCATAGCGACTCCATGGCCAGAATAGCCTGAGGCTGTGAGCTGATGCGATCCAACGCGTGCGAACATTGGCAGGCGGGTTGTCGTGATACCAAGGGTCCCACCCCAGGCATGGGTCAGTTCCACATCTTTTAGCTGCGGAAAGATTTCAGTGAGGGGGTGGCGAACCTTGGAAAAAATATCACGAGGGAATTTAGTGCCATAGCTTTCACCACCTCCGAAGATCAGCCGATTATCATGACTGAGGCGGTAATAATTCAAAACAAAACGATTATCGGCCACGGCGATGTTTTTGGTTAAGACGGATTGTGGATCGGTGAGTGGAGCTGTGGCAACCAGGTAGTTGTTGATGGGCAGCACCCGCGTGGCCTGCTTATGGTTGAGGCTGCCATGATAGCCGTTGGTGGCGTGAACTACATAGCCTGCTTTCACCTGACCGTGCTTAGTGTGTACGATAGAGGGCGTTCCGTCTTGGACCTGCTCCACTGCACTGCCTTCATATATGATGGTTCCGGCTGCTTCGGCTGCCTTAGCCAAGCCGAGAGAGTAGCGCAGAGGGTGTAGGTGTCCAGCACCCCAATCTAAAATACCCCCACTGTAGCGTGAGGACTTGATTAAGTTTAAAACCGCGGACTTGTCGAGGCATTCAATTTCAGTATAGCCGTAGTGCTTTGCCAAATAATCTGCTTTAGCATGGCTAGCGTCGCTGTCTTTTTGGCTGAAAGAGGCCTCAGCCACTCCGGGCTTGTAACCTGATTCAGGAGCATATTGGGCTATCAGGCTACGGGTTAGACATTTTGCCTCTTGGGTCATTTCCCACAGCTGATGTGCCGCATCTCTGCCCATAGCCTTTTCTAACTTTTGTTGGTCGTAGTTTAAACCAGAGCCCATTTGGCCACCATTGCGTCCGGAAGCTCCAAACCCAACGCGGTGGGCCTCAATAACTATGACGGTGAAGCCTTTTTGCGCCAGATGTAAGGCAGTGGACAATCCTGTAAAACCAGCTCCAATTATACAGACATCGCAGGATACCGGCATATCTAGGCGCGTGCGGCGGGTCGTCTCATCTACGCTTTCGGCGTACCAGCTAGATGGGTAGGTGGCGCGGCGGTCGTTCGCATAAAGAAAGTTAGACATTAAGCAAAAGGTGCTCACGCTCCCAAGGTGATATTACCTGCAGAAACTCGCTATACTCTGTGCGTTTCACAATGGAATATACCCGGGCAAATTCTGGGTCGAGCACCTCATGCATGCGCTTAGCTTTGTCGAATAAATCAAGAGCTGTGAATAGGTCGTAGGGAATTGCTTCTTCGCCATCATAGGCATCGCCACGATATTGTTTGTCAGGGCGCTCCTGATCTTCCAGCCCGAGGTAGCAACAGGCTAAAGATGC
>CESU01040006.1_pt1 | contig 45722 bp, 39 predicted proteins | sample 531141 | NCBI WGS metagenome assembly CESU01 (sample SAMEA2621401, study PRJEB7988) | marine metagenome | isolation source: saline water (ENVO:00002010), including
GCCAAACCTTCGCGCTCGCTGATACCACCACCACGAGGGCCGTACATACCAACCGCATGCACCTCATCAAGATAGGTCAGGGCACCGTGCTTTTCACAAACATCCAAAATCGCAGCCATTGGCGCAATATCCCCGTCCATGGAATACACGCTCTCAAAAGCTACAAGCTTTGGGCGATCCCCACAGGCGTTTAATTTACGATCCAGATCTTCCACATCATTATGCGCCCAGATCATTTTTTCAGCTTTTGAATGGCGAATGCCTTCGATCATCGATGCGTGATTTTCACTGTCAGAGAGGATCACAACATCTGGAATTTTTGCGCCCAAAGTTGTGAGTGTGGTCCAGTTGGACACATATCCCGAGGTAAACAAAAGTGCCGCTTCTTTGCCGTGCAAATCGGCCAATTCCTGCTCGAGCAACAAATGGTCATGATTGGTGCCACTGATATTACGCGTGCCACCCGCGCCAGTGCCACTACGACCCACGGCCTCTTGCATCGCTGCAATCACAGCTGGATGCTGTCCCATGCCTAAATAATCATTGGAACACCAAACCGTCACATCGCGAATCCCACCCGCAAAGTGATTGGTGGCACGAGGAAACTTCCCAGTACGACGTTCCAAATCGGCAAAATACCTATAGTTGCCATCTTGTTTCAGCTGGTCGAGCTGATCTTTGAAAAAACTATCAAACGACATCGCACATTTCTTTCTCTTGCCTCGGTGAAGCTCACCTTGCCTGAAAAAATTTCACGAGTGACAGGCTTTGATCTTTAGTCTTTCAGTGAACTATATATAGCACGTGGCGAAAATATCCGCAGCGGTTCAACCAATTTTCATGCTAATTGCCGCGACATTTCCGCCCTCCCTGGGTCTAAGGTGAAGAATTTGTCCAATATAGGCCCCAAACAGCGACATGCATTGCTTTTGCTTAAACCCACTTATCCCTATAGACTCTGCGTAACTTGAGGGTAGAAACAATGGAAATTTTGATTCCCGCATGGGTGGATGGTACGTTGCGACCGGTTGAAAAGCTGCAAACCCATTTGCGCGGGCTGCGCCATAAGGCGGTGTCTGTCTTTGTGATGCGGGACGATCAGACGCTTTTACAACGTCGCGCCTTGGAAAAATACCACACGCCCGGCCTTTGGGCCAATGCCTGCTGCACGCATCCGGAATGGGGCGAGGCTGGGCTAGACTGCGCAATTCGCAGGCTGGATGAAGAGCTAGGGATCTCTGGTCAAGTCCCTGTATATCGCGACACGGTGGAATATCGCGCCGATGTGGGTGGCAATATGGTTGAGCATGAAGTCGTTGAAATTTTTATGGTCCAAGCCAATGACATTATCGTCATCGCCAATCCAGAAGAGGTCATGGATCATCGCTGGGTTAGCTTGCAAAATTTGACCAGAGAAATCGCAGAGAAACCACAGGACTTCACCCCTTGGCTTAAAATCTACCTAGATCAGCATGCCACAAAAATATTTGGTGATCACACCGGATAGTCACGCAAAAAAACCGGAGCCTCAGATGTGGATTGCTTAGGTTGATATACATATCCACCCACATCAAAATCCGCGATCTGTGCCGCGTCCGACAGCCGGTTTTGCACCATGAAGCGGGCCATAGCCCCACGAGCTTTTTTTGCATAAAAACTGACAATCTTAGCCTTGCCATCTTTCAGTTCTAAAAATTGCGGCGTGACAACCTTTAGATTGAGGGCTTTTACATCCACAGCGCCAAAATACTCTTGGCTCGCACAGTTGATCAAAGCTTTTGATCTGGTCACCTCAGCCTGAGCATTCAAAGCTTTAGAGATCTCTTGGCCCCAATAGGCATAAAGCGATCCGCCCCGCTCGGTCTTCAAACGGCTGCCCATTTCAAGCCGGTAAGCTTGGATTTGATCCAATGGCCGCAACACACCATAAAGCCCTGACAAAATGCGCAGATGATCCTGAGCCCAGCGCATATCATCATCACTTAAACTCGCAGCCTCGAGCCCTTGGTAGGTGTCGCCTGCAAATGCCAAAGCCGCAGGCCGCAGCGCTTCGGCATCCGGCTGGGCCGCATAATCGCGAAACCGGTCACGGTTGAGGCTCGCCAAGGCCTTACTGATCGACATAAGTTTTTGCAAATCCTCAACTGAAAGTGCGCGTGCCGTTTCGACAAGTCTCAACGCCTCCTGCGCAAAATCCGGTTGCGTGAGGTCCCGGCGCTCTACCGCCGACCAATCCAGCTTTTTCGCCGGTGAAATACATACCAACATGCTTCGCCCTCCTACTGTCTTTAATTTAGCGCAACCTACGCAGACTGCAAGATTTCTAAGAATGCGACGCCAAAACGTTCTGTGCGCGCTGGATTCATGCCAGTGATTTGGCTAAGCTGTTCCAAACTTTTTGGGCGTATTTTTGAAATGTTGCGCAAGGTAGCAGTGGAGCAAGACAAAGGCTTTTCGGCCTCGAATGCACCCCGTTCCAGCTTTTTCTGGCGCGCGACAAGCTGATCAAATACGTCACCCTCCGGCCGCCCCGACATTTTACGGCGTGCTGGATGCACCGGAGTTTCAACTCCAGTGATCACTGATAAAAACGCTTGCCCATAGCTTTCCAACTTTTTCGCACCCACACCGCCAACCGAGGCCATCTCATCAAGATCGGCCGGGCGGCGTTCGACCATTTCGATTAAGGTTTTGTCGTTAAAAATAATATATGCTGGTACTTTTTGCTGTTCAGCCAAAGCCCGCCGCTTGGCCTTCAACGCAGATAACAAGGGGGCGTCTTCCTCAGAAACTAGGGATTTCACCACAGGTCTGCCCTCATTCCCAGCCGCATTGATGCTGTCTTTGCGCAACTGAATTTCAGCCTCGCCCTTCAACAAGGGTCGGGCATTCTCGGTGAATCGCAGCCCACCATGACGTTCTGGATCTGGACGAATTAAATCATAGCCCATCATTTGCCGGAAAATTGCTTGCCACTGCGCCTTGCTGATCGCCCTGCCCACACCAAAGGTTGGCAGCTCATTATGGGCGCGTTGGCGCACTTTTTCAGTGTCATTGCCACGCAGAACATCAATCAAATGACCAGTGCCAAACCATTCACCCGTGCGCAAAATGGCAGAGAGCGCCATGCGGACCGGTTGAGTTCCGTCAAATAATTCTGGTGGAGAGTCGCACAGATCACAGTTGTCACAGGTGGCACCGCTTTCGCCGAAATACTTCAGCAAGGTTGCCCTACGACAGCTCAGCGCTTCAGCCAATCCCAACAGAGCATTCAAACGGGCATGGTCCGCCATCTTACGATCCGACGGCGCCACACCCTCATCAATCTGCGAGCGTCGCAGGCGAATATCATCCGCACCAAACAACGTTAGAGTTTCAGCCGGGGCACCATCACGTCCACCGCGACCAATTTCCTGATAATAGGATTCAATCGATTTGGGCAAATCAGCATGGGCCACCCAGCGGATATCAGGCTTATCAACCCCCATGCCAAAAGCCACAGTTGCTACAACGATCAACCCATCTTCGCGTTGAAAGCGAGTTTCCACGATGCGGCGATCTTCGGCATCCATACCACCATGGTAATGACAGGCAGAATGCCCAGCCTCACGCAGAGCCTGCGCCAAGGTTTCAGTTTTGGCGCGCGTGCCACAATACACAATGCCGGATTGTCCATGCCGTGCGCCTGCAAATTTGAGAATTTGCTTGCGAGGTTGATCTTTGGCCGCAAAGGCCAAATGCAGATTAGGCCGGTCAAACCCATGCAGAAAGCTGGCCGGCGCAACGCCGTCAAATAATTTGTTGATGATTTCAGCCTGGGTTTCTTCATCCGCCGTGGCGGTAAAGGCGGCCAAGGGTACGCCCAGCGCTTGGCGCAGATCGCCAATGCGCAGATAATCAGGGCGAAAATCATGACCCCATTGAGAAACACAATGCGCCTCATCGACCGCAATCATGCTCACACCAATTCGGCGCAACATCCCCATCGATGAACCCGCAGCCAATCGCTCCGGCGCAATATAAAGCAGCTTCAGCGTGCCTTGCTCCAAAGCCTCCCAAACCGCATCGGTTTCTTCAGGTGTGTTGCCAGAGGTTAAAGCCCCCGCACTGACGCCCACCGCTTGCAAAGCGCGCACCTGATCGCGCATCAAGGCGATCAATGGGGAGATGACCACAGTCACCCCCTCCCGCATTAATGCTGGAAGTTGAAAACAAAGTGATTTGCCTCCACCTGTTGGCATGATGGCCAAAACGTTTTGCCCTTCGGTCACAGCGCGAACAATATCTTCCTGTCCGGGGCGAAAAGCGTCGAATCCAAAGATATCCCTCAAAAGAGCGGTATAGGGCATGCGGGTTCCGATAGCCTATTAGCCGTAGTAGGCCAGCGTATATTGCAGGGCTGCCACGATGAGCAAGGCGACCAGCGGCGCAAGATCAAGCCCGCCCATATTCGGGATAAACTGCCGAATACGCGAGTAAATCGGATCCAAAATACGGTTCAAACCCTGCCAAATCTGGCTTACAATAGGTTGATGAAAGTTCAAAACATTAAAGGAGATCAACCAGCTCATGATGAAATGGGCCACAATAAAAAACCAAATCACGTTTAGGACCATATAGGGTATCGCGAAAATAGGAGCCATGGGAAACCTCGTTGTCATTTGTTTGCATTTACCTAAGCGGTTCGGCCGCTATCAGCAAGAGACATCCCCCGAATTGCCGCCCTAGCCCTTGACCTTCGCGCCCTTAAAGGCGACTTGAAATGAATTTAGAGGCTTTTCATGTATCCTTTCATCCGTTGTGGTGTAGCAATTTTTGCTACACCACAACGCCACATCTCTCACAGTTGGTGAAACCCATCACAGCCAGCACTATTGTCTGCCGTAGGACTTGGACCTTTGGCTAGAGCTCAATAATGGCCGCACCTTGTCCATTTACGGTATGGGCCACCTGCCGATGGCTAAACGATCCGGCTTGCTTGCCACGTTGAGGCGCCGCGGTTGGGAACTGACCATAGCAGGGAGTTCGGTGCGCTATCGCAAACGCATTCGGGTGTTTGACAAAATTGAAATGTATAGCCGGGCCATATGCGCGGATCACCAGTTCATTTATTTGGAACAAAGCATGTGGGTGCGTGGCACCTGCGCGGGTCATGCGCTATATCGCACAGCCGTCACCAATGCCGATGGTATTGTATCAACTGATCACATTTTGGCCGAATTGGGCCCCGAGACAACACTGCCCGAAATTCCCAATTGGGTAGAGGCTTGGATCACCGCCAAAGATTTGCGGCCATGGCCCCCAATGCAGTCATACTCATAGAAAATCCTTGCGTTGTTTTCATCTCTTGGAAACTGTCACTTAAAAACACAGGAAGAAGATAAAAGTGTTAGATACAATGGCAGTGGAGCCAAGTCTCCAAAAACGCGTCCGTGACTGGATTATGTTCGATTCGACCAGCCAACCCTTTTATCAGGGCAGGTTGAAGGTTCGAATCCTGCCTGGGTCACCACCATAACTTGAATATCAAGATAGCTATGTAATATTTGATCTAATCTCGTTTTTCAGGGGCACTCCGAAGTCTCTAAAGGCCCCAGACCCTTAATTTTTATAATATAATCAGAGTTTATCAAAAGTCTGGGAATAACTTTTACCAGGTCGACGTTTGAAAGTTCGCAATACACACGCATGATTATTATCGGTGAGTGGATAGAAACAGAAAATTCTCAAATTTATCTCAACTCAATATTAGCTATACTTTAAAAGGCTTTCGGATACGACGGAACATACCGTCAACTAAAATCATGTGGGGTACTGTAAGAGCTGCTAGTCCAATGAAAACTACTCTCAGTATAGCCTCATCAATTGTTTCTGCTGCAGATACTAGCCAAAGTGAGAGGCCGCCAGCGATCCAGCTTGCCAGGGTGAAAACCAAGGCCAATGTCAGCACCTTAGTCCGACCACGCCCATCTTCACTAATTGCATGCCAAACCCTGGCTAGATGGCGTGGCGTGTGAACCCCACAAAAGTATAGCGAAAATCCAACCAGTGGTGGTAATAGTCCAAACGCAATTGCTAAAACAGCAAGCTCAGCCAACCTTACCCGTAGTTTCGGCCGCAAGTAAGCTAGAATAAAATAAGAGGTCAAAACTCCCACCATTACATATCCAGAGACTACAATTATCTGCTGCAAGAATACGCTCTTTTCGCCGATAAGCTTATCAAAAATTAGCTCAACTTCACTCCAATTTAGCAAGCTGATCAATATCACGACTGTTCCACCGTGGGCAATGATTTGGATCCCCCGCTGCACCAGACTGCCTGATTGGCTGTCACCTAAGCCAAAATGTAATATGCTTATGCCTAAAAAAATTATAAGCGACAGTTCCGGAAACTCTAACCAAAAAAGAACCACTAGGGCTGCTATAGAAAGGTAGCTGACCATAAACACGAGCATGGACTTTAAGTCCTTGCCATAACCGAGTGCCAGTGCAATAGCGCCGTCAAAAGCCCCATGAGGCAAACCTATAATAACAATTGCAGCCAAAGCGATAAGCGACAGCAGGTCAAACCCCAAGACACTGGCGACTGCTCCCACCGAATTGGTTATATCAAAATCATTAGTCACGGCTCGCCCTCATCCGGCCTTAGAAGAGCTCTAATAAATGGTAACGACGGCATAGCCGCAACCACTTTAGCGCGCAGAAAAATATTGGCCTCACCACTTAAAAAGTGTGCGAATTCGTCCCCAGTCAAGCTGCCAGCGAGGGCTGTGAAAATTTTTGGGGCATATCGTGGCTGATATCGCAGAACAGATAAGAAGATCTTATCCATCCAAAGGTCTATTGGTTTATGTGGCGTTGCAAATTGTAACATATGACCGTCAGACACATGCTTAAGAGCTGTATCAATCTGTTTTTGAATGAAGCTGAATGCGTATCCGCTGGATGGCCTGATAGCACCGCCATTGGCGCCAATTCCCTGAAAATCTGGGTCATGACGCTTCATGACACCAAGAGGGATTGCGCCTTGCTCACGGCGCAAAAGGTTAAAACGTGAAACGCCAGCATGTTTTTTCAACCAACTTGAAATCGCTGTTTCATAAAATTCATTAGTTTCCAGAGTGGGTGAAAACAGCGTTGATTCGACCAATGCCTCCCGATCTGAGAAAGGCAGGCAATAAATAAAATGCATTCCACGAGACTGATCGCAGCGAAAATCCATCAAAATAGCTGTACTGTCGTCAAAACTGCCTGGTTCGGCAGAAATTTCCCAACCAATAAAATGTTGCAACATCATATTTGGCTCTCGCCGTGGTGGACGGCTGTCGAAAACCTGCTTTGGTGAAAGCGTGGCAAGCTGGGTCATATCTTCATGAAAAAAAACGTCATTTTCTTGTGCTCGAGCATTACAATGCTCAAGCCAGCTTCTACGTGTTATAGCATGGTAAGGATAAGCATCGGCATGCATAATCACTTCAGTGTCGGCGTTTCTGACTGCCCATTTGTGCCATGTCTTGCGGGCGAGGGGCACTGCGTCTTGTAGCCAATCCATTTCCCAAAATCCCCAGATATGATCTTGATCCGACTTGTGTACCTCAGGCGCAATTACATGTAACTGATTACCTGATAATAGATTGGTATTGGCAGCCAGCGACAGCGCGGCACAACCACCGCCCAAAACAGCAATCTTAGTTGGCTGCTTTATTATATCATTTGGTTCACCCGACATAAGGGAGACCAATCAAAGGGGCATGCAGCATGGCAGCGTGCTGTGGCGCAGCATACCAACGGTCAGACAAGCGGCGAACAGCCTTCACAGAGCAAGCAAATTTTACCGTTTGGCTTGTAACTTCCCGGCCTGCATACCAACGGCACCCTTTCGCAGATACTTGCAGTCCAATTTGGCGGTAAACTCGCCCAGCCACAGAAATTGCCAAATGTGCTCGCGCTGGAAGATAAACTAGGCCCGCCGTTCCACTTTCATAGTAGGTCTCAGCGAGTTGAAGTAACTGTGACACGGCCTCTGAAACCATCGCTCGCTCAGGAGATTCAACTGAGGCACCGGCCGCCAATATTTGAACTGGTGAGATGTTATTGACCCAATTACCCGGCAGATATCGCCGCCCCATTAGTGCATCCTCATGTATATCACGGGCAATATTAGTCAGTTGCATTGCAATGCCAAGATCAATCGCATGTGCGAGCGCTAACCTATCGTTGCAGCCCAAAATATTGCACATCATTAGACCAACGGTTCCAGCCACCCGGTAAGCGTAGCGCAGCAACGCGGCTTCGTCTGCTAAAGCCACCTCGTTTTGATCTTGAAGCAGGCCATCTATGAGCGCGACCAAAACCTCGGCAGAAATATTGTTTTGGTTTATAAAGGCTCCCAGGTTGGCAAGCATCGGGTCTTTGTCATACATTTGGTCAAGCAAACCAACGCGGATATTAACCAACCGGTCCGGTCCATCCGCAATGTCACCATCGGCCATATCGTCTAAAATACGACAAAAACTGTATAGTTGAGCTGCGTCTTTACCAATCCTCACGCCTAGAAAGCGAGATGCCCAATGAAAGCTTTTTCCATTCTGGGCCAAGGAGAGTTCTGGACTTAGATTCTCACTAGAACTCATACAGTCACACTTCTCATATATCACTTACTTTCTTGAATTTCTTCATCAATCAAGGCCTCAACGACTTTAGCCGAACACAGAACCCCAGGCATTCCCGCCCCCGGGTGCGCGCCCGCAGCAGCAAAATACAAGTTTGGAATATGAGGGTCACGGTTGTGATACCTAAACCATGCAGATTGTGTGAAGAGTGGTGCAATCGAAAAGCCAGCCCCATGCATTGAGCGATAGTTCGTCTTGAAATCTTCAGGTGTCATCCAAAAATCATCGCTGATGATATTTTCGAGATCAGGCATAATTGTGTTAGACAGGGCAGCCACTATGCGGTCGCGTAATTGAGGGCCCTTTTCATCCCAATCAATTTTTCCACGCAGATTTGGTACAGGACAAAGCACATAAAAGCTATCACATCCCGCAGGCGCAAAACTATCATCTGTCGCTGTTGGGCGGTGTACATAAAGCGAAAAATCGTCCGCTAGTATTTTTTTGTCAAAAATATCCGCAAGTAGTTCTTTATATCGAGGGCCCATCCAGATTGTATGGTGTGCAATTTTGGGATATTGTCGCTTGGTGCCAAAAAACAACACGAAAAGCCCCATCGAATATTGTGTCATTCGATCGGAAGCCAACCGCTTGCGGCGGTTACCGTCCGCAGGCAACATTTGAGCATAGACGGTTGGTGGATCACCATTGCAAATGACCCGATCTGCCAAAAATACTCGGCCACTTTCTGAAATTGCGCCGGTCGCACGGCCCTTTTCAAGGGTGATCTCAGCTATATCAATGCCAAGTTCCACCTGAACGCCAGCCTTTAATAACAAAGTGTGGAGCGCTGAAACAAGACGTCCCGTACCCCCCATACAAAAATATACACCCCACCGGCGCTCAAGATAATGAATGAGAGCATAGATGGAGGTCGTCGTAAAAGGATTGCCGCCCACAAGTAGTGGATGGATTGAAAACGCCTGCCGCAAAAGTGGGTGTTTCAGGTGCCGGTTCACAATACCTGCTACCGAATAATAACTTTTCAAGCGAAGTAAGCTGGGGATTTGGGCCAGCATAGTTCTTACTCTATGGAAGGGCCTATCAGCCAACTTTTCAAACCCGACATCAAAAATGGCTTTAGAAGTTTTCAACAGCTTCGCGTAGCCTTCAACGTCAGCTGGTTCAAATTTCCGTATTTCATCATTAGTATCTTCAATTGAGCGACGGTAATCAAACTGTCGCCCACCGTGGAAATAAAACCTATACCATGGATCAAGTGACCGAAACTCAACATGGTCACTGCGCCTCTGTCCAAAAAGCTCAAATAATTCATCAAATAAAAACGGAGCTGTGATTACAGTCGGTCCAGCATCATGACGAAATCCCCCACGCTCAAAAACCTGCGCGCGCCCACCGATTGCCTGCAAACGGTCAACCAATGTGACTTCGAAACCCTTGGCACGCATTCGCAGGGCTACTGCAATCCCACCAAAGCCTGCTCCGATAACCAGAACCCTTCCCGGCATAGACTGATCAGCCTTGCCAGGGTCACAACTTTTTTGTTTTTTCATAATCACTCTATTTAGGAGGGGGGGGTCAACGAATCTGTTGGCGCAACCGACTCTAGACAAACTTGTTTTAAAAGAGCTTGAACTGGAGATACGGCCTCACTCAAACCTGACGGAAGATCCTTCCCTGCCCTTGTAGCTTTATTGAAAGCTCGGTGCATCTGTTGAATGCTCTGAGTCATGGCGCCCGAATTCAGGATATCTTGTTTCCAAAAACCTAAGTCGGCTTTTGCACCTGAAGCGCTCCAATTATCAAACGCTGCTCCTTGATCAGCAGACAAATTTTGACGATAAAGTACTATAACTGCATTTGGAGCGCGCCGGGCTAGGTCTGAGCCACAATCTGCAGCACCATCTAACGCACGAAAATTTAATATGTCATTAGCCATTTGATAGGCTGCACCAAGATTTCGAAAGTAAGACTTAAGCGCGGTGGCTGCACTTGCGTGAAGTGCCATTGCGGCCACACCCTCCATTGGGGCAGTCAACAGTGGAGCAGTTTTATCCGATGCGATTTCCATATAGGAATCCCAGGAGAAGACCCCACAATTCGAAAACTCTGCTGCCTCACCCCTTGTTGTAGTCGCCATGTGTTGCGCTAGAATTTTTACTAACAGTGGAGTCTGTGACCTTTGCCCTGCTTCAGCCGCAAGTTCAAATGCTAGAGAAATCAACCAATCCCCAAGCGTCAGTGCTACGTTGCGCCCATACTTAAACCAAACCGAGGGCCGTCCTCGACGGAATTGGTCACCATCACAAATGTCATCGTGTATAAGAGAGGCATTGTGAAGTATTTCAACAGCTACGGCCCAATGTAGAGCAGCTGCCTGATCAATTTTTAGTACTTTTGCTGCGCTGAGCGCCATTTTAGCTCGCAGCATCTTTCCTGAGACATCAAAATGATGATGGGCCGCTTCTGATAATGGAGTATTAGGTTTTGGCAATCTTTCTATGATAAATCTGCGAAGTATCTCTGTGGAATGAATTTTAGTTTCAATAGGGTCATTACCCTCGATCACTGCATTAGTCTCACCAATATCCTGAGGTTTTCCCATTACTCGTACATCCTCGAATAAAGATATATCATTTTAATAAAAAAACGAGGTGGCCGATTGGCCACCTCGTTACGACCTGTTTAGGACGTTTTTTCAGATTCTGTAACGGCAACGTTCCAGATGATTACGCCAAACGCAATCTTGTTAACCACATCCGCAAGATTGTAAATAATGTTCAAAGCGTTTGATGCTTCTTCTGGGCCCGCACCTGTGAAGTAACCCATGAAATAGCCAATTGGGTAAATTGCCCAACCGATGGTCACGATCCAACGCATTGTTACGAATGCAGATTGCACTGATGGAGGAGCTTTTTCAGCTGCAACTTTCCCTGCTTCGCCAAAGAAAATTTCATATAGGATGTATGCCCAGCCGGCCATACCGACGATAAATCCCAACATTGCATTTATGTAACCAGCTTCGCCCATGTAGCCGCCGACCAACATTACCATCGTACCGATCATCAAGCGCCAGAAAATTCCACCAGAAACATTTGTGATTGCCCGCAAGATAAGGTAAAATTCTACCATCAAGAGTGGAACCGTGATTAGCCAGTCAATGTAACGATAAACTAGTGGAGTTTCTCCGGTCGCCACCCAAACGTCGCGCATATAGAAATAGTGAACTGCAGCTACCAATGTTACCAAGCCTGAAACTGTGAGCGATGTTTTCCACTTACCTGAAACACGTTGAGTTTCCATGAAGAAGAATGCTGTTGCAGCAACCAAAGCCATCGATATTAACCAGAACGAAATACCGACAAAATCATCTGCCGCTAGATTGGCACTTGCCGAGGCTAAGGACGGTGCAGCGATTAATCCCACTGTAGCCATCATAATTTTTATTTTACTATAGATGTTTCTCATTTCTTCTCTCCCTTAAGTCAGCCTCTGTAGACCGTACACTATGGTGTGCCGAACAGGCACAATTTCAACGCCGTGTTGCACAAATATACTTGTTAAGTGCTGTAACCAAATGATTAAAGCAAAAATTACGTAACGTCACTAAAAAAAACTCAGTGGATACCGGCACTTTCGTCGACCAGTTCCAAAACATATTTCCGCATAGAAAAGAAATTAGAAAGTTTTTACCACATAAAAAACCACATTCAGACCGTAAATCGTAGGCCGTGACATCTACCCCTGCAAGAGCAATGAAATGAAACTAATTTAGCCAGGAGATGATCTAAAAGAGCTCCACAGTTGATGCATGGTTGATGATGTTGTATCACCAGAAAATTAATGTAACCCCAATTTTTTATGGAAAGTATAACTTTGACTTAGCCTTTTTTATGGGCTTTGGGAGTGATTAAAGAATTTTTCTAATGACTGGTCACGTCTATGAAACTAATGTTTTAAGTAAGAGAGATAAAACCATTAAGCAGCCCAATGGTCGGCCTAGGCTCAATGCGTTCACATGAAAAAGACCAACCCCTCTCTTGAAGGGTTGGCCAAGTAGGGAAATTGGTATGCTAGCAAGCATTACCGCACTTGGACATAATACGCAGGCGCTCGAATTCAATACAAAGCCCGTAATTGGGGTTACAGCTGGTCAAAACCTTACAAAAAGCCTCAGTGAAGTCGTTCAAACTGACAGACGCCACAAGTTTGGGCTATTCGACGCTGGAGGCCAAAATTGTATCACTGTGATTGAAATAGGGGCTACCGCCTGTGATGTGGCCAGTAGTTTCAACATCATCAGTGTAAGGCCAAGCGCAACAATAGGTATCAAATCGTCTGAAAAGGCAACTCAAATATTGTTTTTGAGGGTTGTCATGCTGGACCTAACAGTTATCTAAATGCTAGATGGGTACAGCGGTGCTCGACATACTGGCCGTGTATTACATTGAACAACTTGATGACAGAACATTTTGTAAAAGGACTTCAGTAATGGCGCTTTTCGAAATTGGAGCTGGTATTTTTATGTCTGCTATTATGCTCGCAGTTCTCTTGTTAATCGTGAAATTAATAAGGGACACTAGAGCAACTTTAAAAAAACAAAATGACCAAAAAGATTGATTGTAGGCCGAAACAACAGTTGCAACCGCGCAACTAACAGAGCGATGATTTGATGGGGAAAACTAATGAAAACCTGCATCCAATGATAGGCCTAACCTAACTTTTTGGGCTCAACAGCCGACAAAGCCGAGATACCAGAGATTTAGATGCTGTCACTTAAAAAAACGTGAGGATCTATAGTGTTAGGCGCAATTACAGTGGAGCCAAGTCTTAAAAAACGCATACGTGGCTGGATGATGTTCGATTGGGCCACCCAACCCTTTTATACGCTGGGCCTGACCTTCATTTTTGGCCCCTATTTCGCAAGCGTATCAGCTGAGTATTTTTTCAACACTGGCCTTGATCAAGCCAGTGCTAATGCCAGCGCGCAAACCATTTGGTCTTGGGGACAAACGGTGGCAGGCCTATTTGTTGCTGTCATTGGAATTTTGGCAGGTGCCTACGCCGATAGCACCGGACGCCGGATGCCGTGGCTTTGGACCGCCTCAACCGTCTTTGTGATTTGCTCATGGATGCTTTGGTATATGGTACCAGATGGTTCTGCCATATGGTTTTCGCTCGTTTTATTCTCAGTTGCTTTCGTGGCAGCCGAACTTGCTTTGGTATTCACAAACGCAGTCCTGCCCAGCCTTGGAGATCGCCACAAAGTCGGTAAAATTTCGGGCAATGGCGCTGCTCTGGGTTATACAGGTGGGATTTTAAGCCTGTTAATCATGCTGTTTTTCTTCTTCGATGAGGGTGGCAAGACCTTCTTGATTGGCCTTGACCCAGGCTTTGGATTGCTTGATCCAGAAGCCCGCGAAGGCACCCGCGCAGTGGGGCCACTGATCGCAATTTGGTTTGTAATCTTTATGGTGCCTTACTTCATGTGGGTGCGCGATGGAAAAACTCCAAACACACAGGGCGGGTTTCGCCAATCTATGGCCGAATTAAAATTATCGCTTCAAGGTATGGTCAAACGCCCAAGCCTATTTGCCTTCATGGGCGCTCAAATGCTTTACCGGGATGCCCTGAACGGGCTTTATGCCTTTGGTGGCGTCTATGCGGTATTGGTGCTCGGCTGGGGGCAAACACAGCTTGGTGTTTTCGGCATAATAGGTGGCATCTCAGCTGCACTGGTCACTTGGATCTCGGGAAAATATGACCGCAAGCTTGGGCCACTTCCTGTGATCTACTTCCACATTTGTGTGCTCATCATTGTGTCCCTCTGCATCATAGGCATGTCACGCACTAGCTTTTACGGGTTGGGTTTAGCAGAAGGCTCAACCCTGCCCGATGTGCTGTTTTACTTCTGCGGTGCAGCCATCGGTGGATCTGGTGGAGGGATCTATTCAGCCAGTCGTTCGATGATGGTACGCCACACGAATCCAGCCCGTCCAACAGAGGCCTTTGGCCTCTTTGCCCTTGCCGGTAAAGCTACTGCATTTCTGGCACCACTTCTTATCGGGATATTTACCTATTGGCTGAATGATGCTCGTTTAGGCTTTACGCCAGTTGTGGGGCTGTTCATTCTGGGTATGCTGCTGCTACGTTGGGTGCATCCTGAAGGAGATCAAACTTAGTGAGACGCCTACTCTACAACGGCACCTTCGCTCTCGCCCTTTTGATGGGCTGCTTGCCAAATGGGCTAATCGCACAAACGCAGGCAGATAAACCGCAGGCCCGCGCAAGCCTTTTAACCCAAACCCCAGCGAAGGAACTTTTTGGCGCGGCCCTATTCGCCTCAAAGCAACGACCACAATCTTTTGGTGGATATGCTAAGGGCTGTTTTGCTGGAGGCGCTGCATTGCCGGAAACTGGCCTGACATGGCAGGCCATGCGCCTGTCGCGTAACAGAAATTGGGGCCAGCCTGTTACCATTGACTACCTACAAGATCTCTCTCACAAAGTAGCGCATAAGACGGCTTGGTCTGGTCTATATATCGGCGACATATCGCAGCCGCGTGGTGGACCCATGTTATCAGGCCATGCCAGCCATCAAATTGGCCTTGATGCCGACATTTGGCTCCTGCCCAAGACGGAAAAAGTCCTGACACGGGCTGAACGGGAAAAAATTTCCTCAATTTCTATGCGCCGTGCTTCAGGGGCTTATACAAATGACCAGTGGACCAGCGATCATGAAAAAGTGCTGAAGCTTGCGGCCTCCGACTCCCGTGTCGCACGCATTTTTATATTTCCAGGCGCAAAGGTCGCAATGTGTAAAACTGCAACAGGCGACAGGTCTTGGCTACGTAAAATTCGACCTTGGTACGGGCATCACTACCACTTTCACGTACGCTTAAAATGCCCCAAAGGCCAAAACGCTTGCGTTGATCAAGCGGCACCACCCTCCGGAGACGGGTGCAAGGAAGCCGCCAATTGGGTGAAACGCATCTTAAACCCACCGCCACCCAATCCAAACGCCAAGCCCCGCAAACCAAAACCGCCGATCACCCTTGCAAGATTGCCGCAGCAATGTACCGGAGTCTTATCAGCCCTATGATGCCTGCGGCGGCTTCACCCTCAAACGGTGGTGAATTTCCCTTGCAAGATCAGCCATAGATTCGTATGCGGACTCGTCAAACCTGACCAAGTCGCCGCTACCTTGGCTAAAAAACGGAAATGAAAATGAAAAATATCTACCTCCCTGGCATTTTTGCCATGGCCACCGTCGTGGTGGCCTCTAACATCCTTGTGCAATTTCTTCTTGGAGATTGGCTGACATGGGGTGCCTTTACCTATCCTATCGCCTTTTTGATCACCGACATTATGAACCGCGTTTATGGCGTTGCAGCTGCCCGCCGCGTTGTCTTTGCGGGTTTTGTCGTAGGCATCCTATGCTCATTGATTGGCACGCAGATCATGATGCAAGGCGATGGCTACAGCTTCCCAGCCGTCACATTGCGCGTAGCCATTGGCTCAGGCACTGCATTTCTAGTGGCACAATTACTAGACGTGCAAATTTTTGATCGCCTGCGCAGTGGTGCATGGTGGCGTGCGCCACTTGCTTCAACACTCATCGGCAGTGCGCTCGATACGTTTTTATTCTTTAGCATTGCCTTTTCTGCCATGTTTAACGGGTTGGAAACCGCCAATATCCCCAACTGGGCACAAGGCGCAGTGCCTCTGCTTGGCTCGGGTCCAGAATTACCACTTTGGACTTCGCTCGCAGTGGCTGACTGGATAGTAAAGCTGGTATTGGCCTTGATCGCATTGGCACCATTCCGGATTCTGGTACTATATTTTGTAGGATACTCTGCAAAAAATGATTGACTTTGTGTTTTCCTCTGACAAGTTAAAAGTAATTTTAATCAGCTGAAAGGAGGTGATCCAGTGTCAAGAAAGGTATTGGAGAATGGAGTCGTAACAGGTTTGGGGGCTACTCTCTGAGGCAACCCTTGGTGGCATACCACCAAACTTGGGCGCATCTGTCCTTAACGACCCGCCCTCCGCAAAGCTTTCGAAGGGCCGTCCTATCTGGGCGGCCCTTTTTCTTTGTGACATAGTGCACCTATGTTGCAAATTAATGATGAGATACTGATTCACAACTGGGAGCTGACCGAAAGCTTTACCCGCTCGCAAGGGCCTGGAGGGCAAAACGTCAATAAGGTTTCCACTGCGGTCGAGCTGCGATTTGAAGCAGCCCGAAGCCCGAGCCTGCCGGGACATGTGAAAACACGGCTCAAAAAACTGGCCGGCCGGAGGTGGACCCTTGAGGGCGCTTTAATTTTGCGTGTGGAAGAGACCCGCTCGCAAGCCCGAAATCGTGAAATTGCCCGAGATCGACTCAAGGAGTTAATCCTGCAAGCAGCAGTTCGCCCAAAACAACGCATCGCAACCCGCCCAACCCTTGGGTCGCAAAAGCGAAGGTTGGCGAGTAAAGTTCAACGTGGCACGGTGAAATCCCTGAGGGGAAAGGTAAAAGATGAAGAATAATCTCATGGCACGGCGCGAGGCGGTTTTGGGACCCAACGTTTCAACGTTTTTTGAGAATCCGGTGCATTTGGTCAAGGGCGAAGGCGTCTGGGTATGGGATGCCGATGGCCGCAAATATCTTGATTGCTATAACAACGTCCCGCATGTGGGGCACTGTCACCCTTATGTGGTGGCCGCTATTGCAGCGCAAGCAGCAATTTTAAACACCCATACCAGATATCTACATGACGGCATTATTGACTATGCCGAGCGCCTGACAGCAAAATTTCAACCTCAATTAAATCAGGTGATCATGGTCTGTAGCGGATCTGAAGCTAATGACATAGCGCTCAGAATGGCGCAGGCTATAACCGGAAAAACTGGTATCATTTCGACAGACAACACCTATCACGGCAACACAATGGCGGTCTCGCAGCTCTCATCCCGCAAGCCGCCAATCGGGGGCTATGCCGCGAACATTCGCCATGTCACAGCCCCAGACACATTGCGGCCGGTAGGTGGTAGTATGGCGGGTCAAGCGGAGGCCTTTGCGCGCGAAATTCAAATTGCAATTGATGACTTGGAGGCCTCTGGCCATGGGTTTTCAGGCTTTTTGTTTTGCCCAACCTTCGCCAATGAAGGTCTGCCAAATTTACCGCAAGACTTTATGCGACCTGCAGCCAAAGTGATTCACGCGGCCGGCGGCATTTTGATCGCTGACGAGGTTCAGCCCGGCTTTGGACGCAGTGGTGACACTTGGTGGGGTCATGATTCGTTGGGCCTGTCCCCTGATGTGGTAACTTTGGGCAAGCCAATGGCAAACGGGCATCCCGTTGCCGCTGTTGTAGCGCGCGCAGAAGTCATGGCCGCGTTTCGAAACGCGTTCGGCTACTTTAATACATTTGGCGGAAATCCGGTTAGTTGCGCTGCAGCTGCTGCCACTTTGGATGTGATCCAGAATGAGGATCTTGTGGAAAATGCTAAGACTATTGGCGCGGAGTTTTTGCAAAACCTGCAGAGCTTGGATCATACCAGCATAGCCAATACCCGTGGACGCGGACTATTCATTGCTCTAGAGTTGGAAACCAACGGCGTTGCTGATGAGGCACTGGCAGCACATGTGGTGGAATATGCCCGCAACAATGGCATGCTGATGGGCCGCACTGGACGCAATCGCAATGTGTTGAAATTGCGCCCACCAATGCCATTCAGCGCTGAAAATGCCACCTTGGCTACAGAAATTTTAAACAGCGCCTTTCAGAATGCCAAAACATGAACGCTCCAACCGAGATTGCTGCCAAGTGGGGGGCGCAAGGCCCAGTTGAACTGATCACAGAGCGTGAAAATGCAGTTTACCGGATCATGCGCGACGGCGCACCAGCAGCCCTGCGTCTGCATCGGGCCGGGTATCAGAACGAGGCCTCTATCCTGTCTGAGTTAAGCTGGACCACCCGGCTTGCTGATGCAGGCTTTGCTTGCCCCAAGCCCATTGCCCGGCAAGACGGAGCATTCACGGCACAGCTGGCGGATGGCAGATTTGCGTCAGTCATTTCATGGGTAGAAGGCGCGCCAATTGGGGGGGCTGATATGCCATTTGTCGGCACAGTCACAGCCCATTGCGATCTGTATTACAAACTTGGCCACCTTCTGGCACAGCTGCACAATACAAGTGACGCCATCAACACCGAGGACATCATCCGCCCTGCTTGGGATCTGCCAGGCCTACTCGGAAAATCACCATTTTGGGACATGTTTTGGGAGAATCCTTCACTGTCGTCTGGCGAAAAAAAACTAATGATCTACGCCCGAGATACAGCCCATGCGCATTTAAAGGCGATGAAAGATGCTGATTTCGGCTTGATCCATGCGGATGCCCTACAAGAGAACGTGTTCACGCAAGGCTCAGATCTCATATTGATTGACTTTGATGACGCTGGCTGTGGATACCGGGGCTATGATCTTGGAGTGTCACTGTCACAGCATTACAGTCTGCGATATTTGGATGATCTCACTACCGCGCTTCAGGCCGGGTATGGCACTTTGCGTAAAGCCCCTAGTCTTGAGGATATCAAGTTTTTCTTGATGTTGCGCAGTTTTGCATCGTCCGGCTGGGTGATTTCTCGCCAGCCCCAAAAGAGCCCAGCACACCGCATCTATGCCGAACGCGCCCTGCATTTGGCGCATCAGTGGCTAACCACCCCTTAAACGATGATCCGCTGCGCCGATTGTCGACCCACATTGAATACCCGTTTGTAACGTGCAATTTGATCCGCTGGCCCCATGGCTTTATTGGGGTTATCAGACAGTTTGACCGTTGGGCGTCCATCTGCAGAAACCGCCTTACAAACTAAAGAAAAGGGTTCCAAAGCATCATTTGGAACCAAGCCGCGAAAATCATTTGTGAGCAATGTGCCCCACCCAAAAGACACCCGAACGCGTCCATGAAACAGGGACTGCAGCTCGGAAATTTTAGCAACGTCCAAACCATCAGAAAAAATAACCAGTTTTTGAGCTGGGTCTTCGCCTCGGGTTTTCCACCATTTTATCGCGTTTTCTGCGCCCTGAATTGGATCGCCAGAATCAATGCGAATCCCGGTCCATTTCGCCAACCAATCCGGCGCATTATTCAAAAACCCTTCGGTCCCATAGGTGTCCGGCAAGATGATCCGCAAATTTCCATCATGCTCTTCATGCCAATCCGACAAAACATCATATGGAGCTTGGCGCAATGCCTCATCTGTTTGGGCGAGAGCCGAATAGATCATTGGCAATTCATGGGCATTGGTGCCAATGGCTGCCAAATCACGGTTTTTTGCGATCAAACAGTTGGAGGTTCCAACAAATTTCTCCCCCAGACCACCCGTCATCGCCTGCACTGCCCAATCCTGCCATAGAAAAGAGTGCCGCCTCCGGGTGCCAAAGTCAGCAAGCCTTAAGTTATCAATCTTACGCAGATGTTCAATTTTTTCCCAAAGCTTGGCCATCCCACGCGCATATAGGATTTGCAGCTCAAATCTGCCCATATCTCCCAGAACAGCACGGCCACGCAGTTCCATAAGAACCGACAGGGCAGGGATTTCCCAAAGCATCACTTCCGGCCAGCTGCCTTCAAAGGTCAGCTCATACTGCCCATCGCGTTTTTCAAGATGATAGGGCGGCAGGTGCATGGTTTCGAACCAATCCATGAACTCAGGCGTGAACATCTGACGCTTGCCGTAAAATGTATTGCCGCGCATCCATGTACTTTCGCCACGGGCCAAAGATAATGAGCGCACATGATCCAGCTGCTCGCGCAGCTCCCCCTCATCCACCAGATCCGCCAAACGAACATTAATTGAGCGATTGATCAAGCTGAAGGTCACTTGTGTGTTGGGTTTGTTTCGAAAAATGGACTGACACATCAATAATTTATAGAAATCGGTATCAATCAATGAGCGCACAATTGGATCAATTTTCCATTTGTGGTTCCAGACGCGTGTGGCGATATCAACCATTACACAAGGCTCACTTTTGCTGCTGTCATTTTATTTAAGGCAAGATCCAGAGATCCATCCATATCAATCGGCCGACATAATTCGGTGTTGACTGTCACTTGAAATCCAAGGCCCGCTGCATCCAAAGCCGAGTAGGCGACACAGTAATCCGTAGCCAGCCCTACAAAGGTGAGGTCTAGCAAACCGCGGGTCTTGAGATAACCTTCAAGGCCTGTAGCGGTGGTTTGATCATTCTCAAAAAAGGCGGAATAGCTGTCTATCCTGGACCTGTAACCTTTTCGAATTATCAAATCCGCATGATGGCTGGCAAGGCCACAGTGAAAAGCTGCCCCAGCGCTGCCCTGCACACAGTGATCAGGCCAAAGCACTTGCGGGCCATAGGGCATTTCAATGCTGGAAAAGGCCGCCACATCATGGCCACTTGCAAAAGACGAATGCCCCGCCGGATGCCAGTCCTGTGTCAGGATCACCGCGTCAAACTCCACCATCATCTCATTGATAGATGCCACAATTTCATCACCGCCAGCCACGGCCAAGGCGCCTCCAGGACAAAAGTCATTTTGGACATCAATTACGATCAAGGCGCGCATTAAGGTCTCCTGCCCTAGCTTGGGTCCAGAGGTAAAGACCGAAACCCCTAAGGTCAATGTTGCCAGGGTGACAAGAACGCTAATTAGGTCGCGCAAGACATATCGAACAGCAACCTATCTTGCGGCATGCCCCACTTCAGACTATGACCCAGTGCATGTTTACAGTTTCAGCGCTATATCAATTTACCCGCTTTGATAACCCCGCCGCCCTGCGTGGGCCGATGCTATCTTTATGCGAGCACGAGGGCATAAAGGGCACGATCTTAATCGCAGCAGAAGGGGTCAATGGCACCATCGCAGGCCCAGACCAAGGTATCGCCCGGTTGTGGCGGCATATCGCGGCTTTGCCGGGCTGCGCCGATTTTGAGCATAAGGAAAGCTCAGCACAAACCATGCCCTTCAAGCGCATGAAAGTGCGGCTCAAAAAAGAAATTGTGACAATGGGACAGCCAAATGTGGATCCCCGCGCAGCTTCCGGCCATTATGTGGATCCTTTGGACTGGAACGCCTTGATCACCTCACCCGATGTGGCTGTGATCGATACCCGCAATGATTACGAAGTGGGTATCGGAACCTTCGAGGGTGCGATTGACCCTCAAACCAAAACCTTCCGCGAATTTCCAGAATGGTGGGCAAAAAACAAGCACCACTTTAACAACAAAAAGATTGCCATGTTTTGTACTGGTGGGATCCGCTGTGAAAAATCCACTAATTTTTTATTGGGCGAAGGGATTGAGGATGTTTACCACCTCAAGGGTGGTATTTTGAAATATTTGGAACACGTGCCGCAAGAAGAAAGCACGTGGGAAGGCGAATGTTTTGTCTTTGATAACCGCGTCTCAGTACGACATGGATTGGTCCAAGGCAATTATGATCAATGCTACGCCTGCCGCCGTCCAATTACCGAAGACGATAAAACCCGTTCAGATTACATCAAAGGCATGCAGTGCCACCAATGTATCGACAAATACACCAATGAAGATCGTGCGCGATTTGGGGAACGTCAAAGGCAGATTGATGCCGCCGCCAAATAACACGGATTAAAACGACTTGATCCAAGACCCGAATCTAGAAATTTTAGGCCCGTGCCCTTGGCCCCGAGCCTCGGCACGATCTGCAGATTTCAAAACCGCATAAACGCTACGCACGGCGAGCCAACGCAAGGGTTCTGGCTCCCATTGGCGCACGGCCCTATTCACCCAAGGCAGCGCTGTGATCGGCGTTTCTTGACCCAAAACCAAATCACGTAGGGTCCGGCCGGCCATATTTGAAGATGAAACGCCAAAGCCAACATATCCACAAGCCCAGCCGATGTTCGTCTCCGGCTCCAGCCCAACTGTGGCACACCAATTGCGCGTCACGCCCAAGGCACCTTGTCAAGCATGGGCCAAAGGCACATCTAACGCGGTCGGAAACATGCGCGCAAGGATCGCCTTCAACTCAGAAATAGTGCCGGCGGTGGGCGTGCCATTCGGTTGGATCTTGGAATTGAAAAGGTATGGCAAGCCACGCCCACCCACGGCGATCCACCCGTCAGCCGTCCGCTGGCAATAACAATAGGCATTTGCCATATCACCTAAGAGCTCGGCCCCATCCCAGCCAATGTCGCGCCAAATTCTTTTTGGCAGGGGCTCAATGATGATTTGGGCAGAAATCAGTGGCAACCATTGCCGCTTTAGTCCAGGCAGCCCCGGCATATAGCCTTCAGATGAATTTGCATGACACGGCTCCACGCGCGGTGGTAACCTTACCTGCCACGATGGTATCAGCTGCTGTTTTTTCAAAAATTTGAACTCCCATACGCGCCATCACATCCGCCAACCCACGCACAAGCTTAGCCAGTTGGATGCGGGCCGCGCCAGGAGTTACAGTTGCACCAAGTGCGCCAGGAATATTAACACGGGCTTGAGATTGCTTGGCTGTTTCAACAAAGCTGCGGGAATCACCCCAATGGTGCAGCAACGCCACCTCGGGGTGCAAACGGGTCAACTGAGCTGGGTTAGTGGCGACGGATAGCTCCTATGTGCGGTGGATGTCCACTTCGATAGCCTCCGCCTCAGTAGTTAAAATAACTTCTTCAACACTGGCGTGAAAATGGGCTACCATAGCTTTGATCTGACCGGCCGTCCCAGTGGTGAGATACTTCTCGTGATCCCAAGCGAAGTTCCCGGACAACCACCCCCATTGCTACCCTACGCGCCAAAGCCCGCAAAGTTTTTCCACAATCACAATGTTAAGAGAGGAATCAGCTTTTTTGAGATAATAAGCGGTCCAGAGCCCTATTTATCCAGCGCCAATAAGACACACGCCGGCAGATATTTTTGTGTCGAGAGCTGGGCTTGGCTTTGGCAGCCCGCCCAACTCCTTATGCCAAAATGAAACGCTGCCCCGCTGCATCACGTTTTAAGCCCCTGTGTTAGGTTGGGTTAGAAATCCAAGTTTGACACATTCAACGCGTTAGTTTGGATGAATTCACGGCGTGGCTCCACCACATCGCCCATCAGCTTGGTAAACAAATCATCAGCTTCAGCCAAATCATCGACCCTCACCTGCAACAAGGTCCGAGCATCAGGATCAAGTGTGGTTTCCCAAAGTTGGTCTGGATTCATTTCGCCCAAACCTTTGTACCGCTGAAGTGACAGACCTTTTTCGCCCTCTTCCAAAATCGCACTGAGCAGTGTGAGTGGGCCATTCACCACCTGAACACGATCTTTGCGCACCAATGTGCAAGGTTTTCCGTACGTCTCCTGCAAGCTTTCGGTCAGCAATCCCGTGCGGCGGGCTTCTCCAGAGCGGAGCATCGCTCCATCAAGGTTGCGCACCTCTTCAACGCCGCGCAAAATACGTGCCAAGCTCATACCACGGTCTTGGGTTGGACGGCCTTGCCAACCACGCTCATATTCCAAGGCTATCAGGTCTAGCCGTCGTGCTACAGCATCGGCCATGCCTTGCAGATCACGATCCACAGCCCCCGGCACAAAAGCACCTGCAATCGCGGCTTGCTCCAAGATGTGACGCGGGTAATGGGTTGGAAAAGCATCAACTATCCGCTTCAACTGCCGGGCTTCATCCACCACGCGCATCAGGTCAGCACCCAAAATCTCTTCGCCATCGCTCAGACGCAACAATGCGCCTTCGATGCCTTGTTCAATCAGATGCTCATCCAAAGCTGGTTGGTCTTTGAGATAGACCTCAGACCGGCCTCGCCCCACCTTAAACAGCGGTGGCTGTGCTATATAGAGAAACCCACCCTCAATCAAAGCTGGCATTTGTCTAAAGAAGAACGTGAGCAGCAAGGTTCGGATATGAGCCCCATCCACATCCGCATCAGTCATGATGACAATTTTATGGTAGCGCAGCTTGTTGATATTAAATTCGTCGCGTCCAATCCCAGTGCCCAACGCCATCACCAAATTACCAATTTCTTGGCTTCCAAGCATGCGGTCAAACCTTGCGCGCTCAACATTGAGGATCTTACCGCGCAAGGGTAAAACTGCTTGGGTCAAACGGTCCCGGCCAGTTTGAGCAGAACCCCCAGCACTATCACCTTCCACTAAAAAAACTTCAGTTTTTGACGGGTCCTTTTCCGAGCAATCTTTGAGTTTACCAGCTAAAAAGTTGACATCCATCGCAGTCTTGCGACGGGTCAAATCACGGGCTTTGCGGGCGGCTTCACGGGCCATAGCGGCTTCCACGATTTTACCTACAATGATCTTCGCCTGTGCTGGGTTTTCCTCAAACCATTCAGCCAACTTTTCACCCACCAATCCCTCAACAGCAGGGCGGACTTCAGAGCTCACCAATTTATCTTTGGTTTGACTTGAGAACTTTGGGTCAGGTACTTTAATTGATAGCACGCAGGTCAGGCCTTCACGAGCATCATCCCCCGTGAAGCTAATCTTTTCTTTTTTGGCAATACCACTGGACTGCGCATAATTGTTTATTGTCCGCGTCAGGGCACCGCGGAATCCCGCCATGTGGGTGCCACCATCACGCTGTGGAATGTTATTAGTGAAGGGTAAAACATTCTCGTGATATGTATCATTCCACCACATCGCCACCTCAACGCCGATATCGTCTCGCATTCCGTTTACGTAAATAGGCTCTTCCATTATTGAAGACTTCGACCGGTCTAGATATTTTACAAACTCCCGCACACCGCCATCATAGTAAAGCTCGCTACGCAGAGGTTCAGCCGGACGCAAATCCTCCAAAATAATCCGCACGCCTGAATTCAAAAACGCCAATTCGCGCAAACGCTTTTCGAGTATTTCGAATTTATACTCGAGATTGGAAAATGTGCCAGTAGAGGCGAGGAAGCGGACCTCCGTGCCAGTTCTGTCGCCACAGTCACCGACAATGCTCAAGTGCTCCGCTGTGTCACCATGCTCAAAACGAGCCACATGCTCTTTACCATTTCGCCATATTCGAAGCTCCAACCAAACAGAAAGTGCGTTGACCACAGACACGCCCACACCGTGCAGGCCACCCGATACCTTGTATGAATTGCTGTCGAACTTACCACCAGCATGCAGCTGAGTCATGATAACTTCGGCGGCAGAAACGCCTTCTTCTTCATGTATGCCAACCGGGATACCACGACCATTATCGGCGACAGAAACCGAGTTATCAGCATTGATCCGCACCAAAACATGGTCCGCGTGACCGGCCAAAGCCTCATCAATACCGTTGTCGACAACTTCGTAAACCATATGGTGCAAACCCGAGCCATCGTCGGTATCGCCAATGTACATGCCAGGTCGCTTCCGAACAGCCTCTAAGCCCCTGAGAACTTGGATGGAATCTGCGCCATATTCTTCTACAACTGGGGTTTGCTCAGCCATCGTGTCTACCTTTTATGAGTTACACAACAAATAGCGTATTTCAGAGGGCTTGTCACGCAAATGACACAACAGATTGTGGTCAAAGGACGTATTTTTTAGCGAAAAGAATGTTGTGTAAATTCAAGGCTTCAGAAGGCTTAAAATTCGCGGTTAAGATGCAAATAACCAGTCATCAAAAAAATGGAATCATCAGACCCATCGCAATCAGCAACCCACCAGAAATCCGGTTGATCAATAGCATAGCGCGCGGGGATTGCAAAAGCGCCCGTGCCTTATTTACAAAACTTGCCAGAATGAGATTGCCCAGCAACGGCGTCACAATAGAGACCATGACAATCGCTATGACATCAATCAAAGTGACCTGCATCAGATCAAAAAATCCAGGCAGAACGCCCATATAGAACAAAATTGCTTTAGGGTTTCCAAGAATAACCAAAATACCCGCTACAAAGCCCGCCCACATCCCAGGGCGCGTGAGACGGCCGTCACTGCCCAAAGCGTTTCCAGCCCTCATGATGAGCAAGCCCCCCATGACCAGAAACAAAACGGCGGCTACATAGCGCAGAATGGTCATAATGCCGTCAATCTCATTGACCACCCAGCTCACACCTAAAATCGCAAGGATCGGCCAAACAGCATCCCCAATAGCAACTCCCAAGGCGAGAGGCAAGGCGGCCTGAAACCCGCCGGAAATAGCACGCGCCAAGAGCGCCACCCAGACCGGGCCAGGCGTGAGGAACAAAATCAGGACTGCGACCGCATAAAGTGCCAAATCTGAGGCAGCCAACGTAATACTCATTGCATTTTCACCTCTGATTTATTATTATTTTCAGAGACCAAGAGGTGTTGCGCGCGCGCGCCGAATTCCTCAAACAATTCCGGGCCAGTGCCAGTCATCCATGCCTGCGAGCCAAGGGCACAAATTTCGTCATATAAGGCTGCCCTGCGGCCAGCGTCCAAATGCGCGGCGACCTCATCGAGAAGCATGATCGGCGGAATGCCTGTTTGCTCTTTCAGCGCGCGGCCATTTGCCAAAATCAAGGAGATCAACAGCGCCTTCTGCTCACCGGTAGAGCTATCTTTTGCCGGCACATCTTTCGCCGCAAAAACCCCATAAAGATCGTCACGATGCGGCCCTGCCAAAGTGCGGCCAGCGGCGATGTCACGGCCACGATAACTCGCCAACAGGGCCGCCAAATCTTCACTGCTTTCGGGAATTTCTACATTTTCAGCGTTGGTTAGGGTTAGGTTGGCGGTTGGGAATGCCGTCTCTGTACGCTCTTGCGATGCATGAATATGCATCAAAGCCTCCACCCGCGCAGCCCGAATTTTGACACCGGCCTCTGCCATTTGCCCTTCAATCGCCCGGTACCAATGCGCGTCTTGCACCTGATCTTTCAGCAATCTGTTACGCTCGCGCATGTTCTTTTCATAGGCCAAAACATTGTTTGCATGACTGGGGCGAAACGACAGGGTCATACGGTCTAAAAACCGCCGCCGCCCATCGGCACCCTCGATCCACAGACGGTCCATTGCCGGGATCAACCACAATACCCGCGCAATACGGCCCAGCATCACCTGAGTGGCCGCCTTACCGTCAATACGCACCTGCCGCGCTGATCCGTTCTCAGACCATGTTTCGACTTCGTGTAGCCGGTCTTGCGAGCGCAGTACAGATTTGACCTTCCAGCCCAGAGCCTCCGGATTGCGGGTCATCTCTTCCGCACTGGCGCGCCGCACACCCCGGCCCGGAGACAGAAGAGAGACGGCTTCCAAAATATTGGTTTTGCCCGCACCATTTGCCCCATAAATCGCAATCGGCCGTGCATCACAGGCGATCTGCACCACTTGATGCGACCGGAAATGTGATAGGTTTAAGGATTCAACAGCAAGATTGGGCATCTGCGCCCTTCACATTTGGCCCAGCTTAAACGCGCATCGGCATAACGACATAGATTGCCGACATGTCGTTGCCTTCTCGCATCAAGGTGGGGTCGCCTGCAGTGTTGAACAAGAAAATCGCATTTTCACGGTCTACTTGGCTAGCGATTTCGAGAAGATACTTGGCGTTAAACCCAATCTCCAATTTTTCATCACCATAAGCCACAGACAGCTCTTCCTCAGCCGCACCACTATCTGGCGCATTGACCGATAGGATCAAACGGTCCTCATCCAGAGACATTTTCACGGCACGAGACCGCTCAGACGATACAGTAGACACACGATCAACCGCTTTGGCGAATTCTGATGCATCCACCTCAAGCTTGCGCGTGTTGCCGGATGGAATCACCCGTGTGTAGTCTGGGAAGGTACCATCAATAACCTTGGACGTCAGCGTCACATTTGGCGTTGCGAAGCGAACTTTGGTTTCAGAAACAGACACTGCAATTTGCGCCTCGTCATCATCCAAAAGCTTCCGCATCTCTCCCACAGTTTTGCGAGGAACAATAACGCCCGGCATATCTTCTGCATTTGTCGGCAAGTCAGCATCAATTCGCGCCAAACGATGACCGTCGGTGGCCACACAGCGCAGTTTTTTGCCACCGTCACCTTCAGCGACATGCATATAAACGCCGTTCAGGTAATATCGAGTTTCCTCCGTGGAAATTGCGAATTTTGATTTATCAAACAACCGGCGCAGCATCAAAGCTGGAGCAGTGAAGTTCGACGTATATTCAGAGGAGGCCATCACCGGAAAATCTTCTTTCGGCAGGGTCGCCAATGAAAAATTCGACCGGCCTGCTTCGACGGTCAAACGGCCAGAGGCCCCATCATCCACCAAAGTTACAAGCGCACCATCTGGCAGCTTACGGACGATCTCATGCAGGGTCACAGCCGAAACTGTACTGGCGCCTGCGCGCTCAACCATTGCAGTCACTCGGTCAACAATCTCGATATCAAGATCCGTGGCGCGGAAAGAGACATGATCTCCACTCGCTTCGATCAAGACATTTGCCAATATTGGGATCGTATTTCGGCGCTCCACAACAGACTGTGCTTGAGACACAGCCTTCAACAAAGTTGCGCGTTCAATAGACAGTTTCATTACCGTTCTCCGTCACATATTTTGAACATAAATCGTAAAGAGTTTTCCACAGGACACAAGGCTTTGTCGTTCAGTTTTGGCGGTAGCAGCGCTTGAAAAGGATTTAACCCTCCAAAGAGCGGCGCAGCAGATCAATATCGTCGAAAATTTGACTGTCTTGGTTGCGCAGATCCTCGATCCGACGCACGCCATGCATGACCGTTGTATGATCACGCCCACCAAACCGGCGGCCGATTTCAGGCAAAGATCTGCTGGTCAACTGCTTGCACAAATACATTGCAACTTGGCGCGGACGCGCAAAACTACGCAGGCGTTTTGGGCCAAGCATGTCTGACAGTCGGATATTGTAATGATCACTGACCTTGCGTTGAATTTCCTCAACCGTGACCTTACGGTCAGAGGCGCGCAGAATATCAGACAAGCAGTCTTGGGTCAGCTCAACAGTAATCTCACGCCCTACCAGAGATGCAAAAGCGAACAGTCGCGTTAAAGCGCCCTCGAGCACCCGAACGTTGTTGGAAATGCGGTGGGCCAAAAACTCAACTACTTCCTGACGCACTTCGATGCCCGGATAGCTGGATTGGTACAGTTCGATTTTCGACTGAAGGATGCCCAAACGTAGCTCATATGTCGTCGGGTGCAGATCAACCACCAATCCACATTGCAAACGGCTGGCGATTCGATCTTCCAACAGCTTGATTTCGCCCGGAGCCCGATCTGCGGAAATAATGATTTGCTTATTTTGATCAACCAAAGCGTTGAACGTGTGAAAAAACTCTTCTTGTGTGCTGTCTTTACCGGCAATGAATTGCACATCGTCAACCATTAGCACGTCAACCGAACGGAACAGCTCTTTGAAATCCATCATTTTACGTTCTCGCAAGGCTTGCACAAAGCGATACATGAATTGCTCAGCCGACAAATACATCACGTTGATATCTGGCCGGTTGGCTTGCAGCTCCCAAGCGATGGCATGCATCAAATGAGTTTTGCCCAAACCAACGCCCCCATACAGAAACAGAGGGTTAAAGGTCACAGAGCCAGCCTCAGCTACCCGTTTGGCGGCAGCATGGGCCAGCTCATTTGGTTTTCCGACCACAAAATTGTCAAACAAAAACCGCATATCCAATTTGGCACCTTGAACTTCACGCGGCTTCACGGACGCTAAAGTAGCAAGAGCCGCCATTCGGGCTGGAGCTTCTTGATCCGCACGCCCAACAGTAAAGGCAACGCGCGTGACCTGCAGGCCAGATTCACACATTTGGTATAAGATTTGGTCTTCAAAATGCTGGCGAACATAGTTCCCAAAAAAACTGGTCGGAACCGAAAATTCAGCAGTTCCATTGGTTTCGCCCATAAACTGCAACGGCTCAATCCAGGACTTATAATTGTTGTTTCCAAGTGATTTACGTAAGCGATCAGCGGCGATACCCCAATATTCAATTGTCATGCGCTCTAATGCCCCAAACAAAAACTGCCGATCATCGGCCCCAATATACTGCAGAGACTACGGCTCATGCATCACCAACATCAACGAAATCACCCACCAAAATGGCAGAAATATTGTCCTGAGGATGGGTTCCTATAGCCACTTAAATGGATACAAAACACATTGTTTGACCAAGATCATGTCGCCGTGCAGCAGTGGCAATCTCTAAAGTCTATCATCCCCCGGAGCATTAAATATGACTCGATGTTTATATTTAGCGCTAGGCTAAGTGACTCTGCAACAGAACTTAATTCTTGACTCGGTGTTTTGCGAAAAAGAATCTCTTGCCGATGAAGTGGCTCGAAGGAGAACTGCAAAATAATTTTTTTAATTTCAATTACTTAAAATTAAAAAAGCGCAGAAATTAATCTACGCTCCTTATTGATACATTTGTAAAAATTATTAAGAGATTGCTTTAACCCGTGACGCCAAACGCGAAACTTTCCGTGAAGCAGTATTTTTATGAAAGAGGCCTTTTGTTACGCCACGCATAAGCTCAGGCTGAGCCGCACGCAGAGCAGTTACGGCTGCAGCTTTATCGCCAGATTCGATTGCTTCTTCAACTTTACGAATGAATGTCCGGATACGTGATTTACGGTTTTTGTTGACGGCCGTACGGCGCTCAATTTGACGTGCGCGTTTTTTAGCTTGTGGTGAATTTGCCATGTTATTAGGTCCTATTTTGTTCTTGTGCCACACGTATCACCGCAAGGCCCATACCGAATTGGACCGGATCATCAAAAGCCAAGCGGGCCACACGCGCATATTCTAAGATCGCACATAGCGGGTTTCTATAGGAATGCAAAGTGATTCTAAGCCTATTTGTCTCGGAATTGCGGTTCCCGCTTTTCAACAAATGCAGCCATGCCCTCTTTTTGGTCGTCGGTTGCGAACATCGAATGAAACACCCGGCGTTCAAACAATAAACCTTCAGCCAATGTAGTCTCATAAGACCTGTTCACAGAATCTTTTACGGCCTTAATGGAAATTTGTGATTTTTCAGTGATTTTGGCGGCCACGTCCAAGGTGACCTCCATCAAACGCTTAACAGGCACCACGCGGCTCACCAGCCCAGAACGTTCGGCCTCCTCGGCATCCATGAACCGCCCGGTCAAATTCATATCCATAGCTTTGGATTTGCCCACAAAGCGAGTGAGTCGCTGGGTGCCACCGATTCCAGCGATAACGCCTAGGTTAATTTCAGGCTGTCCAAATTTTGCATTGTCTGCACAGATGATGAAATCGCACATCATCGCCAATTCACAACCACCGCCCAGCGCGTAACCAGACACAGCGGCAATAATAGGTTTCTTCGCATCTTGCACTGGCATCATGCTGGCACCAAACAAATCTCCAGACGCCACATCGACAAAGGTTTTCTCGGCCATTTCGATGATATCAGCACCAGCGGCAAACACCTTTTCTGATCCGGTGATGACCATGCAACGCACTTTGTCATTGGCCTCAGCCTGGGCCACCGCGTCGCCCAATTCAGCCACCAGCTGGCCGTTCAACGCATTCAACGCCTTTGGACGGTTTAATTTAATGACGCAGATATGATCTGCAATTTCCACAATAATCATCTCATAAGCCATGTTTGGCCCCTGAATTGTTTCTGATAAGATATTAACGCCTATCACGTTCCCATTCGATATCAAGCTATCTCTGACAGGTAGGACAATAAAAGCTTGACCGTCCCGCCTGCGTTACCCGCTCAATAACACCCGTACAGCTTGTCAAGCAACAGGGCTGATCTTCCTGACCATATACTTGAAATTTATGTTGAAAATAGCCCAATTCACCATCGGTTTGCTGATAGTCTTTCAGGCTGGAACCTCCAGCCATAATGGCCTCTTCAAGCACCTCTCGGATAATGGGTACAATCTTACCAACACGCGCTTTCGACAAATCTCCTGCCTTACGCATTGGTGATATTTTCGCGCGAAAAAGCACCTCACAGACGTAAATATTGCCTAGGCCTGCGATGATTCTTTGGTCCAGTAGCACTGATTTTATGGGGGAATTTTTCCCTGAAAACGCCGCTGTCAGGTAAGTTTCATCAAAAGAATTACCCAAAGGCTCGGGTCCAAGCCCTGCCAAGAGCTTATGTGCCCCGACCTGAGTCGTGGGCGCTAGATCCATTGCACCAAAGCGACGCGCATCATTAAGGGTCACACGGGCATCATTTTCCATATGCAAAACAACATGGTCATGCTTTTCAGGTGCCGGGTGCTCTTGATGGAATTGGCCAAGCTGAATGCCAGAGACCAGCATCCGGCCAGACATGCCAAGATGTATAATCAAAGTTTCGTTAGAATTTAGGTCGACAAGAATGTATTTCGACCGGCGCCGCAGCCCTAGAACACGCGCCCCCGTTAATCGCGCCCCCATGTTTGGCGGGAAGGGCCAGCGCAAGTCAGGCCGGTTCACGTCCACTTTTGTGATCAATTGATTTTGCATAGCAGGTTCGAGTCCGCGACGGACTGTCTCAACCTCTGGTAATTCGGGCATCTCGTGCTTCCTTATGGTAGATTACATTGTATCAGCTGTTCCGCACATTATAAGGGAGGCTGTAAACACAAAAGGGCCGGCCCCATGCAAAACAACGCTGACCAAACAACGCACTTTGGTTTTGAGACCGTGCCAGAGGCTGAAAAAGCCAAGAAGGTGCAGGGCGTTTTTACCTCTGTTGCAAGTAAATATGACGTTATGAACGATGTCATGAGCCTGGGTGTTCATCGCATTTGGAAAGAAGCGATGATGGATTGGCTGGCACCGCGCCCCAGTCAAAAGCTACTCGATGTCGCAGGTGGGACCGGAGATATCAGCTTTAAATTCCTCAAGCGCGCTGGATTCGGCCACGCAACAGTGCTCGATATAACTGAAAACATGCTAATTGAGGGCCGCAAACGCGCCGAAGCCAATCAAGTGCTGAACAGCTTGAATTGGGTGGTGGGTGACGCCATGGCCCTGCCCTTCGCCGATAACAGCTTTGACGTTTATACAATCAGTTTCGGCATTCGCAATGTCACGCGCCCACAAGAGGCGTTGAATGAAGCCTTTCGCGTTTTACGTCCCGGAGGCCGTTTGATGGTGTTAGAATTTAGCCAAATTCCGGTCCCCTTGGTGCAAAAAGCCTATGATTTTTATTCCTTCAACGTGATCCCGCGCATGGGGAAGCTCATCGCCAATGATCGCGACAGTTATCAATATTTGATCGAATCGATTCGAAAATTCCCAAATCAGGAAACTTTTTTGAGCATGGTGCGGCAAGCGGGCTTTGAAAATGCCAACTATCGCAATCTTTCGCTTGGGATTGCAGCCCTGCATTCTGGTTGGAAAATTTAGATGCGCGGCCCACATAATATTTTCCGCCTGATCCGCACCGGCGCCACATTAGAGCGCACGGGCGCGATGAATGTGATTCTGGATGCGTATAATGCGCCTTGGGGCGTGCGTCTGGCTGCCAAAATCCTAGGATGGCCGTTTCAATGGCTGGGCTACAAGGGTGACCCCAACATGCCACCCGCCACCCGCGCGCTGACAGCTTTGGGGCCTGCCTATATTAAATTTGGGCAAATTCTCTCAACCCGCCCTGATGTGGTGGGCGATGAGCTCGCCGTTCAAATGCGGGTGCTGCAAGATAAATTGCCGCCCTTCCCAATAGAAAAGGCCAGAGAGATGATTGAGGCTGAGCTTGAACAGCCCTTGGAGGCAGTTTTCAGCATCTTTAGCGAACCAGTCGCGGCAGCCTCTATCGCTCAGGTGCACCGGGCAACGCTGGTGTCAGACGGTGCTGATGTGGCGGTAAAAGTGCTCCGCCCTGGGATCGAAAAGGCCTTTCGCAGAGATATCGACGCCTTTTACTTTGCCGCACGCATGATCGAAACCCTTGCTCCTGGTGCGCGCCGCCTGCGACCCTTGGATGTGATCGCGCATTTTGAGGGTGTGGTGATGAGTGAACTTGATTTGCGCCTTGAAAGCAGTGCAGCCGGTGAGTTTGCCGCCAACACAAAATCCGACGCGGGTTTCCAGCTGCCGAAGATTAACTGGAACCTATCCGGCAAGAACGTCATGACCATGGATTGGGCTGAAGGAATATCCGCTGGCGACAATGCTGCGCTGGACGCCGCGGGCCATGATCGCAAAAAAATTGGCGAGCGCATCTTACAGTTGTTTTTATCTCATGCTCTTAGGGATGGCTTTTTCCATGCGGATTTGCATCAAGGTAATATCAAGGTCGCCACCAATGGCGATGTGATTGCCTATGATTTTGGCATAATGGGGCGCATCGATGAATATACCCGCCGGGTATATGCTGAAATTCTGTTTGGCTTTATCCGTCGCGATTACAAACGTGTGGCTGAGGTGCATTTCGAGGCCGGGTACGTGCCGGCTGACAAAGATGTTGACGAATTTTCCCGCGCTTTACGCGCGGTGGGCGAGCCCATCTTTGGAATGGACGCGACACAAATCAGCATGGGACGCGTTCTAACTTATCTATTTGATGTAACAGAACAATTTGGCATGGAAACCCGCACAGAACTAATTCTTTTACAGCGCACGATGGTTGTTGTTGAAGGCGTAGCGCGCAGTTTGCACCCACAAATCAACATCTGGGAAGTGGCGCATCCAATTGTGGAGGATTACATCAAGCGAAGCATTGGACCGAAGGCTTTGATGAAGGACCTGTTGAAAACGGCACGTGTCTTGTCGCGCTTCGGACCAAAGCTGCCACAACTGGCTGAGGCGGTCTTGATCCGCACTTACAACACCTCCCAGCAGGGATCTGCAACACAGGACTTCAAAAAACGTTCGATTTTTCTGGTGCTTATCGGCGGAGCCGCGCTCGGGTGGCTTGCGGCGCAATTGATTTAAGTTTTAAATAATTTTTAACAAAATGTTCGTATTGGCTTAGGCAGGATAGTATTTTATCTGCATGGGATGTATCACCCCTCGCAAGCACCATGGCCCGAGCGGGTCTGAGAGGACGACACATGAAACGTACCCTATTTGGAACTGATGGCGTGCGCGGCTCTGCGAATACTTATCCAATGACGGCCGAGGCCGCATTGCGTTTAGCCGCCGCCGCCGGACGGTATTTTCGACGAGACAAAGCTCGGGGCCATAAGGTTGTGATCGGTAAAGATACTCGACGCTCCGGGTATATGATAGAAACCGCTTTGACCGCTGGCTTTCTATCAACAGGCATGGATGTGGTGCTTTTAGGCCCCATACCGACTCCAGCTGTTGGGATGCTCACCCACTCCATGCGCGCGGATGTTGGCGTGATGATCTCCGCCAGCCACAACCCACACCACGACAATGGAATTAAATTTTTCGATCCTAATGGATATAAGCTCTCGGATGCCACAGAGGCTGAAATAGAAGACCTGTTTCACAGCGGCGTTGATCTGTGCCTGCCCGACAACATTGGCCGCGCCAATCGCATTGAGAGCGCAATCGGGCGTTATGTTGAAGCGGTGAAAACCACATTCCCCACAGGCAAAAGATTAGATGGCCTCAAGGTTGTCATCGATTGCGCCAATGGTGCGGCCTATCGTGCAGCCCCAGAAGTTCTTTGGGAATTGGGGGCCGAGGTCATTCCAGTTGGCGTGCAGCCCAATGGCTATAATATCAACAAGGGTGTCGGCTCTACCACGCCGCAGACAGCCGTAGCCGCTGTCTTGGAAGGTGGCGCCGATATCGGAATTTGTCTCGATGGCGATGCTGACCGACTCGCGATCATCGACGAGAAAGGCAATATTGCCGATGGTGATCAAATCATGGGTCTGATTGCTGGGCGCTGGGCCAAGTCTGGTAATCTGCGCGGTAACGCCTTAGTGGCAACGGTGATGTCCAATCTGGGGTTAGAGCGCTGGCTGGGAGCACAGGGCATTGACCTGCATCGCACCGATGTAGGCGATCGTTATGTGGTCGATGCAATGCGCCGCGGTGGGTTCAACCTCGGGGGTGAACAATCCGGCCATATTATCATGAGCGATTACGCCACAACCGGCGATGGCCTGCTCGCGGGTCTTCAGTTTCTAGCGGCCATGGTTGAAACCGGCAAGCGCGCAAGTGATTTGGTCCAAGTGTTTTCTCCCTGCCCACAAGTCTTAAAGAATGTCAGTTTCACGGCTGGCAACACCCCTCTTGACGTAGCTTCCGTGCAGGCGGTGATTAAGGAAGCTGAGGCCTTACTCGTCGGGAAAGGCCGTTTGCTCATTCGTAAATCAGGCACTGAGCCATTGATCCGTGTGATGGTGGAGGCAGAGGATGAGGCTTTGCTTATGCAGATCGTGGACGATGTATCGCAAGCCGTGCAGGACGCCGCCTAAAATAACTCGTTGCACTTCGTTAACCTGGACGGTCGCACTGGGAACAGATCTATTCACTCTTTGTAAAATGCCGGCGCGCAACGTCATCTTGCAAAGAGTTCAAGCTATGTAAGGCATCTCCACCAATATATCGCTGCCTTATATCCAACTGAGCCAAGCACAGAAACATGTGACCCATAGTGAGGGGATGCTCCTGCTATACGGTTTGGTACAGCTATCCGTTGTCATCATGGCACAGACCGCCCGCTGGCGCGCCTACCGCTGGAGATCGTTATATTGTGCCTAATATAACTACAAAAAGCTCCAGCCTAATGGATAAATTTGCTGAGTTGCGTTGATTATCGATAATTGTTAATGTAAGATGTGTAAAAAATAGATGGATATAAATTATGCGTAAACTTGGAACTGTTCTTTTAATCTGTGGCGCGTTAACGATCTCAGCGTGTGCGGCACCGACCACTATGGTGGAACCAGTTGTTGCATCAGAACCGACAATGAAAAAATACTGATGTATTAGAGATTCTTCAACATTGCTTGAAGAAAAAGCCCGCTCCGTATTTTTACGGGCGGGCTATTTAAATTGATAAAGCATAGAGCTCCAATTTCCTTTGTTCTAAAGTCAATAAACGCTATCAGGCCCTTGGATAAACAAAAATAACCTTAAGTTGACCAAAAAAATATTAACTTTATATTTTTCCATGACAGTGTTTGAATTTTTTACCTGAGCCACAAGGACAGATTTCGTTTCTCCCTGGATTTTTCCAGGTTGTACGATCATTTTCATCAAATCTACCTAAATCTGCTGTCGTTTGAGCTTGCTGTTGCAGCGCGGCCTGCTGACGAGCCATCATGGCCTTCTGGTCTTCAGCAGACCGCATCCGCACATGGCTCAAAACCTGCGTCACACGTTCGCGTAAACCGTCTAACAGGCTTTGGAAGAGCTGGAACGCTTCAGATTTATACTCATTAAGCGGATCACGTTGGGCATAGCTGCGAAAGCCCACCACTGAGCGCAAATGCTCCAAAGTCAACAGATGCTCGCGCCACTTGCCATCGATGGTTTCCAGCAAAACCTGCTTTTCAATCAACCGCATATTTTCTGGCCCAAAATCTACAGCCTTTTTCGCCATAAATTCGTCACCCAAATCTTCGAGCTTTTCCCGAATTGCGTCGTCGTCAACACCTTCCTCAGCAGCCCATTTTGAAACAGGTGCGTCTAGGCCCAAATTTTCAGAAACAGCAGCCTGCAAACTTTCCGTGTCCCATTGATCTGCATAGGACTTAGGCGGCATGAATTGAGTGACCAGATCGTCAATCACCTGATGGCGCATATCCTGCGTAATTTCGGCTAAATCGTCTGCTTCCATGATTTCTCGGCGTTGCCCAAAAATCACTTTGCGTTGATCGTTCATCACGTCATCAAATTTCAGAAGCTGTTTGCGGATGTCAAAGTTGCGACCCTCAACTTTCGCCTGTGCTCGTTCGAGAGATTTGTTCACCCACGAGTGAACAATCGCCTCACCCTCTTTCATCCCTAAGGTATTGAGAACCTTTTCCAAACGCTCCGACCCAAAAATTCGCATCAGATCATCATCCAACGACAGGAAAAACGAGCTGCGGCCAGGATCGCCCTGCCGACCTGAACGGCCCCGCAATTGGTTATCAATGCGGCGGGATTCGTGACGCTCCGTGGCCAAAACATAAAGACCACCAGCCGCCTTAACGGCCAGCTCATCACTCACATGCTCAGCTTCAATCCGGCTGCGAATTTCATCAGGGTTGGTATCTGGATCCGCCGCAATGGCTTCCATGATAGTAAACTCAACATTGCCACCCAATTTAATGTCTGTACCGCGACCCGCCATGTTGGTGGCAATTGTCACAGCACCAAGCTTGCCCGCATCCGCCACAATTTTTGCTTCCTGCTCATGCTGGCGGGCATTCAAAACATTGTGGGTCACATCAGCGGCCGTCAAAAGGCTAGATAGAAGTTCCGACTTTTCAATCGAAGTCGTACCAACCAAAACCGGTTGGTTCTCCTCATGAGACACTTTGATTGCTTCAACAACAGCATTGTATTTTTCAGCAGTGGTGCGATATACTTGATCATCTTCATCAACCCGCCCGACAGGTTGGTTGGTTGGCACTTCAACAACACCCAAACCATAAATCTCAGCAAATTCGTCTGCTTCGGTCAAAGCCGTACCTGTCATGCCGCCCAGCTTATCATATAGGCGGAAATAATTTTGGAATGTCACAGAAGCCAAGGTCACGTTTTCAGGTTGAATTGTGCAGCCTTCTTTAGCCTCAATCGCCTGATGCAGACCATCGGATAGGCGGCGCCCAGCCATCATCCGGCCAGTAAACTCATCGATCAAAACAACTTCTTTATCGCGCACAATATAGTCTTTATCGCGAGTGAAGAGTTTGTGTGCCCGCAGGCCCTGATTCACATGATGCACAATTGTGGTACTTTCAGGATCATAAAGAGATTGGCCTTCAGGCAGAATTTCCTTCTCGCTCAAAATCTCCTCCAACCATTCGTTACCCTCATCTGAGAACGTCACATTCTTGGTCTTTTCGTCTAAGGTATAATGCTCTTCCAGCACTTGAGGGATCAGCAAATCGATGGTTTGATACAGCTCAGATCGGTCCTGCGATGGGCCCGAAATGATCAAAGGTGTCCGCGCTTCATCAATCAAAATGGAATCAACCTCATCCACAACAGCAAAGTTGTGAGTGCGTTGATACATTTGGTTTAACTCAGATTTCATATTGTCACGCAGATAGTCAAAGCCTAACTCATTGTTGGTAGCATAGGTCACATCGCAAGCATAGGCAGCCATTTTTTCAGAGTCTGGTTGTTGTGGATAGACAACGCCAGTAGTCAGGCCCAAGGCTCCGTAAACTTTCGACATCCAATCCGCATCACGCCGGGCCAGATAATCGTTGACCGTCACAATATGTACCCCCTTCCCCGTCAGAGCGTTGAGATAGGCCGGGAAGGTGGCAACCAAAGTTTTGCCCTCACCAGTTTTCATTTCAGCGATATTGCCCTGATGCAGAAATATCCCACCCATGAGCTGCACATCAAAGGCTCTCAGGCCCAACGCACGTTTCGCTGCTTCACGGCAATTGGCGAAGGCTTCCGGCAAAAGGCTATCAAGCAATTCTCCAGCCTTAGCGCGATCCTCAAGCTCTTTGGTTTTTGTGATGAGCTCCTCGTCGCTGAGAGATTCAAAATCCGCCTCAAGCGCATTAATTTGATCAACCACAGGGCCGGTCGCTTTGATCTTGCGATCATTTGGTGTGCCAAAAACTTTTCTGGCAATTGTTCCTAAACCCAGCATATCCACTCCGCATGGTTATTCAAATCATATGAGGGATATGCTTGCCCACTGCGCTGCCTCAGCTTATGAAAAGTAAAAGGCTTATACACGAAGGTCGGCTGACCCCCTCAGGGCCACCCAGTCGATGTATGGGTCCAGCATTACAGTGTCAACGGCGCGGGCTAATCCGTACGCCTCAAAGGATGAAACAATGGTAAAATCTCACTCAATTTTCCGCGGTATGGCGTTTGCATTGCTATTTTCCTCTTCGTTGGCAGCTGAAGAAGCAAATCTAGACACTGTTGTAGCCACCGTCAGCGGCACTGAGTTGACCATTGGGCATATGCTTGACGTGAAGCGACAACTGCCAGAGCAGTACCAAACGCTTGAAGGCAGTGTGTTGTTCAACGGCATTATCGATCAATTGATCCAACAAGAGCTTTTATCGGGGACCATAACCGATGATCCGAGCTGGCTTGGCACTGCAATGGAAAACCAACGCCGCAACATTTTATCCTCAGTCGTGATCAACGCGCTTCGCGCCAATGCGATAACAGAAGATACGCTGCAGACCGCTTATGCCTCCAAGTTCCCAGAAGGATCTGGTGAGCAAGAATATAAAGCCTCTCACATTTTGGTCGAGACCGAGCAAGAAGTGCGTGACCTTTTGGTCATGCTAGATGATGGCGCGGATTTTGGCGGCTTGGCTACTGAGCATTCCATTGGCCCATCCGGCCCGCGTGGTGGTGACCTGGGTTGGTTTGGCAAAGGTCAAATGGTCACTCCATTCGAAAACGCAATTATGGGTATGGACGCCGGCACCTACGTCGGTCCAATCCAAACACAATTCGGCTATCACCTCATTTTCTTGAACGACCGTCGTGTAACAGCGCCACCTCCCTTTGAAGATGTGCGCGGCGAGCTGGAAGTTGAGATCCAAAACGCCACTGTAGAGGACCATCTGCGTGGACTGATAGCCAATGCGGACGTCGTAATGTCAGATGGTACAATTGATCCCTCTGTTCTTTCAACCTTGGATTTGATGGCGAAATAATGAAAACATCACCATTGGCCCCAGCCTCATTCCCCAAATTGCCCAGCATCTCTGGGGTCACCTTTGCCACAGCGGCGGCCGGTATAAAATATGCCGGTCGGACCGATGTCATGCTCGCCTCTATAGCGGCAGGCTCCACGGTTGCAGGCGTCTTCACACGCTCCGCCACCAGTGCGGCCTGTGTGCTAGATTGCCAATCCAAGATAGGCGGAGATATGTCACAGGGCGCTGCAATATTGGTCAACTCAGGCAACGCCAACGCCTTCACAGGCACCGCCGGCCAAGCGTCAGTGGACCGCATTTGCGCCGCTGTGGCCGTAGGCCTTGGTGTGCCCACAAGTGCGGTTTTTACCTCCTCCACAGGGGTTATTGGCGAAGTCCTACCAGATCACAAAATCACCGAATGTATCGATGCGCTGGCGGGTTCTCTGGGCGACGATGCTCTTGAGAATGCCGCAAAAGCAATTATGACCACTGATACCTATGCCAAAGGTTCAACAGCTTCGGTGGAAATTAATGGAAAAACCGTAAAAATTAGCGGAATCGCTAAGGGTTCAGGCATGGTTGCCCCCGATATGGGGACGATGCTGGTCTATATTTTCACCGACGCCAAGATTGCGCAACCAGACCTACAAGCTTTGCTGGCTGATTTAACTGATAAAACCTTTAATTGCATTACCATCGACAGCGACACCTCCACCTCAGACGCTCTGATTTGTACGGCAACGGGGGCCTCCAGCGCCGATGTCTCCGGCAATTTAGATTTTACCCAAGCCTTGGGACAGGTCATGTTGGACTTGGCACATCAGGTTGTGAAGGACGGTGAGGGCGCTACAAAATTTGTGGCCGTGGAAGTTACCGGCGCGGCTTCGGATGGCGATGCACGTTTGGTTGCCATGTCGATTGCCAACTCACCCTTGGTCAAAACTGCCATTGCGGGTGAGGATCCCAATTGGGGCCGAATCGTTATGGCAGTTGGAAAATCTGGCGCCAAAGCAGACCGTGACCGGCTGTCCATCTGGTTTGGCCCACATCTTGTAGCAGAGAACGGATGGATCGCAAAAACCTACACAGAGGACGCCGGTGCCAGCTATATGAAGCAAAGCGAATTGGTAATCCGCACCGATCTTGGGATTGGTGGTGCCAAAACGACCGTTTGGACCTGCGATCTCACCCATGGTTATATTGAGATCAATGCGGATTATCGCTCATGAAAACGGTTCTCGTCTCAGCTGTTGCGCTGATTGACCGGGACGGTCGCGTGCTATTGGCGCAACGGCCAGAGGGCAAATCCATGGCCGGTTTATGGGAGTTTCCCGGCGGTAAGGTTGAGGTTGGTGAAACGCCCGAAGCCGCATTGATCCGTGAGCTTGAGGAAGAGCTGGAAATTAACACGTGGAAAAGTTGCCTTGCCCCCCTCACCTTCGCAAGTCACGCTTATGAAGATTTTCACCTCTTGATGCCATTATTTGCCTGCCGAAAATGGGAAGGCATGCCTCAACCGCGCGAAAACCAAACCTTGAAATGGGTCCACAAACAGGAGCTAAGATCCTATGATATGCCCGCAGCGGATGTGCCACTCATCCCAATCTTATACGATTGGCTTTGATTTCTCTTCTTATTGCATTTGATATTTGCATTTCATTAATCCGGTTTTGGGTAAACTGATCCTATCAACAGAAACTGTGTGGGTCTTTAAAGTGCAATTATAAAGCAAAGTGCAACTATAAAGCGTACACTCTGCCATCGCGCTGAAAACAGTCGTTATTGCATCACGTATTCTGGCGCAGGAGATTTACAGTGGTGATCCATAAAGCGGAAAAATATTCGTAAATTTTGATGGGTAAACCTACGAGTGTAAACCGGTCAGCTGAGCCTTTTTAATAACAGCGAACAACTCGCAAAAATGGCGCCTCAAACGGGCGCCATTTTCAATAATTATCTAAAGTCTTAAGTCAGCTTGCGTTCAACTGATTCACGCTCGAAGATTTCGATCACATCCTTGGGTCGGATATCATCGTAGTTTTCGAAAGCCATGCCACATTCTTGACCCGACTGAACATCAGACACTTCGTCCTTGAAGCGTTTCAAGGTTTTCAGCGTGCCTTCATGGACCACAACGTTATCACGAAGCAGGCGCACCCCAGCGGATCGACGGGCAACACCCTCGGTCACGAGACAACCAGCAACTTTGCCAACACCAGAAACTTTGAATACCTCTTTAATATTAGCATAACCAATGAATGTTTCGCGAATTTCGGCGCTCAGCAGACCAGAGGCAGCAGCTTTCACATCATCAACCAAATCATAAATCACTGAGTAATAACGGATCTCAACGCCTTTTTGGTTAGCAGTGTTCCGCGCCGATGTATTGGCACGAACATTAAATCCAAACACAGGGGCGCCGGAGGCCTCTGCCAAGCCGATATCTGTTTCTGTAATAGCACCGACACCAGAATGCAAAACCCGCACCCGAACTTCATCATTGCCAATTTTAGCCATCGCTTGGACAATTGCCTCAGCGGAGCCTTGGACATCAGCCTTTAAGATAATTGGCAACTCGCTTACGTCTTCATTAGCCTTCGCATTGGCCATCAATTGCTCGAGAGTTGTCGCTGCGCCAACGGCGGCACGTTTGTCTTTGGCAGCCTGCGCGCGGTATTCCGCAATTTCGCGGGCCTGTGCTTCAGTTTCAACCACATTCAGAACATCGCCAGCTTCCGGCGTGCCATTCAGTCCAAGCACCTCAACGGGTGTGGAAGGACCTGCAGTAGAGATACGGTCGCCAGCGTCATTGATCAATGCGCGGACTTTGCCCCATTGCTCGCCCACAACAAAGATATCGCCAAGTTTCAAAGTCCCGTTTTGGACTAGAACTGTAGCAACAGGGCCGCGGCCGATGTCAAGCTGGGCCTCAATCACAGCACCAGAAGCGGCGCGAGTGGGGTTGGCTTTAAGCTCCAAGATTTCAGATTGCAGCGCGATAGCCTCCAGCAATAGATCCAAGCCCTGGCCTGTGGTTGCTGACACTTCAACGTCCTGCACTTCACCTGACATCTGCTCTACGATAACTTCATGTTGCAGCAAATCAGTCCGAACTTTTTGCACATCGGCCGCAGGGCGGTCAATTTTGTTGATCGCAACAATCATGGGAACATTCGCAGCTTTGGCGTGTGCTATCGCTTCGATAGTTTGCGGCATAACCGCATCGTCCGCCGCCACAACCAAAATCACAATATCGGTCACTTGAGCACCACGAGACCGCATGGACGTAAAGGCAGCGTGGCCTGGAGTGTCCAAGAAAGTCATCAATTGGCCGTTTTGTTCTACTTGATAAGCACCAATGTGCTGGGTGATGCCGCCGGCTTCTCCTGATACAACCCTCGCATTGCGTATCGCATCCAAGAGCGATGTTTTACCGTGGTCAACGTGGCCCATCACAGTGATGATCGGCGCACGTTGCGTCAAGTCTTCCGGTTTATCGATCACTTGATCGATCACATCTTCCACGTCAGCATCAGAAACCCGGACCATTTTGTGGCCAAATTCTTCGACAATCAGCTCGGCTGTATCTTGGTCAATGGTTTGGTTTTGCGTCACCATCATGCCCATTTGCATCAATGATTTCACAACATCCGCAACGCGTTCAGCCATCCGGTTTGCAAGCTCTTGCACCATGATGCCATCAGGCACCTGCACATCGCGTACAACCTTTTCACGCTCAGCAGCACCGCCCATGGCTTTTTGCCGTGCACGTTCTTGCTTACGCTTCATCGAGGCCATGGAGCGATGACGACCGTCACCGCCTGTGCTGGCTTGATTTACTGTCAGCTTGCCAGAGCGACGATTGTCCTCACGTCCCTTATTTCGATTTGGACGTGCAGGCTCTTCGCGGCGCGGAGCGGCATCTGCTGCAACTTTATTGCGCAATACGCCAGATTTCGCAGCGCGTTCCTCTGGTGTCGGCTGAGGAGCGGCAGCACGCATTGCAGCAGCTTCATCTTCGCGCGCCTTGGCGGCTTCCAATTCAACTTTGGCTTTGGCACGCTCGTCACGTTCCCGAAGCTCACGCTCTTTGGCTTCGTTTTCTTCGCGGCGTTGATTGCGCTCAGTCTCGCGAGTGAGCTCCTCTTTAACGCGGCGCACTTTATCTTCGGTTTCGCGGGCCTTCGCGGCTTGAACAGCCTTTAGACGGCGATCCATTTCCACATCAGAAATCCCAGCAGGACGACGCGTAGGATCACCGCCACGCACAGCACCTGGCGCCGCGGGCTTAGCTGCACCAGGTTTTGGTACAACGACGCGTTTACGTTTGGTTTCAACCACAACATTCTTTGTTCGGCCATGGCTGAAACTCTGTTTCACATTTCCCGAACGTGGTCCGCC
>CESU01000746.1_pt1 | contig 45690 bp, 46 predicted proteins | sample 531141 | NCBI WGS metagenome assembly CESU01 (sample SAMEA2621401, study PRJEB7988) | marine metagenome | isolation source: saline water (ENVO:00002010), including
ACGCCGCAGTAGATCACAATCCGGAGGCCACCATGAAACTTCAAGACCTAGAAGTCATTATCACAGCCCCACCGGCTCCTGGTTGGGGTGGGCGTTATTGGATCTTTGTAAAAGTTACTACCGACACTGGCGTCACTGGTATTGGCGAATGCTATGCCAGCAGCCTGGGGCCCACCACAATGACCCATGTCATCCGCGACGTGTTTGAGCGCCACATGCAGGGCCAAAGTCCTGAAGACATCGAGCTAATGTTTCGCCGGGCCTATTCCAGTGGCTTCACGCAAAGGCCTGACCTTACAATCATGGGTGCGTTTTCAGGTTTAGAAATTGCGTGCTGGGATATTCTTGGCAAAGACCGCGACCGCCCCGTTTGGGCGCTATTAGGTGGCAAAATGAACGACCACATTCGAGCCTATTCCTATATTTATCCACTCGCACATCATGATTTAAATACATTTTGGGGCAATCCAGAGGAAACAGCTGAAGCCGCGGCTTCGGCTGTGGCTAAGGGCTACACAGCCGTTAAATTTGATCCCGCTGGCCCCTACACACTGCGTGGCGGCCACATGCCTGCCATGTCAGATATTGCCCAATCAGTAAAGTTTTGCGCAGCCATCCGAGAAGCTATAGGTGATAAAGCCGACTTACTGTTTGGTACACATGGGCAATTTTCGACCGCAGGCGCCATTCGCTTGGGTACAGCACTCGAACCCTTCTCACCACTCTGGTTTGAAGAGCCAGTCCCACCTGACAACATTTCAGAAATGGCTAAGGTTGCTAGAGCAGTGACCACGCCCGTCGCCACCGGAGAACGGCTAACCACGAAGGCAGAATTTGCCGAGGTCCTGCGCCAAGGAGCAGCTTCTATTTTACAGCCTGCCCTCGGACGCTCTGGTGGAATATGGGAGACTAAAAAGATCGCGGCCATCGCTGAAGTATATAACGCACAAATGGCGCCACATCTTTATGCTGGTCCCGTTGAATGGGCCGCCAATATCCATCTTTCGGTGTCCATTCCTAATATATTGATCGCAGAAACCATTGAAACGCCCTTTCATGATGCTTTGATCAAAAACTCCATTCAAGTTGAGAATGGATTCATTTCAGCACCTACCGCTCCAGGTCTTGGAATTGACTTTGACGAAGACCTCGCGCACGCGCATCCTTATAAAGATGACGGGCAGCACCTGCATTTGCAGATGCAGGAGGAACCCTGCGATTATCAAAACGGCAATCTATTTTTGGGCGGCGCGCCTCCCAAAAGAGAATAGAACATGCAATAAGACGCATGCGTCTTATTAATCCGCTGAAGAAACAGCTAAACAATTGTAATTTACAATTCTTAGGCCACCAAACAGTCAAAGGAGTAAACCATATGGCACAGAATATTACGATATCAGCAAAAAAAATGGTGGCAGAAGCTAATTCAGAGATCACAACCATTTCAATTGAGGAAGCTAGCAAGCTGATCAGCAGTCCGGACCATGTGATCATAGATCTGCGCGACATTCGTGAGCTACAGCGCTCCGGAAAAATCCCCGGCGCATTTTCTTGCCCACGTGGCATGTTAGAATTTTGGATAGACCCGGCAAGCCCCTACCACAAGGAAATATTCAATCAGGACAAGACATATGTATTTTATTGCGCCAGCGCTTGGAGGTCTGCGCTGAGCGCGAAGCTTGCGCAGGACATGGGTCTAGCTCCTGTAGCACATATCGCCGGCGGTTTTACAGCTTGGATAAAAGCAGAACTCCCAATTGAAAATCTACCTAAATAGGCAGAAACTAATAACCTTGTAATATCAATCTCAGATTGAGCCCAATCATCCCATAATTCCGTTTCATGACGGGCAAATAATTTTACTAGCCCTTGACTTCAAGCCATAGGCGCGATGCTATGATTCAACAAAAATTGAGGTCTACATGCAAAATTCACCATCACCAGAAGACATACACAGCTGGGATCGCGAGCATTTTATTCATCCATGGCATGATATGAATGCCTGGCGCGGATATGACAATATGTTGGTTGAGGGAGCAGATGGCGTTTATATGTACGACGAAACTGGCAAGAAATTTATTGATGGGCCTGGTGGCATGTGGTGCGTACAAATTGGTTATGGCCAACGTGAAATGGCAGATGCAATAGCAGCTCAAGTGATGAAAATGCCCTTTGCTTCACCGTTTACCAATGTCACCCGACCTAGTGCTGTGTTAGCCAAAAAATTAGCAGATTTTGCACCTGGGGATCTAAATAATGTGTTTTTCACTACCGGCGGATCCACTGCAGTAGATACAGCTCTGCGGGCAATGCAATTTATGAATAACACCCTTGGTAGGCCTGCTAAGAAGATGATTATTGCCCGAGAGAAAGGTTATCACGGCTCAACCTATTTGGCGGCATCTGTCAGTGGGAAAGAGCGCGATATTACAAAATTTGACGTAGAAAGCCGATTGGTACATTTCTTACCAAATGTGAACCCCTACCTGCGGCCAGATGATATGAGCGTTGACGCTTGGTGCGATGCGAAGGTGCAAGACCTCCAGAAAGCTATCGACAGCATCGGCGCAGATAAGATTGGTGCCTTCATTGCCGAACCCATTCTTAGCTCAGGTGGAGTGATCGTCCCACCAGATGGATACCACAAGCGCACCTTTGATATCTGTCGGACAAATGACATTCTTTATATATCTGACGAGGTGGTCACCGGGTTTGGAAGATTAGGCCATTGGTTCGCTTCAGAAAAAGTTTATGGTATTCAGCCCGATATTATCACCTGTGCCAAGGGCCTGACTTCTGGCTATTTACCACTGGGTGCCTGCATCATCTCAGATTCGATGATGGAGCGGATGACCCATCAAGGGGAAGTATTATTTTCCAATGGTTACACCTATTCTGGCCATCCTGTCAGTTGTGCTGCCGCATTAAAAAACATAGAGATTTTAGAACGAGACAAAATTCTAGAACATGTCCGCGACATCTCACCTTATTTTCAAGAACGACTTGCCCGATTGGCCCATTTTCCAATCATCGGTGACGCCCGAGGTCATGGCCTAATTGGCTGCATAGAGGCCCGTCTAAGCAAAGATGGATCACGGCTAGAGGATGAACGCAAAATTGGCGAGATGCTAGATGAGGTGTGCAATGATATGGGCCTGATTGTGCGGCCATTGATCAATATGTGCGTATTTTCGCCGCCCTTAATCATCACAAAGCTGCAAATTGATGACCTGTTTGATATTCTGGAACGCGCCATTGAGAAGGTCAGCAAAAGCTTCACCTAGGCTAAAATTGACTAAAAAAGTGTGATATTACTTGAGAAGTAATAGAATTACCGTATAACAAAGAAAGTTTCCTATAGTGGAAATTAGTTCAAATACGGAAATATGTTATGACCCAGATTCCAAAACGCACGCCGCTGTATGACTTGCATTGCGCCCTTGGCGGCAGAATGGTCGATTTTGCTGGGTGGGAGATGCCAGTGCAGTATCCCATGGGAATCATGGGCGAACATACCCATTGCCGCACCAAAGCCGCACTGTTTGACGTAAGCCATATGGGTCAAGTTCTGTTGCAAGGTCCAGATGCTGCACTTAAGCTGGAGGCCCTGGTGCCTGCCGCCTTAATCCAGCTGCCAGAGGGAAAGGCGCGCTACACATTTCTTACTAATGCAGATGGCGGCATTATGGATGATTTGATTGTGGCAAATGCCGGTAGTTACTTGTTTGTCGTAGTCAATGCCTCAATGCGAGAACAGGATATTCTACATATGGCTGCTTCTTTGAAAGGTATTGAGGTCACAGAAATTTTTGACCATGCGTTGATCGCAGTGCAAGGCCCCTCAGCTGAGGCTGTAGTATCTACTCATTGCCCACAAGCCGCAGACATGACCTTTATGCAAACCCTAGAAGCTCCAATTGATGGCACAGTCTGTCGCCTGTCGCGGCTTGGCTACACCGGCGAAGATGGATATGAAATTTCAATTCCTGAAGCGTGCGCCGAACGCATAGCAAGCCTAATGCTATCCCACCCAGATTGTGAGCCAGCAGGTCTTGGAGCGCGTGACAGCCTGCGGTTGGAAGCTGGCCTATGTTTGTATGGGAATGATATTGACCCCACTACATCCCCTATCGAGGCAGGTCTTACATGGGCGATTCAAAACCGCCGCCGTACAGAAGGTGGCTTTCCCGGTGCGGCGCGCATTATGGCCGAGCTCACAGATGGCCCAGCCCGTAAATTGGTTGGCATCAAACCCCAAGGTCGTGCACCAGCACGAGAAGGGGTCGAAATCCATGACATGGCGGGAAATATAATTGGTAAAATTACATCTGGTGGCTTTGGACCCACCGTTGCAGGACCTGTGGCCATGGGTTATATTTCGGCTGAAAATTCCAACATAGGTACAGAAATTCAACTTATTATCCGCAGCAAGCCACAGCCTGCAGAAGTCTGTGCCCTGCCCTTCGTTACGCAAAACTACAAACGTTAATTATGAGGTCAAAATGACAACTTATTATTCCGAAGACCATGAATGGATCACAGTTGAAGAAACCACAGCAACGGTTGGAATTACAGCTCATGCTGCAGCAGAATTAGGCGATATCGTTTTTATTGAGCAAAAAGAAGAAGGTGATGAGTTTGAAAGTGGTGACGAGATTGGCGTCATTGAGTCAGTCAAAGCAGCCTCTGAAATTTATGCACCTGTTGATGGCGAAATCATTGAAGCCAACGAGTTGTTAGAGAGCAATCCAGGCGCTTTAAATGATAATCCAGAAGGCGATGCTTGGATTTATAAGATTAAATTAACTGATCCAGCACAATTGGAGGGCCTAATGGACTTGGCCGGATATAAAACTTTTATCGCTTAAACACTGACCTGAAGCGGAGACTTGCGAATGCCTTTTGAACTGACCACATATGAAGCCTACGATTTTGCCAACCGCAGGCATATCGGCCCCTCACCGTCTGAAATGGCAGATATGCTGCGTACGATTGGCTTTGACAGCCTTGACGCGCTCATTGATGCCACAGTTCCAAAGTCCATTCGCCAAGAACAACTGCTGAGTTTTGGCCCAGCTATGTCTGAGCGCGATGCTCTTCACTATATGAAAAAAGTAGCAAGCAAAAATAAAGTCCTGACCTCATTGATTGGTCAGGGATATCACGGCACTACCACACCAGCGCCAATCCTGCGCAACATTCTGGAAAATCCAGCATGGTATACGGCCTACACGCCTTACCAGCCTGAGATCTCACAGGGTCGGCTTGAGGCGCTTTTAAACTTTCAAACCATGGTCAGCGATTTGACTGGCCTAGATATCGCAAATGCTTCCCTGTTAGATGAATCTACGGCGGCGGCTGAGGCTATGACAATGGCCATGCGCTCATCCAAATCAAAATCCCAGACCTTCTTTGTCGATGAAAACTGCCATCCGCAAAATATTGCAGTAATCCAAACCCGCGCTGAGCCATTGGACATTAAGGTGATCGTTGGATGTCCGGACGATCTAGACGCTAGCGCAGTCTTTGGAGCGATTTTCCAATACCCCGGCACTTACGGCCATGTCCGTGATTTCACTTCCCAAATCGAAGCATTACATGGCAACAAAGCTCTGGGCATTATCGCTGCTGACCCCTTGGCACTTGCACTATTGAAAAGCCCCGGTGAGATGGGCGCAGACATCGCAATAGGTTCAACCCAACGCTTTGGCGTACCAATGGGATATGGCGGACCGCATGCTGCTTATATGGCCACCCGTGACGCGTTTAAACGCAGCATGCCCGGGCGGATCATTGGTGTATCAATCGACAGCCGAGGCAATAAAGCCTTACGATTAGCTCTCCAAACTCGTGAGCAGCATATTCGTCGCGAAAAGGCTAATTCCAATGTTTGTACCGCTCAAGCCCTCCTGGCGGTTATCGCGTCGATGTATGCAGTTTATCACGGGCCTGATGGTATAAAAGCCATTGCGCAATCCGTTCACCGTAAGACCAGCCGGTTAGCCAAGGGTTTGGAAATTATGGGCTTTGACGTTCAGCCTGATGTTTTTTTCGACACCATCACCGTTGAAGTTGGTAATCTGCAGCAGGTAATCATGAAGGCCGCTGTCGCCAATGGTATTAACCTACGCAAAGTAGGCAAAACCTGTGTGGGCATTAGCCTTGATGAGCAAACTCGTCCTGAAATCATTGAGGCGGTTTGGAGTGCCTTTGGCGGTGACATGAAAGATGATAGTAAGGCCAATCGCGCCTATCGCCTACCCTCCTCGATACTTCGTGAAAGCGAATATCTAACTCACCCTATTTTCCATCTGAACCGGGCGGAGGCGGAAATAACTCGCTATATGCGCCGTTTAGCAGATCGAGATTTGGCATTAGACCGTTCGATGATCCCGCTCGGCAGCTGCACCATGAAACTTAATGCTACGATTGAAATGATCCCGGTAACCTGGCCTGAATTCTCAGAATTGCATCCCTTTGCGCCAGTTGATCAAGCGCAAGGCTATCATGAGATGTTTGGCGATCTAAACAACAAGCTGTGTGAGATCACCGGCTATGACGCAATCAGTCAACAACCAAATTCAGGTGCACAGGGCGAATATGCAGGATTATTGACCATTCGAAAATATCACGCTAACCGTGGCGAAGGTCATCGAAACGTCTGTTTGATCCCTACGTCCGCCCATGGCACCAACCCTGCGTCCGCTCAAATGGTAGGCTATAAGGTTGTCGTGGTACATTCAGATGAAGACGGTAACATTGATGTGACTGATTTCCAGGCTAAGGCCGTGCTGCACAGCGCTAATCTTGCCGCTTGCATGATAACATATCCGTCTACACACGGTGTTTTTGAGGAAACCGTGCAAGAGGTCTGCAAAATTACTCATGACCATGGCGGCCAAGTCTATATTGATGGTGCAAACATGAACGCAATGGTGGGATTGTCGCGTCCAGGCGATATTGGTGGGGATGTGTCACACCTCAATCTACATAAAACATTCTGTATCCCACATGGCGGCGGTGGGCCCGGGATGGGTCCTATCGGAGTCAAAGCCCATCTGGCCCCACATTTACCAGGTCATCCAGAATACGGTGATAGCGTGGGGCCAGTATCAGCCGCACCCTTTGGGTCACCCTCCATCTTACCAGTCAGCTGGGCTTATATCCTTTTAATGGGCGGCGCAGGTCTGACCCAGGCGACTAAAGTGGCAATTTTAAACGCCAACTATATTGCCGCGCGGCTACAAGGGGCTTTCGACATCCTCTACACATCCAAAACCGGTCGTGTGGCACATGAATGTATAATCGATACACGCCCCTTAGCCGACAGCGCCAATGTCACGGTAGATGACTGCGCTAAGCGTTTGATGGACAGCGGCTTTCACGCACCGACTATGAGCTGGCCTGTTGCCGGCACATTGATGGTAGAACCCACAGAATCAGAGCCTAAAGCCGAGCTGGATCGTTTTTGTGATGCAATGCTATCCATCCGAGCCGAAGCGCAGGATGTAATCGATGGCAAGAGCGACCGCGATAACAACCCACTAAAAAATGCGCCACATACCGTAGCAGATTTAATCGAAGATTGGGACCGCCCCTACAGCCGCGAGCAGGCATGCTATCCAGCTGGATCCATCAAAAGTGACAAGTACTGGGTGCCTGTGAACCGGGTTGATAACGTCCATGGAGACAGAAATTTGATCTGCACTTGTCCACCAATGGACTCATATATTGAAGACTAAAACTGTTTTGTAACACCATATTGATAGGTTAGGCTCAGATAGAGAATCAAATTCTTGAAGCATTTTACAAGCTAGGCTACCATTTTATTCACGGCAGTGCGCCGGCAAGGAGAAAAATTATGAATCTGAAAAAAATACTGTTGACCACCACTGTGGCCGCCCTGGTCTCAGGTGTGGCATTGGCCGCTGACGATGGTTTAGTCGTCTTCGATTGGTCTGGCTATGAAGATGAGGGCTTTTTCCAAAAATATGTTGCCCAGCACGGAGGCTCACCAACGTTTGCTTTCTTTGGTGAAGAAGAAGAAGCCTTCCAAAAACTGCGCGCAGGCTTCAAAGCCGACGTGTCCCACCCTTGCAGCCAGTCTGTGTCCAAGTGGCATGAGGCAGGTTTGTTAGAGCCTCTGGATACCTCACGGATTGACCTTTGGTCAGACGTCAACTCAGAAATGGCCGAAGCGTTTAAGATCGACGGTAGCTACTATATGCTGCCTATGGATTGGGGCACAACTGCGTTGACGTATAGAACAGATATGGTTGATGTGGCGAAGATGACTACATTGTCTGTATTTCTGGATCCAGAGTACAGCGGCCGGATTGCACTTCCGGATAATGTAGATGATGTGTACGCGCTAGCATATTTAGCGACTGGCGTCACAGACTGGACCAAAGCAACTGATGCAAATTTCGAAACGGCATCAGCCTGGTTGCGTCAAGCACATCAAAATGTCCGTGCCTATTGGGCCGATGGTGCCGAACTAGCGCAATTAATGGGAAGCGGCGAGGTTATAGTATCTTGGGCTTGGAATGAAACTCCGGCAACCATGGCTGCTGAAGGTCTACCAATTGAAGCCAACCGCTCAACTGCGGAAGGATCATCAAGCTGGTTCTGTGGATATGTTAACCTAGCAAATGGTCCGAATTCAGAAGATAAGATGTACGATTTCTTCAATGCCTGGATGGATCCAGGCTCTGCTGAATACATTGTTACTTGGTGGGGCTATGGCCACGGAAACCAAACTGCTATGTCAGCCATGGGAGCAGAGGCATTGGTTGATGCTGGTTTAGGACCAATCAACGTGCCAGTTCTAGCTCAGGTTCCAATGGATCAACAGCTACGTGAAAAAATGATTGCTGAGTTTGAAAAGATCAAAGCAGGATTCTAAAAACATTTTTTACAAGTAAATAAAAGGGCGCCGTAAGGCGTCCTTTTATTTTTGTACTATTTCAAAAGAAGTAATGACGAGGCGCTCCAACCTACCCGGGCTTTCTCACCTACACCTAATATGCTGCGTCCAGCAGTGTTGCGCATAGTAATGGTGACCGATTCTTCCTTGAACGGCAATCTCACATCGTAATAAGTCATATCTCCATAATAGAATACCTCAGAGACCACCGCTTCAATTTCACGTTCAGCAGTTTGCGATCCAGTGAGGATAGTAAGCATTTCTGGACGCACTCCAACGGCATCACAGCCCTCAAGGCCGCCAGTTGCTTGACCTAAAGGTAGAGTAAGTTTTCCAAAAGATTGTACATCCACATCTACCGTCTCACCAGACGTAGATAAAATCTTAGCATCTAAAAAATTCATCATACCAATGAAATTTGCCACCCGCCGTGAGCACGGCTGACCATAAAGGTCTTGAGGAGTGGCTACCTGAGCAATTGTACCGTCAAACATAACAGCAATACGATCAGACATCGTCAGCGCTTCTTCTTGGTCATGGGTCACCAATACAAAGGTGATTCCAACCGCTCGCTGTAGTTGCCGCAACTCAGATTGCATTTGTTCACGCAGCTTTTTGTCCAAAGCCGAAAGTGGTTCATCAAGAAGTAGAACTCGAGGTTTAAGCACCAGCGCACGGGCCAAAGCTACCCTTTGGCGTTGCCCCCCCGACAGACCATGAGAGGCACGCTCACCAAAACCTTGCAATCCCACCATCGCAATAGCATCAGTCACCCGAGTTTTAATTTCAGCTTTTGGCAGTTTGCGTGCTTTCAATCCATAGGCTACGTTTTCAGCAACACTCATATGCGGGAAAATGGCATAGCTTTGAAATACCATATTGGTTGGACGCTTGTTTGCCGGCACACCATCCATCGATTGCCCATCGATATACAAGCTACCCGCTGAAGGTGTCTCAAACCCTGCAATACTGCGCAACAATGTGGTTTTTCCACAACCTGACGGACCCAGAAGGGAAAAGAACTCTCCAGTCTTAATATCCAGATCGACCTGGGACAGGGCTTGAAAGTTACCATAAAATTTATCGAGTCCACTTAACTGGATGATAGGCTGTGTCATAGGAAACCCCCTGTATTTTCAATACCTGTTTTACGGATCCCCCGACGGCGAAAGTAATCTGCAACCAGTAGCAGACTAATCGAAAGTACAAGCAAGATTGTTCCCAAAGCCATCAAGCTGGGAAGCTTTGCTGGAAACCGCAATTGGCCCCAAATATAAACAGGCAGAGTTGGCTCAGTACCCGCAAGAAAAAAGGCGATTATAAACTCGTCCAAAGAGATGGTAAATGCGATCAACAGGCTGGCCACAATTCCAGGCATAACTAATGGTATAATCACGAGCCAAAACGTGTTCCAGCGGGTTTGACCCAAGTCGAAAGATGCCTCCTCGAGGCTCTGATCCAAGTTCATGAACGCCGAGGATAAAATGGCAATGCAAAAGGGTGTGCAAATCAGAATATGGCCCAAAATAATACTCCAAAGCGACAGTTCAAAACCCATCTGTATGATGACTACCAACAAAGACACTCCGATGATGATCTCCGGCAATACCATTGGCAGCATAATAAACCCCATGATGGACCGACGGGCAGGAAATACAAACCGAGTAGAGGCACGTGCGGCCAGGACACCAAATAATGTTGAGAATAGGGCCGTAGTCACTGCAATCATTAAGCTATTGCCTACTGCAACATGCAAAGTTTCGTTGGTTTGCAACACGGCAAACCATTTGGTGGTGAACCCTTTCAACGGGAAGGACACGATGCTGCTATCATTAAAAGCAAAGACCGGCAGTAATATTGCCGGCGCATAAAGAAACACCAGAAAAATGCCTATATACCATTTAAAAATATGGCCCTTGCGCAGCATCATTTGGCCTCCCGTATATATTTTTTATTCAACCAGATAAAAATTAGGGCCACGCAGGTGACAATGATCATTGCAGAAATAGCTAATGCAGCCCCGAGAGGCGCATCATTCGCTTTTTTAAACTGCAATTCAATCATATTCGCTATCATAAGACCGTTTGGTCCACCTACTAAACGCGGGGTCACATAATCACCAATGGTTGGAATAAATACAATAATTGTTGCTGCAATCACGCCCGGCATTGATAAGGGCAGCGTTACCCTTAAGAAGCGGCGCCATTTAGTGTCTCCAAGATCTTCAGCCGCTTCGATCAAGGACCTGTCCACACGCTCTAGGGCTACAAAAATTGGTAAGATAGCAAACGGAACCCATGCATGCGCCAAGGTCAGCACTACTGCGTTTTGGTTATAGAGTATAAAACTCAAAGGCTGTTCAATCACCCCGAGCCCCATCAAACTTCCATTAACCACGCCGTTGTAGCCCAAGATCACCTTCCAAAGAAAAATGCGCATCAGATAGCTAGTCCAAAATGGGATTGTAATAAGAAATATCCACATCGCTTTGCGTTTCGGTGAAACGCGAAATGAAATGAAATAAGCTACAGGATAGGCCAACAACACCGTCATGGCCGTCACCAGCATCGATATTTTAAGCGAGCGCGCCATTAAATACTGATACATTGGCTCTGTCCAAGCCGTTCGATAGTTTTCTAAACTAAAGGTTCGGTGAAGCGTCAGATAATCTTGCGTCCAAAAACTGAGAACAATAACCATTACTAAGGGCACAGCCAAAAGCAACAACGTAAAGGCCAGCGTTGGGCTAATTAAAAATAGTCCCTGAGCACCCTCGCCACGTCGCCATTTTTGAAACCATGTCACCTAAGAGATTCCTTCCAACAGTATCTCTGAATTCCGCCGTGCCATCTGCCCCAGTTCCGGCACAGTGGGCTGCGCAATAATTGGCATCAAGTGTCGTAAGTGGTCATGGTAGGTTTTGACACCATATTCTAAATCGGAAAATACGACTCCCTCATAAGCGGAAGATTTAGTCGCTTCGCAAGACCAGATCATCAGCATTTGGTCTTCTGCACCAGTGTCACGATCTATCCTACCACTCAGATACCGAGAAACTTTCATCTGCCGGCTTTCATCAGGTTTGCGGTAACATATCCCTCGTTGCAAAGTTTCAGTCGCCGATTGTGGCAGTTCTTGATAGAAAATTACACTATCGGGATAGAGCCCCAAAACAAAATTTGGGAACATGCCAAAATAGATCCATTGGCGCTGCTGTGACTTGGGCAGATGCACAGCCTCTGGCAACAACTCACGATATTTACGCACACTCCAGCGGTGGCCATAAGCCTCATTAAAAGTACCTACTGAGCGAGACGTGCCGTTATCAAAAGGTTCATCAAAATAACCATTGCCATAAAGTTGGTGCAGACCTGGATGTGCTTGGCGCACATGATAGCCCTCATTGTCGACATCACGAACAGACTTCCAATTCACAGGTATAGTCTCAGAAAATGAGTTACTTGTTGCAGGAACCATATTAGCTAGGTCATAAGGCGCAATCTCATCATCAAACCTACCTAAAACCTCAGCAACAGCCGGTTGTGGCCCTGGTTGGAAACGGATAAAAATTAATCCATTCCAGACTTCCATCTCCAGCGGTTTTAGCCCCCATTTTTCCGCCTGCATTGGGGGAAATGTATCTTTATTAGCAATGCCACGCAGTGAACCATCTAGATTATATGCCCAGCCATGATAGGGACAAATCATCGCTTTGTTGCACACACCACGAGCATCGGGCACCACACGCGACCCTCGGTGGCGGCACAAATTATGAAACGCCCTCACCTGCTCATCAGCACCGCGAATGACCACTGCGCGCTCACCTGAAATATCAAATGTGACATACGCGCCATTTTGATTAACTTCATTGACATGACAAACGAATTGCCAGTGCGTTTTAAAGATTTTTTCACATTCAAGGTCAAATAGTTCTTGTGAAAAATAGGCCCACCCCGGAAGACCTGAGCGGTCCCAGCCTATGGGCGGCAAGATACTTTTGGTCATGTCAGAGCCTCGCTTGAATTAGTCTCCATCGAATAGGTTGCGTCAGAGAAGATCAACATTAAACTATAGTCACGGCTCAAATTTTATGCATGAGTTCAAAGACCACTTAATAAATCAAATAAATCAAATAAATCCTGGGGCCACAATGAAAGATATTCAACTGCAAGATCGCCTTGTTGCCAATGTAACTACAAGCCCATTCAAGGCTTGGAAAAATGTAGACGGTACCGACAGTGGCACCGCCATTTTGCAACTGGGTAACCATACAAAATTAGGTATTGGGTTTCATATATACCGCATGGCCCCGGGCAGCAGCAGCGAAGCGCACGAACATCATGGAGATGAGGAATTTTTCGTGATCGAAGGTTCCCTAAGAGACAATGATGGAACAATTTACAGAACGGGTGACCTAGTCTTGCTCAAAGATGGTACGCAGCATTTTTCTGTTTCAGATGATGGCTGTCTTTTGGCTGTCTATATTCCAAAAGCTGAAACCAATCTTTAATACAATACCCAAGGAGTATCTTATATTAACCTTCCAACTTCCCATCCAACTTTTAACGGCCTTAAGTCGCAAAAATACACGCTCAATGATCTTAACAACCTGTAAGTACTTTTAGTATTTGGGCGAATTCAAAAATATATTTATTTATTTATTTATTTATTCTCACATTTTCTGCAATCATCGCGATCATTTCAAACATTATTGAAGTCGCGGTAAGCGCAGTAATTTGATTTGGACTATCTTTTGTAGGCATCATGCAAACAATATCACCACCAACGATATTCATGCCTCTTACCGAACGGATTAAACTAATAGCCTCATCTATATCAAACCCCTTTTCACCCGCTTCAATGTTTGCCACCCCAGGCGCAATTGTGGGGTCCAAACAATCAAGATCAAACGTAATGTAGACTGGGCGTCCTGCCAAAATAGTTTTTATTTGATCAACTACATCTAACAACCCACGTTTTCGGAATTCTTTCATTGTTACAACGTTATAGCCATACTCGTAAGAAGGCTCGAGCCAATCTAAGGTGCGCGCATGACCCCGCAACCCAATTTGCATAGAATGTTTTGGATCAACCTTGCCCTGATCAGCAAGATATGCCCCCCAATGGGCTGCTGATTTTTTAGCACCTAAGAAATGATCAACTTTGGTAAATACGTCGCTATGCGCATCTAAGTGCAAAAGGCAAATAGGTTCCCCTCCAGTGATTTCGCCCCCTCCAAGAGCCTGAATAATACCTCCCGTAATAGAATGGTCTCCACCCACGGAGACTGGCCTAGCACCAGTTTCGTCTATTTTTTTAAAAAACTGCGTGATTTGTTCGATGCAATCTTCATTATCGTTTGCTCGGGGGAATGGAACATCACCGACATCGACAATTTTTGCTGCCTCCCATGGGTTTAGCTGGAAGTCACCATGCATGCGCCTACCAATTGAAGAAACGTTGCGCACAGCGCGAGGACCAAGATGTTGGTCACGTTCGGTTGTACCGTTGCCAGTGGAGTGGGGAACGCCCACTAAAGCGATGTCTTGATTAGCAGCTTCTTGATTAGCACATCGAAACAGCGTCGGAATGCCCCACCAGTAAAGGTTCTCCATCATTGAATTTAAATGTTCTTCTGCCATCGACTTGTCCTTAGTGCTTTTGCATTTCATATTCGATCTTTTAGTAATTTCTTCATAATACTTTTAGTAATTTCTTCATAATAAAAGTAACCAAACTATAACGCTTTTAACAGAAATTTTTCAGGTGTTTTAATAAGATGAAAAGCTACCTGGTGGCTAACTCAAAACCTTAGCCAAAATAGGGTAATAGCTGGAAAGGCTACAAGTATAATCACGCGCACAATGTCTGAAGCCACGAAATACATAACCACTTTATAGGTTTCAACTAAAGGTGTTTTACGATCCATTGCGTTGATAACAAATAAGTTCATCCCCACCGGAGGCGTGATCAACCCTACCTCAACCACAATCAAAACCAAGATGCCAAACCATATGGCGATATGCTCCTGGCTCATGCCAAAATCAAGCCCCACAACCACGGGGAAAAAGATGGGTATGGTTAGCAAGATCATCGATAGGCTGTCCATCAGGCAGCCAAACACCAAATAAAAGACTAGGATTAGGCTCAATACCACCCAAGGACTGAAGCCTTGGCTTACTACAAAGTTAGAAATTTCCTGTGGCACCTGCGTCAGAGCCAAAAAACCATTATAAAAGCCGGCACCTAGTATTATGAAGAAAATCATTGCGCTAGATTTTGCAGTAACATGAAAGCTTTGCACCAACGTGGCGCGCGTTAGGCCACGATTCATCCAAGCAATGAAACCTGTACCGGCAGCACCAACCGCGGCCCCCTCGGTAGGGGTGAACCAACCTTGATAGATACCACCGACAACCAGGGCAAAAACCAATAATACAGGCCAGACGTTGAACAATGCCTTAAATCGCTCTCCATAGGGAACCGCGGGTTTTATGCCCGCCGCATCTGGGTACAACCGCACGTAAATCGAGATGGCAATTACGTAGCCTAGGGCGGCTAAAATACCAGGAATAAAAGCCGCAAGAAACAACTTGGCGATATTTTGCTCCGTCAAAATAGCATAAATTACCAATACAACCGAAGGTGGAATCAAAATTCCTAAGGTGCCACCAGCCGCTAAAGTAGCCGTAGCGAACCCTCCAGAATATCCATATTTTCGCAATTCAGGCAGAGCCACCCGGCCCATCGTCGCCGCTGTTGCCAAAGACGATCCACAAATGGAGCCAAAACCAGCACAGGCCCCGATTGCTGCCATAGCAATACCACCTTTACGGTGCCCTAGAAAGCTTTCCGCAGCCTTAAACAGAGCAGTAGACATGCCACCAAGTGTAGCAAAATGGCCCATTAGCAAAAACATGGGTACGATCGACAACGTGTAGCTAGAAAAGGTGCTGAATGTTTCAGATTTTAGTCGTGCCAGAGGCAGATTAAAACTGCCCGTTACCAAATATAGACCCACCAGCCCAACCAAAAACATGGCCAAACCAATTGGGACGCGAATAAAAATCAACAATAGAAGTGCTGGAAAAGAAGCCAATCCGATTTCTAGATTGCTCATGAGCCCATTCCCGTTTCATCCGATATAACATCTTGGCGTATGAAGTATTCTACCACCCGAACCCAGGCCACATAGATGGAAATCACTGCCGCCATAGCAGCTCCAACTAGGCTGGCAGCATAGGCCCACCAAATTGGAAATTGTAGCAGAAATGTGGTGTCCCCATAGCTTTGTTTCGACAGCATGCCTCTGTAAAGCTGATAGGCTACCACTATCAAAACAATGGCAAAAACTGTGTCGATGAGCATCTGCAAAAAGCGGTTTACTCGCTTTGGTAGTTTTGAAGTAAAAATATCAACTGAAGCATGACCACCAGAGATTTGGCACAAAGGTAAAAATGCAAAGATGGAAAATGCTACGCCAGCCTCCACAAGTTCAAAATCGCCATTGATTGGACCAACACCAGCCTGCAACAAAAATGCCGAGACTGTAGGTAGCGCCGTGCCAACCCACCCATGGAGCAAACCATTTAAGCTGCGGCCTATGACAGAAATACAAATTAGTACAATTAAGAGCGCCAGGACAAGACCACCACAAATAGACATAAAACGCGCAGCGCGCGTTGCCAAATTATGCATTTCTTCCCCCGCTCTATGATAAAAAACGCCGCGCTAGCCAAGCTCGCGCGGCGTCATTAAGGTCTTTTAAAGTTAGTTGGCTGCATTCATTAATGCGGTGGCTTCATCGATCAACGCCTGACCATCAATACCGCGGCCAGTCATCTCTTCCAGCCAATAACCATAGACCGGTTGCGCAGCATCCGCCCATGCGGCTGACTGCGTTGTATCTAGAGTGATAATGTTGTTGCCACGGTCCACAGCCACTTTACGCCCAGGCGCATCATAGGCCTGTTGCGTAGTACCTGCAAAGATTGAGAATTCCAAACCAGAGTTCTCTTCCATAACCACTTTGAGATCATCCGGTAGAGAGGCAAACTTATCTTTGTTCATGACCAGAACAAAGGTGATAGTGTACATCATAGGACCAGTGAACTCTGTGTGGTTTTCCACCAGCTCAGGCACCTTCAAGGCTTTTGTAACCTCCCAAGGAATAGTCGTACCGTCAATGACACCTTTGGACAGCGCCTCGGGTACTGCAGGAACTGGCATACCAACAGGCGTGGCACCCAGCTCTTTTAACATCGCATTAATTTGACGCGATGCACCGCGGATTTTCATACCATTGAAATCGGAAGGTGTTGTCACAGCTTTATTAGCATGGATCACACCAGGGCCATGAACCCAAGCACCAAGAACTTTCAGATTTCCAAACTCACGCTCTGCAATATCACTTTCCATCATCTTCCAAAACGCCGCCGAAGCTGGTGCCGCGTCATTGACAAAGAAGGGCAACTCAAAAACTTCGGTGGAAGGGTAGCGTCCAGGGGTGTAGCCCACCACATTCCATGTGATGTCAATCACACCATCCAAAACTTGATCAATCAACTGGGGAGGCTTACCGCCCAATTGCATCGCTGCATAGCGGGTGATCTCAATACGATCACCAGATGCCGCTTCTATCTTGTCGGCCCATACATCAATGATTTTTGCAGGGATAGTAGCTTGCGCAGGTAAAAAGCTTTGAAGGTTGAAATTGTACTCAGCAGCCATGGCCATACTAGACATTCCAAGACCTATGGTCACGCCACCAAATAGTCCCAATAGTGTTCTACGTTTCGTCATTTTTCATCGTCCCGGGTTTATTTTTATATCGTTAGATAAGAGCCTTGCACAGGTTCAACGGCAAATAAACCCTTTTCTACAGCCGCCGATTATATAGTAATCTAGCAGCTAAGATATATCTCAGAATTGAAATTCAACTCCATATGTGTCAGCAAAGGCTGAGCGGAAGGAACACAGCATGCCCCATCCATTAGTGACCGGATCAGATATTGAAACCTTCCAACGCGATGGCGTTGTGTTGGTGAAGGGACTATTTGCCGATTATGTCGGTGAACTGCGCGCTGGCATCGCCCGCAACATGGAAAACCCTGGTCCTTATGCAGCGGAAAACTTAAAAGTAGGTGAGAACGGCCGTTTTTTTGATGATTATTGCAATTGGCAGCGGATACCAGAATTTGAAACCGTTGTAAGACAGAGCCCGGCTGCAGCAGTTGCAGCTGACTTGATGAGTTCGAAACGCGTACAGATATTCCATGATCATATTTTAATTAAAGAGCCCGGTACGTCCAAGGCCACCCCTTGGCACCAAGATAGCCCCTATTACTTCGTAGAAGGTATTCAAAATGTCAGCTTTTGGAGCCCGCTAGACCAGGTAACTAACGCCTCCCTGCGCTGTGTAGCAGGAAGTCACAAATGGCCCAAGCCAGTCTTGCCTACACGCTGGCTGGCGGAGGACAGTTTTTATCCAAATCAGGATGATTACATGCCCGTTCCAGATCCAGATGCTGAAGCAATGGAAATCCTCGAATGGGCAATGGAACCAGGGGACGCGGTGGCGTTTAGCTTCGGCACTCTGCACGGCGCTCGCGGCAATGAAAGCAACAGCCGCCGCCGTGCTTTTTCGCTACGCCTTGTGGGTGATGATGCCCGCTATGTAGCACGCCCCGGTAGTACATCTCCACCTTTTCCAGGCCATGGCATGCAACCCGGCCAACAGCTTCGCGAAGATTGGTTCCCAGTACTTTTTGAACGCTAAACTGCGTCGAAATCTAATACAACATGATCAGATTCTGGTTGAAACTGGCAGGCTAAAACAAAGCCTTGCTTCATCTCCCAAGGCTCGAGAGAAAAGTTTTGCACCATAGTGCCATGGCCCTCAGCCAGCTTACAGCGACAGGTGGCGCACATTCCATTGGCACAGGAATAAGGCAGTTCAAGCCCAGATTGAGTAGCCGCATCCAAAAGCATTTGCCCCGCCACCATCCTAAACCCCCGCCGCCCACCATCAAGGACAACTTCAATCAGGGACCCTTCAGTGGGTGTCACCACTGATATCGATCCTGCAATTGGCAAGGGACTGGATGGTGTGAACAGCTCACACTTGATTCGATCCACAGGCACACCCAAAACACGCAAGGCCGCCGAGGCAGCCTCAATCATCGGTTGCGGTCCACAAATATAGATTGCATCATAATCCAAGGGAGTAATTAATCCGCGGATAGACATAGTATTGAGCTTTTCTGCATCCATACGACCATTGAACAGCGCTACATCCTGCGCCTCCTCATCCATAACATGGGTCATCAAAAACCGTGTCAGATATTTGTCTTTTAAATCATCAAACGCCTGCCGAAACATCACACTGTCGGTATTGCGATTAGCATAGCATAGAGTGATCGTACTTTCAGGCTCACCTTCCAATACCGATTGCGCGATGGATTTTATCGGCGTGATCCCAGAGCCCGCAGCCAAAAGCAAATAGTTATGACGCCCACCAATTGGAGCAGTAAAGCGCCCTTGCGGCGACATGACACTCAAAACATCTCCAATTTTCAACGCAAGCGCAAAGCCGGAAAAGGCCCCACCTTCAATGCGTTTGACCCCCACTGATAGCGTGTCGGACCCAACTGGCGAACAGATAGAATAAGACCGGCGCACGTCCACACCACCAACATCAGCCCGAAGGGTCAAATATTGTCCAGGTACAAAAGCAAAGATGGTGCTCAACAATTTCGGTATTTCAAAACTAATTTCTACAGAGGAAGACGTGTCTTTGCGCACATCACTTATAATCAAATCATAAAATCTAGGCTTGGCCATGCTGCCTCCTCAAATACACTTGAAATAATCAAAGGGCTCAAGACAGGCATTACAGCGATAATGTGCTTTGCATGCCGTTGAGCCGAACTCTGATAATTTAGAAGTGTTTTGCCCCGCACATTGCGGGCATGCCACCACCACGTCGCCAAACAATGCGCGCTTAGAAGATGACCCCATCACCGGCGGCGCAATGCCGTAGGCACGCAGCTTCTCGCGCCCTTGCTCTGTGATCCAATCCGTAGTCCACGCTGGGGTGATTACCCGCTCGATCACTGGATCAAATCCAGCTTTTATAAGTGCAACCTCTATCGCAAGCTCGATGGCCAGTACCGCAGGACAGCCCGAGTATGTGGGTGTCACCCTTGCGACGGCCCGGCCATTCGCATCAATCTCAACGCTACGCAAAATACCCAAATCAGCTACAGTTACGGCCGGCACTTCGGGATCCAAAACCGCCGCAGCTGCAACCCAAGCCTTGCGGGCCTGTAAATCTACCATTTCATATTTGGAAAACTGCGCTGCATATATTGCAACTTTGCCAAAAGATGCCCCATCGCTTCCGTATGCCGTCCCTTGCGACCACCTTTATGGGCATGGCTTAGGTCTGGGGGTGCAATCTTCGCCACCTCAAGCACCTCGCAGATATCCGCCAGCCAAGCCGCACGCAAGCTTAGTGGATCAGGAAGAATCGAGTTTTCAGACATTTCAAGCACCACATCATCCACGTGGAAAAACTCAGCCAAATAGGGCTCCAAGACGGTACAAGCTGCCTGCATACGTGATGCGCTTTCATCAGTACCATCGCCTAACCGGATCACCCATTCGCCACAATGGCGCCTGTGGTACTTCGCTTCCTTTACCGCTTTGGCAGCAATGGCAGCCACTGTGGTATTTGATGAGCTCTGCGCTTGCTCCCATAAAAGAAGCATGAAACTGGCAAAATAGAACTGCCGCAGCATCGTTTGGGCAAAGTCTCCATTCTCTAACTCGCAGATAAGTAGGTTTTGATATTCCCGTTCAATACGGCCAAAGGCCAAAGCATCTTCATCACGCCCTGCTGCCTCAATCTCACCCGCGTAGCTATAAAGCGCCCGCGCTTGGCCTATCAAGTCCAAAGCGATATTGGGCATGGCCAGATCTTCTTCCAGCATAGGAGCATGACCGCACCATTCCGACAACCTATGACCCAAAATCAAATGATCATCGGCCAAGCGTATCAAGGCTAAAAATGTTGCCTTTTGCATTCACATATGTCCTACGTCATCTGGAATTTCATAAAAGCTTGGGTGCCGGTAAATTTTATCATCGGCTGGATCGAACATTTGATCACGATCTTGGGGATCAGAGGCCACGATCTGAGCCGAAGGTATTACCCATATTGACAGCCCCTCTCCCCTGCGAGTGTAGACATCCCTCGCCGCTTGCAGAGCCATTTCTGCGTCCGCGGCATGCAGCGAGCCACAATGCCGGTGTGCTAACCCGTTACGTGGCCGGATGAACACCTCCCAAAGTTGAATCTCTTGCGTATTGATCATTGGGCTTTTGTCATTCTGCAGCCATTAGCGTGGCGGCACGCTCCGCACGTTTGCGCGCATGGACTATCGCAGCCTCACGGACCCAAGCGCCCTCGTCCCATGCCTTTTTACGGGCTGCCACGCGGTCTTTATTCAGCGGACCATGGCCCTTAACCACCGCCCAAAACTCATCCCAATCAATCTCGCCATAGTTATAACGGCATTCTACTTCGTTCCAAGTCAAAGTATCATCTGGTAAAGTTAGGCCTAAACGTAGAGCTTGTGGTACCGTTGCATCAACAAATTTTTGCCTTAACTCATCATTGCTAAACCTTTTTATTTTCCACAAAGCAGACTGATCAGAATGCAGACTTTCACCGTCAGGTGGCCCAAACATCATAAGCGACGGCCACCACCAGCGGTTCAAAGCATCCTGCGCCATATCTTTCTGTTCAGCGGTTCCCTCAGCTAGGGTTAGCATAATTTCATAACCTTGCCGCTGATGAAAGCTTTCCTCCTTGCACACTCGGATCATCGCTCTGGCATAGGGACCATAGGAACATCGACACAAAGGTACTTGGTTCATTATAGCGGCCCCATCCACCAGCCACCCAATTGTACCAATATCAGCCCAAGTTTGAGTTGGATAATTAAAGATTGATGAATATTTAGCGCGTCCAGAGATTAGCTCTTCAGTCATTTCCTTTCGACTGATACCCAATGTTTCAGCTGCAGAATATAAATAAAGCCCATGACCACCCTCATCCTGGACCTTGGCAAGCAACGCAGCTTTGCGCCGCAATGTTGGGGCGCGCGTGATCCAGTTGCCCTCCGGCAACATGCCTACAATTTCTGAATGCGCGTGCTGGCCAATCTGACGGATCAAGGTTTTTCGGTAAGCCAGCGGCATTGGATCATTCGGTTCGATTTTATCATCTGCATCAATGCGTGCCTGAAATGCAGCTAAAAATTCTAGTGTTTCAGTGTTTTCTGAACCTGCACCAATCAATCCTTGAGAATACATGTTAACCTCCAGCCTTGTGATGTTAGATTATATTACAAAAATATTAAAATCAATATCTTTTTGTAACATTACATAAAGCGACCGCATCCAGTGGGACTAACACCACTCATGCGCAGCAGCTGCGGATACAGCGCCGCTATATCTCGGTGCGCCTGTGCCAGCGGCCAATGAGCGATGGGAGCTTCAACAGTGGGATAACGCAGAACCAGCCGCCGCCAAAAATGGATAAGCAAAACCCGAGCAATACGCGACTGATCAGGGCTCATATCACAGTCACACAGGTCCTGACATCCAGCTCTGATCCTCCGGCATGTTTCTGGATTGATCGTCGGTAAAACACTAACCTGCGCCCAATGCGGAAGGGCCCGCGGTTGGGCATCAAAGACTATGAGATCACGAGTCTCAATATCTGATACGTGCGGCGCATTGTCAGCAGCCCAAACAAAACAGCGTCTACCCAAAACTAACGGCGGATTGGCTACAAACTTCTTTTGTATTGCTTCCACATCCATACTCTCTGCAGCAAAAGCAAAGGTCCAATCCTCAGTTGATTTTGGTGCGGCATAAATGATGCCTGCTGCCGCGTCGTACTCTATCAAACCCTGCGAAGAAAACTGATAACTCGCAGTGCGGCCATCTCGTTTCCCACTGACCAGACCATCTTTCGAAAGCCGTGACATAGCAGTGCGCACTGCCTGCGGTTCAATGCCCAGGGCCGCACAAACCTCCAGCAGAGCGGCCATAGAAATCCCCCCGCCCTCCAACTGCGAAATCTCTCCCAAAATTGTGACAATCACAGACCAGACCCGCACCCTCCCTTGGGCGTGCAGATGCTGGGTCAGATCAGATATTGCAGAAGTTATTTGGCTCATGGGACCTTGGTTTCACCATATGAATTCATGGTCAATAATTCATATTCTGCTACCTGATCCAGATTTTGGTTGCGCAGCACTACAGCCCAGCGCACTTCTCCATACTCTTCGGTCCGCCGGGTCTTGCGCTTCACCGTCAGCTGAACCTTAATACAGTCTCCAACTACAACCGGCTGTTGAAACGAAAGAGTGTTTAGGCCCGTATTAGCCAAAACTGGGCCAGGGTTGGGCTCCACAAACAAGCCAGCAGCAAAGCTGAGCAGCAAATAACCGTGGGCAACTCGGTCAGGAAAAAACGGATTGGCCTTGGCGGCCTCTGCATCCATATGGGCGTAAAACCGATCACCAGTAAATTCAGCGAAATGCTCGATGTCCTCTAGAGACACCTCCCGCCCAGCGGTGTGGATAGTCTCACCTATTTGCAGCTGATAGAAATCTCTTGTGAAGGGATGAGACGCTGCCGTGAGCTCAGCGGCGCCCTTAATCCAAGTGCCGGTGACGGCAGTCAGCATATCAGGACTCCCCTGAACAGCACTTCGCTGCATGTAATGTTTCACACCACGCAGCCCACCCAACTCCTCAGAGCCCCCCGCCCGACCCGGCCCTCCGTGCACCATATGTGGCAAAGGAGACCCGTGACCGGTACTTTCAGCCTGAGATACCCGATCATTAAAGTACAATCGTCCATGAAACGAGCCAGCTCCCAAGACTACCTGACGTGCCACAGCCGGATCATGCGTGATCACCGAAGCAACCAAGGATCCACCACCGCGGTTCAGTAGGGAAATGCCGTGGTCTATATTGCGGTAAGGCATCAACGTCGCCACAGGGCCAAAGGCCTCCACCTCATGCACCGACACCGCCTTATCCGGATCAGGACAACGAAATAGTATTGGCGAGAGAAATGCTCCAGCCTCCGCATCCGCACCTTCCACATGGCAACTGCCCTCATCACCAAAAATAAGATCACACTCTTTGGCGATTAGTCTCGCCTGAGCACGAACATCTAGGCGTTGGCCAAGAGAAACAAGAGCCCCCATTTCCGTAGCTGCAAGAGCTGGATGGCCAATTTTTGTGGTAAGGAGGCGTTCTTTCAAAGCGATCTGCACTGCCTCCATATACGCCTCTGGCACCATTATTCGGCGAATTGCAGTACATTTCTGCCCAGCCTTCGTTGTCATCTCACGATGAATTTCAGTCACAAACAAATCAAATTCAGCAGTTCCTGGCACGACATCAGGACCAAGGAGCGAGCCGTTCAAGCTGTCCTGTTCAGCAGTAAAGCGCACCCCATTTTTCAAAATATTTGGCGAGCTGCGGAGAGTTAAGGCTGTTGCGGCACTCCCAGTGAAACCCACCGTATCCTGGCAATCCAATATGTCCAATAAATTGCTGGTACCACCCATGATTAATTGAATAGCCCCCCGGGGCAGAAGCCCACTATCAAGCATCAGCCGCACGACCGCTTGGGTCAAATATCCAGTACTGGTAGCGGGTTTGATCAGGCTGGGCACCCCAGCTAATAGGCTGGGGGCCAGTTTTTCCAACATACCCCAAACCGGAAAATTAAACGCATTGATCTGTACAGCCACACCTTGCAACGGTGTGTAGATGTGCTGGCCCAAAAAGCTACCGTCACGGCTAAGTACCTCAAGTTCGCCGTCAGGTAGAATGAACCCATCCGGCATTTCACGACGACCTTTGGAAGCATAAACCAACAACGTGGCGATGCCTCCATCTATGTCAATTTTACTATCAGACAGTGTGGCACCAGTTTCAAAAGATAGCTTATAAAGCGCTTTACGATGGAGCTTCAGGTGCAAAGCCAAAGCCTTCAATAGCCGGGCACGATCGTGAAAGTTTAGAGCTCGCAAACTCGGCCCACCATAGGTTTTAGCGTAGTCCCGCATACCAGAAACATCCAACGCCCCACCCACACATCCCAACTCTTGGCCAGTGACTGCTGAGCAAACTACACGGCTGGGGTGGCTAGGAACAATCCAATCGCCCATAACGAAACTTGAAAAATTATGCTGATACAACATGCACTGGCCTCACTATTAAATTTCGATTATTAATTGACCAGTCGGTCGGTTTATGCAAGTTATTTTGCAACCAATAGCGGAGGCAGTCTTGCCCAACACCATTCTTACACAAAATCATAGCAACTGGATGGAGATCACTCTCAACCGGCCTGAGAGGCTAAACGCGTTTAACGACGAAATGCATATAGCCATCCAAAAAGCCCTTGAACAGGCCACTGATCCAAAAATCCGTGCGGTTGTTTTGACCGGTGCAGGTCGTGGGTTTTGCGCGGGCCAAGATTTGGATGGACGTGATCCCCGCAAAATGGACGGGCCTCCTGACTTAGGTAAAACCTTAAGCGCGCTTTACAATCCTTTAGTCCATAGGCTGCGTAATCTTGCTAAGCCCGTAATCTGTGCGGTTAACGGCGTGGCGGCGGGAGCAGGTGCAAATATCGTTTTTGGATGTGACATTGTATTGGCGGCTGATAACGCAAAATTTGTGCAAAGTTTTGCCAACGTGGGACTTATCCCAGACGCAGGCGGCACCTATCACTTAACTCAAATTCTAGGCCCACTGCGCGCAAAGGCCTGGGCCATGACAGCCACACCTATAACCGCGGCCACGGCAAAAGATTGGGGCCTAGTCTGGGAGTGTTTTGCGCCCGAAGATCTCATTGAGGCCGCGCGCGCTATGGCGAGAAAATTAGCTCAAGGGGCCACTTTTGGACTGGCACACACCAAAGCTGCCATTCATCACGTTGGTCAGCAAGACCTCGATGCGCATATGGCGCTCGAAGCTGAAATTCAGCGGACATGCGGTCAATCAGCAGATTATCTAGAGGGGGTCACAGCATTTCTAGATAAACGCCCTGCCCGCTTCACTGGAGCATAAAATGATACATACAGCACAAGAAATTGCTGAGAAATCTTCCGCTGCCCTAAAGGCCAATGACAACGCCAGCAGCGCTATGGGCATTGTAGTGACACAGATTGCTCCCGGCACTGCGACAGCCACCATGCCAATAACCCCTGAAAAGCTCAACGGACATGGAATTTGCCATGGTGGCTTAATTTTCATGCTGGCAGACACCGCTTTCGCGCATGCTTGTAACACCTACAATCAGCGTGTCGTAGCCCAAACCTGTAGCATCAGCTTTCTGGCTCCCGGCAAAGCCGATGGAATCTTAACAGCAACAGCTCGCGAGGTTCACCGCGCTAACCGTAGCGGTATTTATGACATAGAGGTCATAAGTAACTCTGGAGAGATCATAGCACAATTTCGCGGGCAGTCCCGCACAATCAAAGGCCAACATTTAGGGGATTAATATATATGACCGAAGCCTATCTTTGCGCAGGACGCCGGAGCGCCATCGGCAGATTTGGCGGTGCATTCGCTCAAACCCGGCCAGATGATCTATTAGCCCAAGTGATCCGTGCCACCATGAAAGATGCGCCCCACTTAGACCCCGCGGCGATAGACGATGTAATTATGGGTTGCGCCAATCAAGCCGGCGAAGACAATCGCAACGTAGCTCGGATGGCCACTCTTTTAGCTGGATTACCTGAGGGCGTGGCCGGCGTAACCATCAACCGGCTATGCGGGTCTGGCTTGGACGCTATAGCCATGGCAGCACGGACCATAAAAGCGGGAGAAGCTGATGTGGTTTTGGCTGGTGGTGTGGAAAGCATGACCCGTGCGCCCATGGTCATGCCAAAAGCCGATACTGCGTTTTCGCGCAAAGCTGAGATCTATGACACTACGATTGGATGGCGGTTCGTGAACCAGGATATGAAGGCCCGCTTTGGGATCGACAGCATGCCGGAGACTGCAGAAAATGTCGCTCAGGATTTCGATATCAGCCGTCAAGATCAAGACGCTTTTGCACACCGCAGCCAATTGCGCGCCGCAGCTGCCATTGCATCAGGCCGATTTGCCCGTGAGATTACCCCAGTCACCCTGCCAAAGCGACGCGGTAATGCAATTATCTTTGATACCGATGAACACCCCCGAGCCACAGCCTTGGAAAAGCTAGCTACTCTTGCAACACCGTTTCGTCAAAATGGTTCTGTGACGGCAGGCAATGCCTCGGGTGTTAATGACGGCGCCGCAGCTTTGATCATCGCCTCTGACACCGCAGTTTCAAAATATGGTCTAACACCAATGGCGAGGATTGTAGGAACGGCGGTTGCCGGCGTGGCTCCACGGATTATGGGCATTGGCCCTGCACCTGCTACGCAAAAGCTGCTCACGCGGCTTGGTCTAAATATTTCTGATATTGATGTAATTGAGCTCAACGAAGCCTTCGCCGCCCAGGGCTTGGCGGTAATGCGCGAACTGGGGTTGGCCGATGATGCCGATCACGTAAACCCCAATGGCGGCGCCATAGCGCTGGGTCATCCACTCGGCATGTCCGGCGCACGCTTAGCCCTTACGGCCGCCCATGAGATGCAAATACATAGCCACAAACGTGCTTTATGTACGATGTGCATCGGCGTGGGCCAAGGCATAGCCATGATACTTGAGCAAGTTTGAGGACAACATGAAAGATCTTTCCCCAAAATCTGGCGACCTTGACGCTATTGAAAACGCCAGCCGGGATGAAATTGAGGCCCTACAATTGAAACGCATGCGATGGTCGATTGCCCATGCCTATAATAACGTAGCACATTACAAGGCCAGCTTTGACGAAGTTGGTGTACATCCAGATGACCTAAAGTCCTTAACCGATCTTTGTCGCTTTCCTTTCACTATGAAGTCTGACCTTCGTGATAATTATCCCTTTGGGCTATTTGCTGTGCCACGATCGCAGGTAAACCGAATTCACGCCTCCTCAGGCACAACCGGTCAACCTACAGTGGTGGGCTACACTAAAGCTGATTTGGCGATGTGGGATGTAGTCATGACCCGGTCTTTACGGGCGGCTGGGTTACGCCGTGGCGATCTACTGCATAATGCTTACGGCTACGGGTTGTTTACTGGTGGTCTCGGCGTCCATGGCGGGGCCGAGAAAATGGGGCTAACTGTGGTGCCTGTTTCTGGTGGAATGACAGAACGGCAGGTACGATTAATAGAGGACTTTCAAGCCACAGGGATCACAGTGACGCCCTCCTATATGCTCTCCATTCTAGACGAATATCGCCGTCAAGGATTGGACCCTAGAAAGTCACCCCTACAAGTTGGAATTTTTGGCGCCGAACCTTGGACTAATGCAATGCGCGAAGAGGTGGAACAATCTTTTGATATGCATGCGGTGGATATCTATGGGCTCTCGGAAGTGTTAGGGCCCGGAGTATCTTGTGAATGTGTTGAAACCAAGGATGGCCTGCATGTTTGGGAAGACCATTTTTATCCCGAGATTATCGACCCGCAAACTGGACTGCCACTCCCAGATGGCGAACTTGGTGAATTAGTATTCACTTCGCTCAGCAAAGAGGCATTCCCAATTATCCGCTACCGCACACGAGATTTGACCCGGCTTTTACCGGGAACAGCACGCAGCATGCGCCGGATGGAGAAGATCACAGGAAGAAGCGACGATATGATCATCTTACGAGGTGTCAATGTTTTTCCCACCCAAATAGAAGAACAGCTAATGAAGGTTTCCGGACTCGCGGCGCATTTTCAAATCGAGCTGACTAAAAAAGGACCAATGGATCATATGATCGTACATGTAGAAGGAGACGCCGCAGCTGGCGCTGTCTTAGCAGGCTTGATCAAGTCAAATGTAGGAGTGAGTGCCGAAGTCCAAGCCGGAGATGACAACACAGTTGCCAGATCACAAGGCAAAGCGGTGCGAGTGGTCGATAATCGGAAATCCAGCTAAGCCATGGCCCGCCCAATAGCCAAAGACCATGATGCTAAACGCACTGCTATCCTAAAAAAGGCAGCAGGGTATTTTGCTGATCATGGATATGACCGCGCTTCTGTCAGTCAGGTGGCACGAGCCTGCGGCATATCTAAGTCCCTGATTTATCACTACTATGATAGTAAAGAGCAACTCTTATTCGATATCATTCATAGCCATTTGGCCCAAGTGCATGACGCTGTAGCCACCGTTTCAAATCATGGTGAGGATCCCGAGGTCCATCTGCGGCATTTAGTGGCTGAATTGCTCATGGCCTATCGCGGCGCCGATGCCGAGCACCGTTTGCAATTGCAAAGCACAACCGCGTTATCCCTTCACCAGCAGCAGGATTTAGCCACAATTCAGCGGGCCATTGTCAGTATTTTTGCTGATGCGATCCTAACCATCGCGCCGGGCTACCTCAACGATCAACCAACATATTTGCGGCCGCTCACCATGTCTCTTTTTGGAATGCTAAATTGGTTTTATCTCTGGTATCAACCAGGACGTGGCCTCACCCGCAGCACCTATGCAGATATGGCAACGGAAATTTTATTAGGGGGCTTAGAACGTCTGCAAAAACATGAAGGTGCCAAGAAACCAACTCTAACCTAAAAGTGTACCCATGCGTTGCATTGCCAAACTGTAGCCTTGCACTCCAAATCCAGCGATCACCCCATCAGCGCGCAAAGACACATAAGAGGATTGGCGAAAGCTTTCGCGCTTATGTACGTTAGAGATATGAACCTCTAACACAGGTCCCTCAAACGTATGCAGCGCATCCAACAATGCCACAGAAGTATGCGTGAACGCCGCTGGATTGATAATAATACCTGCAGAGGTTTGCCGCGCCGTCTGAATCATATCAATCAACGCACCTTCATGATTGCTTTGCATCAGTTCCGAGCGCAGCCCCAAAGGCTCCGCAACCTCTGCACAGGCTTTTGCCACATCGTCCAAAGAGTCGTAACCATAGATTTCGGGCTGACGTTGCCCCAAAAGGTTAAGATTTGGACCGTTAATAATTGTAATAAGTTGTGCCATGACCATGGTTCCATCTTGTTTCCATTGGGCAATGCCATAGTTTTCGAGCAATTGCGACCATTTCTTACGGACAGGGTAAATTAGCCCGCCAAATCACACATCCCATTATAAGTAAAAAGGATACCATTCTGGGTCACACCAAACTGACCAATTTGGGACCTTCAGGCATGACTGTCCGTTCAAAATTCACCATAATTTTAGTCATCAGATACCCGCATTTCAACGCACTCGGCGCAATCAGAGCGGCAACATCCCCTGGTGCAGTCTGCCCACAAACGCGCCTAACACCCAATGTGGTATAATATTCGACCTCTCATTGGGAGATTTTTGCTCCCCGATCTGCAAATTCATTCTAATGTATTCTTCGCACCTTTAAAAATTCTTCTCATCATCAGAAATATGATTTCTGGCGTCAACTACGGCTTTACAGTTTCCAATTCGGACAGAGTTTAAACCACACCAAGTAAGGGTGATTCAAATTTCCACTGGACTATGGGGAGGGGCTGGTAAATATTTGAGTATTTGCAGGAACGCGTTCATCAATACGTGGACATTTGACTACCTCCAAGGGGGCTGGACATGCGACAACATCCGGTATTGCATTACTAAGAGTTTGGCGATCATGAGAGAGGAGCATAGGCATGAATTTCACAGGAAAAACAGTAATTATTACAGGCGCTGGCCGAGGTATTGGCGCCGCACTTGCCCGTGAATTTTCTGCGCGAGGGGCAATTGTTGCCTTGGCTGACCTTGATAAGGATGAGGTGCGAGCAGTTGCCCTTGAGATAGGTGGGAGTGCTTATGTCTGTGACGTGACGATCGAACAAGATATCCAAAGACTTGTAGCGCGTGTTCAAGCAGAACTGGGTGAAATTGATATTTTTTTTTCAAATGCCGGCATTTGTCGAGGCGAGCCAGATCATGCGGCCTCAGCCACCAACGCAACATGGCAAGCTTGTTGGGAAGTGCATGTAATGGCCCATGTTTATGCCACTCGTGCCGTTTTGCCCGCGATGATTGCGCGTGGGGATGGCTATCTAATACAAATGGCCTCTGCCGCCGGTGTCTTAAATCAAATTGGCGACACAGCTTATTCGACGACCAAACATGCCGCCGTCGGACTTGCAGAGGCCTTGGCCATTACCCACGGGAACCAAGGTATAAAAGTCTCAGTGGCATGCCCACAATATGTGGCTACAGAGATGTTAGGTTATGACGATCCAGCTCAGGCTAATGGTCTACCAGGTGTATTGAGCCCTCAGGATTTATCCCAGCGGGTGGCTGATGCGATGGAAGCTGAGACCTTCATGATTTTGCCTCACCCAGAGGTGGCAGAATATATGGAGTTCAAAGCTTCTCATTACGAAAAATGGCTAGGTTCGATGCGCAACCTCCGCGCAAAAATCATCACTAAACTTGGTAACACCAAGCTAACTGAAATGCACAAATGGATTTAATTCCAAGTCAGCAATTATACCACCTTGGCACAATGGCTGGCAGGAATTCCTTACGCAGTAGGAGAAAATTCGTGGGGACCTGAGAGGGGGTATCTGCTCTTTACCAGCATCATCTGGAAACCGAACCGCATATACCCAAGCTAAATACCTGGTACGAGACGCGACTCCGACTACCCATTTCATGCTAGAACGTCGAATATTTACATTCAAGTCAACTTAGTCGTAGCAAGTATTTTTTGCATGGTGATCTCCGTAATCTGGGTATAGCCAGGGTGTGAACCTTCCACAGTTTTCACGAAACCTAACCTAGTAAAAACTAGTTGATTTTCCACAAGCTCAATTCTAACTTGTAGCTCAAGCCGATCCAATCCAAGGTTTCCAGCAATTTTTTCACAAAAACCCACCAAATCCCGCGCGACGCCTTGGCCCCGCAGTCTTGGGTCGACAGCGATTTTTCCAATATAGAGCGAGTGTGCTAAAGGACTCGCTACCACACACGCCATTACAGGATTCCCAACCACCAAAACCCAACTTCCCTGCGCTTTTAGACTTAAGTCTTGCAAAGTGAAGTGATTCATCGAACTGGGGGGATCGATCCGACCAGTCATAAAAGAAAAAGAGGCTCGGAGTAGAGCTAAAACCTCCGACAATGCGGGGTCATTTGGCAGCAATCTGCGAATAGGGCTTTGGCTCATAAATGGTTTACTTTATCTTGAATGATGCCGGGGCGTGGTCGTCACTGATCATTCGTTAATAGCAGGACTAGCATCAAAATAGCCGACCACCGATTGGCACATCAATATCAGGACGCATCAAGATAACTTCGCCCACGGCATTTGGCACACCAAGCACCAAAACCTCAGACATTACTTTACCGATTTGGCGCGGCGGGAAATTCACAACCGCCATAACCTTGGTACCAATAAGCGCCTCTGGGGTATAATTTACAGTCAGCTGTGCCGATGATTTCTTCTCACCCAATTCGCCGCCAAAATCGATCCAAAGCTTAATAGCAGGGACACGAGCTTCAGGATAAGGCTCTGCGCGGGTCACCAAACCAACCCGAATTTCCACTTTCATGAAATCATCAAAGACAATCTCAACCATTCGAAAGATCCTGCGATCGTTTGGTAGCCGCTTTAACAGCGCGGGTCATAAGAGATTGCAATCCCGTCTTTTCATGCATCAAAATCTCCAAAGCTGCCTGCGTTGTACCATTCGGGCTAGTAACATTGATCCGAAGTTGCTCTGCGCTGTCATCAGATTGTACGGCCAAAGCTCCAGCTCCAGCCACAGTTGCCTGCGCTAATTGCATCGCCATAACAGCTGGTAGGCCTTGCTTGATACCAGCCTCAGCCAGAGTTTCGATCATGTGGAAAACATAGGCTGGGCCCGAGCCTGAAACTCCAGTGACTGCATCCAGTTGGCCTTCATTGTGCAGCAGAATAGTTTGTCCCACCGCAGCCATCAAATTTTGAGCTTCTGCTAGATCTTTATCTGTGGCACGATCGTTCCCGATCAAAGCAGTTATTCCTTGACCAATAGCAGCAGGTGTATTTGGCATGGCTCGAACTACCGGCGTCGAGCGGCCTAATACGTCCTCAAAGGCTGATATTGATGTACCAGCAGCTACGGAAATAAACAATGTGGTCGTTGAGCCGAACCGTTGCAAGCGCGGTAGCGCTTCACCCATCATTTGTGGTTTTACAGCAACCAAAACGATGGCAGGATCATCAGGCAACATCTCATTTACGCGGACCCCGACAGACAGAACCCATTCACTGGGCCTTGGATCCAATATCCAAACAAATTTTGGGTCCATTCCTTGCTCAAGCCAGCCAGATAGCAGCGCTGTCCCCATCTTGCCACAACCGAGCAGCACGAGGCCACGTTCCGAAATATTTTTAGAAATCATTTCAAATTGATCCACGACATTTCTATTTTTTATAATGTTACGCGTGACCATAGGCCTCTGCAATGGCTACTTGCATAGCAGGCGCTAAGTCTTGCTCGCCCCAGGTCACAAGTTGGAAAGCGGGATAGTAGCGTTCAGCCGATACTACCGCCGCCGAAATCATAGTATCAATTTGACCAGCGCTGGCAACTTGACCTCCAGACAGAATTAGACCGTAACGGAAAATCATCAGCTTTTGTTCATCCAAATAAGTGAAGCTTCCAGCCCAACAATGGTCATTTACCGCATTTAGCGAAGCATAGAGATTATTGAGTCTGTGCGCCGGTGGCTCCATATCAAAGGTACAAATCAGTCGTAGAGTTTCATCAGCTTCAGACCACGCTAAGGTTACCGAATAGGTACGCCATTGGCCTTCAACATCCATGGAGATCTGATCATCGGCGATACGATCAAATTCCCACTCTTGGTTCGCAGCAATGTCTTGAACTATGTCAATCGGATGCACATCTTCAAAATCAAAAGTGTGGTTGGGTAATCCCATAGCGGTCCCCTTCCGGGAAATTTTAGGCTACAGACCACCACAAAATCTTGTACGAATCCCAATATTTTGCGGCCAGCATGCCTATTCATACCACGTATGGTGTCTGGATGCTTCTACCCTGTCCAGAGAAATATCTGGGGATAAGTCATTTATCTGTGGAGAAAAAAGGAAAATAACAAATAAAATGCTGCGGAACGGAAAAAGGCCGCCCAAAATAGACGGCCTTAAATATTATTTTGAAAAGTTATTATTTCTTTATTTTAGCACCGGCAGTTTCCAACGCATCCATTCGTGCTTTCAACGCATCGTTCTCTTCACGGGCTTTTTGGGCCATTGCCCGCACCGCATCAAATTCTTCGCGTGTCACAAAATTACGATCCGCCAGCCAACGATCCATCAGGCTTTTCATTGCGGTTTCAGCTTCGTCCTTGGCACCCTGCGCCACGCCCACTGCATTAGTCATCATTTGGCCAATGTCATCCAGAAACTTATTCTTGCTTTGCATCATCTATCTCCTTGATGGCTATATCACCCTTAATCTTAATATGGGGGCTATAATAAGAATACTCAACCTTGACTTAAGCAGCTATGCTGGGAATGAAAGGGTATGTTAGCTTCGATTCCATTTCCCGACATTTCCCCTGTGCTTTTCGCACTGAATATCCCGCTATGGCAATTCACTTTTAGCGGCCATGATTTTAGCATCGGGGGGTTTGAACTGGCAATTCGCTGGTATGCGTTAGCATATATCACTGGTATAATATTTGCAGGGTGGGTGATGCGCCTTGCGATCCGCAGGCCAAATCTCTGGCCCAACAGCAAAGTCGCACTCAACGAAAAAAACTTAGATGATTTGATCACTTGGCTGATTATTGGCATCATTTTAGGTGGTCGCTTGGGCTATGTGTTGTTTTACCAACCATTCTACTATCTATCAGACCCTATCGCTGCATTGCGTATTTTTGATGGTGGTATGTCGTTCCATGGTGGATTTTTAGGGGTTCTGGTTGCCGGCATCCTCTTTTGCCGCAAGTACCAAATTTACAGTCTCTGTGCAGCGGACGTCATGGCAGTTTCTGCTCCTGCGGGGCTACTATTTGGACGGATGGCCAACTTTATAAATGCGGAGCTTTGGGGCCGAGAAACCAGTATGCCGTGGGGGGTTATGTTCCCCGGATACGACGCACAAACCTGCACTGATGCGGCGACGGGCCTTTGTGCGCGGCATCCATCGCAGCTTTACGAGGCTTTGGGCGAAGGGCTTATTTTAGGTTTGGTACTTCTATACCTTCTATTTAAAACTAGCGCCCTTCGCCGTACTGGGCTTTTAACTGGAATATTTGTTTTTGGGTACGGGCTTACGAGGTTCTTAGTTGAATTGGTGCGCCAGCCCGATACACATTTTCAATCTTTGGAGAACCCAGTTGGCTATATTATCCAAATGGGATCATGGGGGCTAACCATGGGACAAGTACTGTCGTTGCCGATGCTTATGATAGGGCTTTGGTTTATCGCTAAAGCGCGCAAAGCGTGACAACACTGACCGAAATTTTAAAAGAACGTATTGCGGTTGATGGCCCCATAAGTGTGGCTGATTATATGGCCGAATGCTTGATGGACCCAAAACATGGCTATTACACGCAACAAGCGGTGTTTGGCCGGTCCGGTGATTTTGTAACTGCACCAGAGATCAGCCAAATGTTTGGTGAGATGATCGGCCTGGCGCTTGGTTCCGCTTGGCAGGCACAGGGCTGCCCTAAGGATGCGATAATAGTGGAATTAGGTCCAGGAAAGGGTACATTGATGCAGGACCTTCGCCGCATCTCTCCCACGATTTGCGGCTTTGAGCAGCTACCCGTGCATATGGTGGAAAGTGCGCCAAAGCTACGAAGCATACAGGCCGAAGCTATTCCAGGCGTAATCCATCACAACGATGTAAGCACACTTCCTAAAACATCGATTTTTCTAATTGCCAATGAGTTTTTTGATGCCCTACCTGTTCGGCAATTCTGCCGGACCGCGGTAGCTTGGGAAGAGTTTTTAATTGGGGAGGTAGCGGGTGATTTGAAATTTGGACGTGCAGCCCCACAGCTGTTTGATTTCTTAACCCGTCGCCTTCAAGACACCAAAGCCGGTGATATCGTCGAATATTGTCCAGCGCTACCGCCAATTATGGCTGGAATTTCTGAGCGCATCACAGCTTATGGAGGTGCGGCAATAATCATTGACTATGGTGATTGGCGTTCAAAGGGAGATACATTACAGGCCATCGGAGATCATAAAATGGTAAGCCCACTCACAGCACCAGGCATGACCGATATAACCGCCCATGTCGACTTTGAGGCTATCTTCAATGGTGCAGCACCGGCCGCCGTGTCACGGCTCACTACACAGGGGATTTTTTTGGAGCGCTTAGGCATCACCCAACGAGCACAAGCCTTAGCCCAAAAACTTACTGGTGACGCCTTGAATACCCATATAAAAGCCCACCGAAGGCTCACACACCCTGACGAGATGGGAAATTTGTTCAAGGTCTTGGGTGTGGCTGCCAATGCGGCGGTATTTCCACCTGGACTAGAACTATGAGCCTTAAACCAATCACATCTGACTTACTTACCGGCGTAAAACACGGATTTTTTACTCGACTTGGAGGTGCTTCAAGGGGTATTTATCAAGGATTAAATTGTGGCAGAAGTTCAAACGACTGCCTCGAAGATGTCGAGGCCAATCGAAAATCAGTTGCAGAATATTTTGGAGGTGCAGAGCCACAGCTTCAATCAGTCCATCAAATCCATTCTGCAGGTGTTGTAAGTTTGAAGGCTGTCTCCTCACATTCCCCAAAGTCAGATGCTATGGTTACAGCCACTCCAGGCGTAATCCTGAGCATTCTTACCGCAGATTGCCAACCAGTTTTATTCTATGACGCCAAGGCGCAAGTCATTGGCGCAGCGCACGCAGGATCAAAAGGAGCAAAGACCGGCGTGTTGCAAAATACAATTGCCGCTATGGAAGCATTGGGCGCAAACTACAGTAATATCTGCGCCGTTATAGGTCCCAGCATAAGCCAAAAAGCCTATGAGGTGGGTCCTGAGTTTTTAGAAGAAATTTGCCATGATGACCCAGCCGCTCTACTATTTTTTACTAAGGGACAGCGAGATCGTTATCACTTTAACCTGCCAAGTTATGGTCTGTCGCTATTACGAGGTGCGGGAATAAAACAAGCCGAATGGACCGGCCATTGCACCTATGCCAACCCCGCAAGGTTTTTTTCCTACCGATACTCCGTGCATCAAAATCTAGCTGATTATGGACGCTTGATTGCCTGCATTAGCTTATAAAATTCGACTTTATGGGCGTTTAGAAAGACGCTCTTCCAACACTTGAAAAGGCACGCCTGGCTGATCCTTAGCACAGCGAATTACCAAAGATGTTTTAACCGATGCAACATTATCAGCAGATGTTAGCTGTTCAGTCAGGAAAGATTGAAAGGTCGACAAATCAGGCGCGACACATTTTAAAATGAAATCAACTTCTCCGTTCAACATGTGGCATTCACGTACCAATGGCCAATCCAAACAACGCCCTTCGAAAGCCGACAAATCTGCTTCAGCTTGACTTTGTAGTCCGACCATAGCGAAAACTTGAACTTCAAAACCTAATTTCCGAGCATCTGTATCCGCGTGATACCCACCAATATAGCCAGTCTCCTCCAAAGTGCGCACCCGACGCAAACACGGAGGTGCAGAAATACCAACACGTTTGGCCAACTCAACATTCGTCATCCGCCCATCCGCCTGCAATTCAGCCAATATCATGCGATCAATTTCGTCCAAACGGTGCATACAGCCCATACCTTTCTAGAATACTCAGGAAACATACCGAAACGGCTCACCAAACGCAATAATATTTCAACATTGCGCAACAATAATTCGCGCTACACTTTCCAAAGTTAAAGATTTCGGTTTGGGCTTTTGTCGGATACTCAGCGCGTATATACGCATGTTCAAAGTTTAATCGTAGGAATTTCCATGACTAACACACGCCACACCAAAGTTTTGATTATTGGGTCGGGCCCTGCGGGTTATACCGCTGGTGTTTACGCCAGCCGCGCTATGTTGGAGCCTATTTTGGTTCAGGGCATTGAGCCTGGTGGCCAGCTTACCACCACTACCGAGGTGGAAAACTGGCCTGGTGATTCTGAAGTGCAAGGCCCAGACTTAATGATCCGGATGCAAGAGCACGCAAAAGCGATGGGTACTGAGATTGTTGGTGATATTATTATCAACCTTGACGTCTCCGAGCGTCCTTTCAAAGCTCAAGGCGACAGCGGCACCCTCTACACTTGCGATGCAGTAATCTTAGCGACAGGCGCACGGGCCAAATGGATCGGCCTCGAAAGTGAGGAGAAATTCAAGGGGTTTGGCGTTTCTGCCTGCGCCACATGCGACGGTTTTTTCTACCGTGGACAAGAGATTGTGGTTGTGGGCGGTGGGAATACAGCTGTGGAAGAGGCTCTCTTTTTAACCAACTTTGCGTCAAAAGTTACACTCATACACCGCCGCGACGAGCTGCGGGCCGAGCGAATCTTGATTGATCGCTTGATGAAGAATAAAAAGATAGTACCTCTTTGGTTCCACGAAATAGACAAAGTTTATGGCACCGATATGCCTCTAGGCGTGGAAGGTGTGAAAGTGAAACACACTAAGACAGGTAAGATTACAGACATCCCCTGCAAGGGCGTATTTGTAGCCATCGGCCACGCACCTGCCAATGAATTAGTTAAAGATGTGTTAGAAACACATATGGGCGGTTATGTTATCACCAAATCTGACAGCACCGAAACTTCTGTCCCCGGAGTATTTGCTGCCGGTGATTTGACAGATCACAAATACCGCCAAGCGGTCACCAGTGCTGGTATGGGCTGCATGGCGGCGCTAGAGGCAGAGCGTTTTATTGCTGAACAAAAGTAGTGTCGACCATATAGAACTGCATTAAATGACGTCAAAGTATCACAGATAATGGAATACTCATTATGCAAAGCAATTTGATAACTGTACCAGAACTTTATGTAGCGCATGACCGGGTTCAGGAAATGAAGATGGCAGCCACAGAGCTGACCTCTTGGGATCTTACACCTCGGCAAATTTGTGATCTCGAATTACTAATGAATGGTGGGTTCAATCCCTTGAAGGGCTTCCTGACCGAAGCGGATTACAACTGTGTTGTGGAAAATATGCGCCTTGCGGATGGTACGCTTTGGCCCATGCCTATCACCTTAGATGTGACACAGGACTTTGCAGACAGTGTAGAACTTGGCCAAAAAATTGCATTGCGGGATCAAGAAGGGGTAATACTGGCCACAATCAAAGTCACCGATAGCTGGCTGCCCAACAAGGCACGCGAGGCTGAGAATGTATTTGGCGCAAATGATCTGGCCCATCCAGCGGTGAACTACCTGCATAATCAAGCGGGTTCTATAAATTTGGGTGGTCCCGTAACCGGGCTTCAACAGCCAGTGCATTATGATTTCCGCGGCCGCCGTGACACCCCAAACGAGCTACGTAATTACTTCCGCAAAATGGGATGGCAGAGGGTGGTAGCTTTCCAAACTCGAAATCCATTACATCGCGCCCATCAAGAACTGACCTTCCGCGCGGCAAAAGATGCACAGGCTAATTTGTTAATCCACCCTGTGGTTGGAATGACTAAACCCGGTGATATCGACCACTTCACGCGTGTGCGATGCTACGAGGCTGTCTTAAATCAATACCCCTCCTCCACCACAGCCATGTCTCTTTTAAACCTAGCCATGCGTATGGCGGGGCCTCGCGAAGCGGTTTGGCATGGCCTGATCCGTGCCAATCATGGGTGCACTCATTTCATTGTGGGCCGCGACCATGCAGGACCAGGCAAAAACTCTAATGGGGCGGACTTCTATGGGCCCTATGACGCACAAGAGCTGTTTAGCACAGTTGAGTCTGAAATTGGTGTGGAAATGGTTGATTTTAAACATATGGTTTATGTGCAAGAGCGCGCGCAATATGAGCCTGTTGACAAGGTAGAGGATGGCTTGACCGTCCTAAATATATCCGGCACCGAGCTTCGCCGCAGACTAGCCGAAGGTTTGGATATCCCAGAATGGTTTAGCTTTCCACAAGTCGTCACTGAGTTAAGAAAATCACGCCCTCCACGAGACAAACAAGGCTTTACGGTATTTTTCACAGGGCTTTCGGGGTCGGGAAAGTCTACCATTGCAAATGCATTAATGGTAAAATTAATGGAGATGGGTGGAAGGCCGGTAACCCTACTTGACGGTGATATAGTACGCAAAAATCTATCTTCAGAGCTTGGGTTTTCCAAAGCACACCGCGATTTGAATATCCGCCGTATTGGCTATGTGGCCTCTGAGATAACGAAAAATGGTGGCATTGCCATCTGCGCTCCAATCGCTCCCTACGCTACAACTCGTCATGCTGTGCGCGAAGATATAGAGGCCTTTGGCGCCTTTATTGAGGTCCATGTAGCAACATCAATTGATGAATGTGAGCGCCGAGACCGCAAAGGTTTATACAAGCTGGCACGCGCCGGAAAAATAAAAGAATTTACAGGAATTTCAGATCCCTATGATGTTCCAAAGGAGCCTGAATTACGTCTTGAGACCGAGCATGTCGAGGTCGATAATTGCGCGCATCAAGTCCTGTTAAAATTAGAGAGCATGGGATTAATTGGCGCCTAACGAAAGTTAATAAAGTATAGATTCAAGTAACTATACTTTGCGACATGTATTTAGCTAATGGCGTTTTTTAGTCAAATTATTGGTAGCTGGAGGCATCAAACCACTCTAACGTAAACCGTCCTAATGCAGTGTCATCGGTGAGTAGCTAAACTCACGCGCCATATCATAGGCTTGATCCAAATCTCCAACTAGAGCCAACTGCTCACCCTCAGAATTATGAACTGACCATAGCTGGTCTATATCTCCCGTTTCTTCAACTACTTCAGCAGGCAAGTCAGCCTTATCGATAGGCTTAAGGTAAACAATGCGATCTTCTAAAACACCAAATTGGTCTTTCATCTGCTTATCCTTTTCAATCTTAATCTTCTGAATCACTAAATCTGGTAAATCGCGCTTTAGGTCAAGATGCAACAGTCCATGTTCTGTAACAGTCTCACCAACCTCCACTCCAGCAGCGGGTAGGAACATCCACTCAAATTGTCGTACGGGGATCCATAAGGCAGGTAGGCTCTATCCTCGTTATCATCTGATTGACGCCCTAGAGCTACCAGCTGGATATCTTCAACCGTTATCGAAAAATTATGATCCGACTTAGAGCTAAAACGACGAAGATTCCTAAGAAAGCGCAGCGTATGCGATTGACATGGTAATCCATAGCCAAATGCCCAAGTGCTGGCTTCTCAAACCATCTTAAAAGGCTTATACAAGATTCAAATGTGAAAAGGGACGCCAATGCTAGCCAACAGCCAGCTCAATCACAACGAAGTTATGGAAATCGAGCTTGAAGTGCTACGCCAAGAGCATCGCGATTTGGACTTAGCCATCTCAGTCTTGGCCGAAAAAGCCATTGATCAGCTGGCGGTAAAGCGGCTTAAAAAGAAAAAACTGCTCCTCAAAGATAGAATCACAAAATTCGAAGACGACCTGATGCCCGATATTATTGCCTAATCTTTCACGATAGGTTAATTCCAGTTTTCTCTTAGGTTAAAATACGAGGCAGAATTATGGTGCATGTTGGAATAATAATGGGTAGCCAATCTGATTGGCCAACAATGAAACACGCCGCCGATGTTCTTGACGCTTTAGAAATTTCCTTTGAAAGTAAAATAGTGTCGGCGCACCGTACGCCCGACAGGCTTTGGAACTATGGTACAACTGCAATCGAGCGCGGCCTTAAGGTAGTCATTGCAGGTGCGGGTGGCGCAGCGCATTTGCCCGGTATGATAGCCTCAAAAACCCGTATTCCAGTTGTAGGTGTACCAGTTCAAACAAAAGCTCTTTCCGGCATCGACAGCCTTTATTCTATTCTGCAAATGCCAAAAGGCTATCCAGTGGCCACGATGGCAATTGGCCCAGTAGGAGCAGCCAATGCCGGCTTGATGGCAGCAAGCATACTGGCGACCCAGTATCCTGAGATCGCCACCCGGCTAGACGCTTGGCGCAGCGCCTTGTCTGCCTCAATTCCCCAGGAGCCTGTTGATGAATGACCCATTACCCCAAGGAGCCACAATTGGGATTTTAGGAGGTGGACAGTTAGGCCGGATGCTCTCGGTCGCGGCTAGCCGGCTTGGGCTCAAAACCCACATTTTTGAACCTGGCGCCAACCCACCAGCCGGGCAAGTAGCACATCGTATCACAATCGCATCTTATGACGACGCTGAGGCCCTACGCACATTTGCAGAATCTGTTGATGTAATCACTTTTGAGTTTGAAAATATTCCAGCTTCAGCCTTGGATGTCCTTGAAGGCATCTGCCCAATTCATCCGGGGCGTCAGGCTTTGGCCGTTTCCCAGGATCGCTTGAGCGAAAAGGAATTTCTCACAAAACTAGACCTGAAGGTGGCACCGTATGCAGATGTAACAAACGCCGAAGATGCCGCCACCGCAGTGGCACGTATTGGTGCACCCTCTATATTAAAAAGTCGCCGCATGGGCTATGATGGCAAAGGTCAGATACGTCTCAAAAAGGCGTCAGATATGACTGCCGCATGGGATGCCATGGCAGGGGCTCCCTCCGTTTTGGAGGGCTTTATTGAATTCAGCCATGAAGTCTCAGTGATTGCCGCAAGGGCCAGTGACGGCCAAGTGGCGTGCTACGACCCTGGTGAAAACGTGCATCGCGATGGTATTTTGCACACCACCACCGCCCCTGCCAATCTCGCCACATCACAGCGTATGGATGCGGTTTTAGTAGCTGCGAAGATCATGAATGCGTTGGATTATGTGGGCGTGATGGGGGTTGAGCTGTTCGTCACTGCGGATGGCTTCATCGTCAATGAGATTGCCCCCCGCGTGCATAATTCCGGCCATTGGACACAAAATGGCTGTGACATTTGCCAATTTGAGCAACACATCAGAGCCGTGGCTGGTTGGCCACTGGGCGATGGCGCTCGCCACAGTGATATCCGGATGGAAAATCTCATCGGTAACGATATAGACCGCCTGCCCGAGCTACGTAAAACTAATGCAGCGCTACATCTCTATGGCAAGTCTGAGGTCAAACCTGGCCGTAAGATGGGTCACGTCAACTTTCGCAATTAACGCCTAGCCTCATTGCGTTTTAATGCCTTTTGAAAGGCGTCTAAACTCACATCATGCAGAGCCAAACTGCGGTCAAACTCACCGTGCTTTAGATAAGCTTGCACTTGGGCGATCACCAACGGATTGTTCATCATAAATGTATGGCTTACCGGCAGTACCAGGTGATTATGCATGCCCTCTACACGGGTGCTTTCCACCGACACCTTACCATCATCTGGCCCCTCAATAAAATTCGAGTACAAAGGGTTAAAGCTCACCCGTCCAGCGATAATTCCCAGCGAGAAGGTTACTGGCGGCAATTGATTGGGCAGGCTATTAGGGTCCGTGCTCAACTGGCGGCCAGCTGGACCATTGGCCCAGTCGAACACCGCCAAAGCCTGCATAACATCTACCACCTCAGAGCCTTTATTGGGCGGTCCCAACATCACCACATGGCCGAGGTTCTTGAGTTCGGCCCAAGCCAAATAAGCCCGCACCATGATCCCACCTAGGGAATGGGTGACAAAATGCAGACGCTGATCACCACAAGGTTGTACCGCCTGAGGGATCGTATCGCGAACCAATTCTGCAATTGTTTTACTACGGGTCGAAAATTCCAGGTTTTGCACGTGATAGCCCTATGCCCTTAGGCTGTGCGCCATCAACGTAAACGACGCCTCACTACGCGCCAGCCCGTGCAGTAAAATGACACAGTCCTGAGCGGCTGTATTAGAAGGGGGAATTGAAGCCTTATTCTCAACGTCTTCGCCTCTCGCCAAAAAGGCTGATAATCGCCCAACATACCTACATAAAATAAAAAGGCCCGCGTTAGACGCGGGCCTTTGATAGGTAACGTTATAAAGCCAGGCTAGCTTACATCATGCCGCCCATGCCACCCATGCCGCCCATGTCAGGCATGCCGCCGCCGCCGCCGCCAGCGCCAGCTTTTTCTGGCTTATCAGCAACCATCGCTTCTGTTGTAACCAACAGACCTGCAATTGAAGCTGCATCTTCCAAAGCTGTACGCACAACTTTCGCCGGATCAATAACACCGAAGGCAAAAAGATCGCCATATTCTTCAGTTTGCGCATTGAAACCAAAGTTAGTGTCATTGCTTTCACGTACTTTACCTGCAACTACAGCGCCATCGACGCCAGCGTTTTCAGCAATTTGACGCAAAGGTGCTTCAATCGCGCGTGCTACGATCTTGATGCCAGCTGTCTGATCAGGATTAGCACCTTCCAGTCCGATCAAAGCTTTACCAGCTTGGATCAAAGCAACACCACCACCGACAACAACACCCTCTTGAACGGCCGCGCGGGTCGCGTTTAAGGCATCATCAACACGGTCTTTGCGTTCTTTAACTTCAACTTCGGTCATGCCACCAACACGGATCACAGCAACACCACCAGCCAATTTAGCAACGCGTTCTTGCAGTTTCTCACGGTCATAATCAGAAGTAGTTTCTTCGATTTGGCTGCGTATCTGTGATACACGAGCTTCGATCTCAGCTTTTGATCCCAAGCCTTCAACAATAGTTGTTTCATCTTTTGTGATCGAAATACGCTTTGCAGAACCAAGCATATCCATAGTGACTGATTCAAGCTTCATACCCAGATCTTCAGAAATCACCTGACCACCAGTCAAGATTGCAAGGTCTTGCAACATGGCTTTACGACGGTCACCGAAACCTGGAGCTTTAACAGCTGCAATTTTCAAACCACCACGCAATTTGTTTACGACCAAAGTAGCCAAGGCTTCGCCTTCAATATCTTCAGCAACGATCAACAAAGGCTTACCAGACTGGATCACTTGCTCCAGCAACGGCACCATAGACTGCAACGATGACAGCTTTTTTTCGTGCAGCAAGATCATTACATCTTCCAGCTCAGCTGTCATTTTTTCAGGATTAGTTACAAAGTAAGGTGACAAATAACCACGATCAAACTGCATGCCTTCTACAACAACAGTTTCTGTTTCCAGACCTTTGTTCTCTTCAACCGTGATAACGCCTTCATTACCAACACGCTGCATAGCATCGGCTATTTGCTGGCCAATATCAGTTTCGCCGTTAGCAGATATGGTACCAACTTGAGCAACTTCTGCACTGTCAGTGACAGGACGGGACGCAGCTTTGATCGTATTTACGACAACAGTCGTCGCCGCGTCGATACCGCGCTTCAGATCCATTGGATTCATGCCAGCTGCAACTGATTTCATGCCCTCGCGAACGATAGCTTGAGCCAAAATTGTAGCTGTTGTTGTTCCATCACCAGCTTCATCATTGGTGCGCGATGCAACTTCTTTAACCATCTGAGCGCCCATGTTCTCGAACTTATCTTCAAGTTCGATCTCTTTTGCGACAGAAACACCATCTTTAGTGATGCGTGGTGCGCCAAAAGATTTATCCAGAACAACGTTCCGGCC
>CESU01002147.1_pt1 | contig 44831 bp, 73 predicted proteins | sample 531141 | NCBI WGS metagenome assembly CESU01 (sample SAMEA2621401, study PRJEB7988) | marine metagenome | isolation source: saline water (ENVO:00002010), including
TTTCCCATTAAACATATATTCATTAAAATATTTTGAATAATAGGTCAAGTTTTTTTCATCTAAACCATTGTAGTAGTAATAAAAATCTTCATGTTTTAATACAGATACAAAATTTATACCTTTTATATCATCAGTATCATCTTCTTTATGGGATAGTACCCAATCTTTCATTTCATCATCTTGGATAATATACATATTATAAAGTGTCAATGAGTCCAACTTTTTAATCCAAGTATCAATCACTTCTTCATTATCATCAATGAAATCTTGATAGTAATCTAAAGATTCTAAAGATAGTTTTTTTCTTACCAAAAGAACCTTAATAATAAATTCTTCTAAAACTTTAATATTTAATATTTGCGGAAACTGGAGATAAATTTTTGCAAGGGTTTCTAAATCATTTCTTTCAACTTTAATATCACAAGGTAATTCTAAGTTGCTTAAATAGACAAGCAATTTCTCACCTTGTAACTCACTATTTTCATAATCAATAATAAAATTAATGCTGTCATCAGAAAAATATTTCTGCAAGTCATCAATACCTAGAGGGGCAGTCACTGTAACATAATTATTCATAATAAATTTATCTCCTATTCCTTGATGAGTGACAATTAGAGTGGCAATTGGAATGACACACAGACTCGCTATATCCTGTTACCGTACCGTCTAATGCAACACTTTTCCATGCTTGATATAGGTTATTGAATAATGACTCCATATCAGCATCATCAATTAAATCTCCTGCTACAATCATTGAATGATCAACATCACTAGAATCAATAAAAAAACTATGTTTTGCTGTTAGAATACCGACTCCACTAACATTTAAAGGTGTATTGATTTTAGCACCAGTTCTCAGACTTACGCCATATTTTTGAGTTGCTGCAACACATGCACTTTGAGCAGCAGGTTGTAGGTCTCTTGCTTCTTGCTTTGTAGTAGGCTTTCCACCAATTCCATAGGTATTATATTTTGTGAAGAACGCTGAAATATGGTCACCAAATGTGGGCGTATTTCCCCTAAAACTTCGCGAGGCAATTTCATCATCTAAAGCAGATTGCCATTCACACGCAAAGTTTTTTTCAGCATCTGCATTTGCAGTAGAAGAACTATTGCGTGTTGGGATTGGTGTGTTGCCACCTGGAATACCTGTTACCGTTCTTGTAGCATTAAATTTTCTAATTCTAGTATATTTGTTAACATCCTTCAATAGAACAGCAAAAATATTTGATGCTGTTATAGGCCCATCTATTAAATCAGGACTAGTGGTCACACCACTTCTAGTGCCATGAAAATAACTGGCAACAGATGCGTCTGGTACATTATCATCACCAAACACGATAGCACTATTAATTTTATCAGTCACAAACTGTCTGTATTTTGTAATTACAGGATTTTCTGTAATAGGGTCTGATATCGCCATTCTTTATCTCCTAGACATTCTTTGCCAATTCCATCATTAAACTTTTAGGTGCGCCACACACATCACCTTCCCATCCTAATTGATGACAATCGCCACCACAATATTTCGCAACAGGACAAGAAAGACAATTGGGGTTTCTCATTTTTTCTTCAATGATAGTTCTTATTCTTCTAGGACTATTTATAAGAGTTTTAATGGGATCATCTAAAGTTCCAAACTGAAATTCTGGTGCTGAATTTGGACAACCACTTATTGTACCATCACCATTTATCGTGAATAGTTTTGTTTCGCAATCTCTACAAAAAGTACCACATGTCGTAAGAGTTTTTTCAAATTTAGCATATATATTTTCAAAAAAATCATTTTCAAACCAATCTCGCGCTCCATATTCTTCACTTTGCTGGTGCATTTTCAAAAAATAAGCATCTAACTCTTTATTTGATGGAAATATTTCTGATGCTTCACGCGCTGAACCATTATTGGTCAATCTCTCTAAAGATACCTCTTGAACTCCCAATCTTCTACACCATCTTAATAATACAATAGGGTCTTTTTCTAAAGTATCTTTAGTAAGACTAATAAACAAACGTATAGTTACACCATCTGCTAAAAGAGACTTGACGTTTTTATGCCACAAGTTATATTGTTTTTGATTATCAAATCTTATCTTACGGTCCCATGAAGTTCCTAACCTATTTCTAAGTGGACCTTTTATAAATTCTCTATGCTGATCTTTTAATTTATACACTAAATTGGTTGTGGCTCCCCAACTCATATTATCCCAAAGACCATCACAAGCATCATACACCTTTCTCATTTGCCCTACAGGTACAAGAAATGGTTCGCCTCCATGAAACTCTAAATGAATACCATCACCCTTTGCAGGTTTTTCTTCACGAAATCTATGTATCCAATCAACTATCTTATCAGTATTCCAATAAATTTTAGCACCATTGCTACCAGAAGTAAAACAGTGCTTACAGTTTAATTGACAAGTTTCTGTGGTTTTAAGGTATACTGACCAAAACACTATTCATTTTATCCTCTATAAATTTTTCTAAGCCAAAACTCAAAGTAAGTGCCTCATGTTCATTAAATGCTTGGTGAAGAGTATTCGCAGGAATATGTAGTATTGCACCTTCCTTCAAAGTAAATACTGGCTCACCACCCATAGTATGACCTTCCATTGCTATAGTTTTCATACCTTCACAACAATATATAACAACATTATCTGGATCAGTATGTTTTTTGAATGAATGAGCATTTTTTTCAGCATAAAATAAATGACATGTTATTGGGCCATTATGCTCATACATATCTTCTAGTTCTAAACAATAGGAAAAAATTTCCGAGTTGTATGCTTCCATTCTTTCAATTTTTATTGAATTTGTATCTTTATTTGCAAGTGTATCTGCAAAATTTTTCATGAGATGTTCTCTACCATTTTCGTCTATGGCATAGACCATATTTTGCTCATAAGCAATATCACTTGAGATTATACTCAAGAATTGACTTTTGGTGATCATAACAAAATCCTTTAATGACTAAAGTTATTATAAACCTTATAATTTAGAATGTCAATAGACAATTTAAAGTTTAAGAACACACTCAATCATTTTTTCATCTTCAATATCACTGGTCTCAAGTGATATTCCAATCATATGTGCGCCATTAAATTCTGTACTACCACACCCATTTTTCCAAGTATAAACAGCCTCACCTTTTCTAATTTGACCACATACTCTAACAGGAACCCTACCTTTAAGAGCAAGTGCTTGTCCTTCTGCTTCAGCGTTCATTAAAAACGCTGGTTCTGCTGAGATAACCCCAACTGGAATACCAGAATTGCCGCATTTTGTAGTTTCACCATTAGTATCAAAATTAACCATCATAACAGTTCCTATTGGATAATCTTCATCTGTGGTATATTTCTCCGCAAGGTCAGCGAAATTAGCAGACGTAGCATTACCATTAAATGTTGTCGCATACATATTTGCGTATTTAAATGATGAACTACCCACACTGTAAGAGTTATCTGTGTCTGGAATAATATGCCCAGCGTGATTTATTTGACCATTAAATGTTGATGTAACAGGAAGAGCAGAAGTCCCAACAGTAACCGTATTGTAAAAAGTGCTAGTTCCATTATATACTCTTGTACCAGTGTATGATGTGGAAAGATTATTTCTTACAAGTGATGGGTCCATTGCTTCTAATGGTATTGTAGTACCATCACTCACTACTTTACTAGAAGGAATATCAGGTATTCTTCCGATTAAAAAAGTTCCCCTATTAATTTTATTAGCGTGTAAAGATGGGATACGATCACTATCAAATTGCCCAGCAGTGGTTTGATTTGCAGATAGATATGGTAATCTCGCAGTTGCTAATGTTCCAGTTGTTATAACCCCAGCATCTATTGCTGGTATTAATGATGGATTAATAGTTCCAGTTGTTAGTTTTCCAGCATCTAAATTAGGAATATCGCTTGCCGTGAGTGGATTACAAGTAAACGTGAAAACCCCTCCACCAATTCCTGCTGAATCTACATAAGATAAACTTGAATATGTACCAGACCCACCAGTTGATAATGCTAATGCAGTTCTTGCTAATCCTTGCACCTCACCATTAACAGCAAATTTAGTTTGAATTGAATTTACTGCACCTACAATACTTCCACTGTCAGTGGTATTTAAATCATCCAAATCACCAACATAAGATGCGGTAAGATTTGTTTTCATTCTCCAAGCATTTACTGAATTACTGAGATCAACATTTTCTAATCTAGCCATTAGTCACCTAACTTTCTGGAAATTTCTACAAGCAGATTTTTCATATCTGCCACTTCTGATTTTAATACTTGAAATTCTTCTTTTTCTTCTCGCATCTTTTTCTTTCTTACCTTCGCTTTTTCAATTTCTACGCAATCACTATTAATTATAGCACCAGATTCTAAATCTTTAACGTAATTTTTTTCGCCTTGAATTTTAGAAAATAACATATCAATCACCTAAACTTATTGCTCTTAAATCGCGGATGGCTGGAACTCTGGAAGAATTTGTTGATTTCATTACTATTTTTAATTTAAATTTAGTAAAATCAGGCATTGTGCCTGTATCCCCACCAATAGTGTAAATATATTCCCTAAATGTAATATTATCATCATCGCTTGGCATAGCAGTATCTACTGTTGCTAAATTCCAAGGAACACTGTCAAACTCAACGTCACCCATTTGTGCTTTATAATACAACTCAACTTCACAAACAGATGGTTTATTAATACCAGCAAAAACTTTCAATCCATTTGCAGGAGATAATAATCTTACAGATTTCGTGATATGTTTTGCAGATGCTGATCCGTTTAGGGCATCAGTTTCTGGTATATATGTTTCATATCCAGATGTTGCAACATCAAGAACAACCTTACTACCGCCACTAGTCGCTTGTGAAACTGGACTATCAATAATATTTTCAATTAGATTAACAGATGCTCTTTGCATATCAATTACTGGCGAAACAAAGTTTGAAGTAGTTGTCATGGTTCCATAAACGAGAAGTGAAGAGTGGCCCATACTACCTTCTCTTGTAGAATGTGCTATTGATCTTGGGAAAGCATAATAGTTATTATATTTTGGTATAAGTGCTGTTGCTGTTGAGTATTGAACATATGGAGATTCACTACCAGCATAAGATTTTCCACTAATACCTTTTTCTGTAAAATTAATAGATGAATTTATAGGCGATAAAGTTTCAATATTAGGCCAAGCCAAATTGTAAGAATATTGTGGTGTTATAGTTACAGCAACTCCACCAGTTAAAATTGGAGATAACGGTGTTCCGCTTGCCGCAGTTCCAGCAGGTGTAGTTATTGCAGAGGCAGCAGAGACAAACGCAAAACTACTAGCATCAATTTCTGTTACAGTATGTGCTGTACCACCATTGTTAACAGCAACACCATATGTTGCATCTACCACCCCTGATATTACAACACTATCACCAATAATTAATCCGTGATGTGGAGCATTTACCTTAATAGTTGTTTTACCAACAACAGTTGTGGGTGCGCCCTTTGCGAACAACGTAATAGGATTATTACTTAGAACTCTTACAGGTACATTAGCGTTTTTGAGAGTAGCAATACCGCCAGTTGTATCAAAAGACGCTCTTTCCAATTTGAATTTCATATCTTCCCATTGTGCTGCTTCCCAAGTTACGCTATTTTGCGATTTAAATAGTGATCCTAAAAATGGTTGTCTGTTTATTTTTTCTTCTGTAGTACCTAAAACAAACTCACCAACCTTTGAAGTATAAAGTAAATAATCAGTATTATCTGTTAAACAAACTATAGCATAATCAGTATTACCTTTTAAATAAATTGGTTCATCAAATTCAAATGTTGTTCCAACAGTAGCATCTGCACTTATAGAAACTTGAGAAGATGTTAGTAGTTTTTGAGAACCAGGAAGAATTACATCAGAAGATGGAAAACCGTTTACCATTGGCCTCATTTGAATCCAAACAGGCATATTGGAACTTTTTTGTTTAAAATACAATGTGGCTTTAGTAATGAATACTCCAGTTTCTTCATTAACTGTAAATGATTGTGCAAGAGGATCAATTCTTACGGTATTTGATCCAGTGACTTCTCTATCAACCCTTTCAGTAGTTGTTCCGACAACTTCTAATACTCTAGTTGATTCAACATCCTCTTGTCTAGTATCTAATACTCCTGTAGAAATAAAGATTCCAGAGGCAGTAGTTATTGCTTTACTATCATCTACACTTGTTATATCAGTTAGTTTAAATTCTATACTACCAGTTTTAAATCTAATAGCATCTGTGCTTGGGATAAAAAATGATCCTTCAACTTGACCATTACCATCACTATATAATTTAGATGAACCACTAGGATGAGATGTTGCGTTTACTTGACTGTTACCATATTCAGTTTGTTTATGAGAATTATATGCGTTAAATGATTCTTGTTTAACCCAATCAGCAACAGAAATCTGATCAAAAAATGCAAACATTTCGGTATTTGGTTGAAGCCCAGCCGCCCTAAAGAAAATCATTTTAGAACGCATGAATGGAATAAATGCCCATTGAACGAGTCTATCACCAACAACTTCATTAACAGTACTGCTTCCGATAATTCTATTTACAACTGTAGTGTTTGTTCTTTCAACTCCTGTAGTAGTTCTTCTCCAATGTCTACGACTTGTACCAAATGCTCCACTGCGAGTAGTAAATTGACTTACATCAGTAAATGCTTGCTCACCTGTGACACCTGTTTGAGTTGTTTCCGAACCAACATCAAGGCCATTTAAATCAGAACCGCCCCAGTTCCATTCCCATTCATTCCAAAGAACTGCTGCATCAGTATTAAGTCTTGTACCACCATCAATCATATTATCAGCGAGATATTCAACCTCTTTCCAATCATCACTAGATGGAGACATTTTAACATGCCCTCTAAATCCTATAACCATAAATGGATTAACATTTTCAGTTCCAGATGCCAAACTCTGTTCTAAATAATCAGCATGTGTGTAATCTAAATAAATATTATCACCAACTATAGTAGTTCTAGTAGAAAGCGCATCATCATAAACTAAGCCAATATTATTTGCGCTAAATTTTGGTCTTGCGAATTGTTCTTGGGGATCAATTGACCCTTTATATTCTTGATTTTTTACATCTATATGACTTTGATCAGAAAAATTATCCGCAACGAAACCAGTTTTGGTTCTAGGATTTCCATTTTCATCCAACACTTGAATGTTTTTAGTATCAACTTCAAGCAAAGAAAGTGTTACTTGTTCTTCTAAGTCATCCACTCTCTTATCAATTTTACCAATATCACGCATAGTATATCGTTTATTTTCAATCATGCTGAAAGTTAAATCTTTACTATTCAATGTAAATGGATTGACCCTCACACGATAAATTTCCATAGAGTTTGATGGAACATCTGGAAATTTTGGACTAAACGATGGTGTTCCTTCAATATACTTAAATTCTCCAGATTGTTGAACTATTAATTTATCATATCTTGGCAAATAATACTCAATATCTCCTGTCATAAGAGATGTTGGTTTCGGAATTGCTGGAACTCTTGCAGATGAATGAGTGAAATTATTACCACTTTGGCCTTTGGATGGTCTCATATCAATAACGTCTTTTAAATCAACTTCTGAGCCATTTTCCATAGTATATGTTTGAATATTATCATAAGTAAACCCAGCACCAACATAGGAATTAGGTGCAAAGTAATCTCCTTGACCATGTTCAAAATATGTAAATGAAACCCAAATGGTAGTGTTATCTAAAGAGTGACCATTTTTTAATCTTAATTTTCCAGTTTCATAAAAGGCATCCCTCTGCCCATTATCCAATATAAATTTATCAGTAATAATATCGCCAGTTTCATCACCATATCTAATTTCTGGAACAGATATAATATCAACTTCATTTAAATCCACTGAGACATTAGTAGCACCAGCAGTCCAAGCAACCGTATAATTTCTTGTTCCAGTTTGTTTTGTTTTTGATGCGAGAGTGGCAGATGCTTTATACACATAAGCAATAATCGTGAATGTTTCATCTATACTCGTATCTGTAGCGACTAAACTATTAATAGTTGCTGATGAAGAGTTAAGGCTTCCACTAGTCACGCTGTGCGATTGAATAGTACCAGAACCATTTGATACAATCCAATCGGATATATCAGAAAAGACTTCACCAGATGCACAAGTGAAAGTTAATGTTGTAGAACCTGCTGAGAGAGTTGCCGCAAATTTCTTCTGTTGATAAATTGATAGATTTGTTACCGCTTTTGCTCTGATATTTGATGTTGAGAAAAGAAGTCCTTTATTGTTTGTGCCATGAATAATAGACCTAGAGTTTTCTTGATATATGTTAGCATAATCACTAGTGGTTAAACCAACACTCTTTGCATCAGTAGAAAAGAATTTTGTAGAGTTCATTTGGAGATCAAAGATATAAAGTTTATATGCGACCACCGCTACACCAGAAGAATCTACTATTTCATCATATTTTTCAATTGCTCTAACTCTACAACTACCAACAGTATTACCACCCCAATCAACACTATCCTTAACGTGAACAACACCAAGTTCCGATATATTTGGAATACCTTTTAGACCAGAAACCGAAATAATAACATAATGTCCGTATGCTGCACCAACACTATCATTTATAATAGTTTCGGTTGCAGTTGCTTTACTTACAGATAAAAATGTAGGAATATTTTTCTGTATTTTGTAACCATTAACATATGCTTTACCGGGAGAAACCCTTAGTTTAATCTTCGCCATTATGCGCTATCCTCGAATCTTATGAAAAACGGTGTAACTGTGTAATCTCCAGACTCATCATTTGTTCTAACTGCCATTAAATCGTTAATCAAATTATATTGATTTAATCCAGTAACTCTTTCTGTTATTTTTGAATTTACAACATTGGCGATATACACGAATGTTTGTCCTGATGTTATAAGGTCTTGAGTCGTAAGTACTAATTTAATTCTAAATCTATCTGCGCCAGGTGCGGTTTGGTTTGGAACACTACCTTGATTATCGTATAAAGTAACATCGTCATCTACTGTGACAATATCTTGCTCTACTCTAAAACCAACCACCTTTGAGATATCATTGGTATATTTTGAAATTATTATTTCTTGCTGAGAGGCATGAACAAAAAAACCTTGTGTAAAAAAGTCTTGACTTGCACTTGAAAATCTAGTTCCAAAACCAAATGCTGGATTAACTGTCGTATTAGTTGTTTGAACTATAAAACGAGTTGATCCATTATTTTCAACTAATTCTTCTGATGGTGTGACGTTAATCGTTTCAGTTGAAGATGCCCCACTAAGAGTATTTGTGTATTGAACATATATTGTCGCAGGGTCTGGGGATGCTGCTAACACAACTTCTAATATTTTTACAGTCACTCCAGAAGTTTGCCCAACAAAAGATTTACCAACTAAAGAACTTGGGTTGGCTGGTAGTGCATTTATAGATGTATCCAATTTAATAAATCTATATCTATTATTAATTGCAACACCACCAGCAGAAACCGCCGCACCTTCTTTAAATATATTTTTTCCGAAGCGGTTTATACCCTCTTGAATAATAGTTTGAAGTTGAGTAAGTTCTCTTGCTTGTAATGCTTTTTTATTGTTAAAGAGGATACGTTGAAAACTTTTATCTTCATCGTAGTCATCACTATAAACATTTGCAAAAGTATTTGTGGTGAATGTCTTAACCATTATAGTTTCTTTCTATCAAGTACATTTGTCTAGTTTAATAACTATTTTAATATCTTCAGTTTGGTTTGCAACTCTTTGTACTGCTGCTCTATTATCTATGTATAAAACATCACCAGACCTTGGGTGTACCTCTGGTTTAATTTTGGAAGAGTTAGAAGATATGACACCGCTTCCAGACCCACCATCCTCATTAACAGTTTCACCGTCAACAAACGAAATATAACCTGTTGAGTCAAATTGATGATAAAATAGATTGCTATCAACTACATTGTCAAGAAATGCTCTCGCGCCACTTGTGGCACCTACAACATATCTATCTTTTGTAAATCCTACGCTTGGTGTTACCTTCATTTGATATAGAGCATTTCCAGAATTATCAGCAAAAAATTTACCAGTTGATCCATGAGAGTCTTTTACATTTTTCATGATTCCAATTTGTCTAAAATCTTGCCCATTTATGAAGTCTGTTTGGTTTCCAGTAATTTTTGAATTTACCATCATAGATTTAGCACGTAAATCAACAGAAGCATTAGCACCTATACCGTTTGCATTTGAAAATACTGGTCTGATTGATGCTGTTGTACCAGTACCATGCACAGTTGTTAATATCGCACCATCTAAATCTTCTTTAGTGTGAAAAGTACTAGAATCTGCGGCGAACAGAATATTTTTTATTACACCTCCACTAGTTTTCACTAATATATTAGCATCAATCACACCATTAACTTGTATTCTACAAGAATCTGTGTAATTTAACCCGCCACTATCTACAATAAATGAAGTGATTTCACTACGTCTAGAAGTTTGTTGAACTGCATATTGTTTGTTTTCTGCGCCAGTTGAGTTTGAATCCACACTCTCTATGTGTCTAACAGGCATCCAATCTTGCGTCATATAATAGTTTGCTTCTAAAGGAGAAACGCTATATACAAATTTCCATCTATAACCATCAGTAGTTCCAAATACATGATTATTTTGTCCAGTTGGTTTTACAGTTGATGGAACGGTTGCACCATTCGCATCTCTACCAGTTACAAAACAAATATAAACATCTTGAGCGTCAGTCATAATATAATATGGTATACCATCAGAATCATATTGGCTCATAGTTCTCTCATCATCGTATTGAGCATAAGTCACACCAGTTGTCCAATTTTGTCTTTTAACAACAAGTGATGCAGAATTAATCTTTATTATACTCTGTAATCCTTTTCTGAAATCATTTTCCTCATCAACATCATTTCTTGGTGTTGGTGCTGCATCAGAACCATTTCCCCAAGATTGAGATTTTGATAATCCTAGATAAAAAGATGGACTAACACCAGTAGTAATATTTTTCAACACTGGTTGAATTAGTTCTTGCTTGAGTGTTTCCGTTACAATTGATGCCATATTATTTCCTACTTTAGATTAAAGCGTCCTTAGTTTCTTGTATTGTTTTTCCCTTAATATCACTTATAAGAGTTGAACCTATGCTATACTTTGTATTTATATAGTTAGAATCACCTTTACAGTCACAAAACTCTTTAATTGTTCTATATCTTGGTGCTGGAAAATTAAGGGAATTTCCTACACTGTCATAAGGCGCATTAGCCGCCGCCGATTGAAAACAAAAGTTTTGAACGGTAAGTGTGCCAATATCAATACTATCCAAACTATGATCTCTAAAATGATTACCAGACGCATAGTAATTAGAATCTATAGAAGATTGTATTTGTGTTAAAGGTTTACTATTCACTCTTTCATGAGTAATAAGACTTGGACTAAATCCAGTTGGGCCATACATATTACCAATAGAAGCATCATATGATAATCCCCACTCCAGCATTCCAGACGAGTCATCTATGTAAAGAATTTTATCTTGATCATATGAACCACTATTTGCCTCTATTATAACACAGTTTCCAGAAGGCACAATCGCGGTGCAACCTAAAGCAATATGTTCCATAGAAAATTTATGACTTGAATCCTCTATTGCTAGATCAGGATCAACTGTGGGTGTTGGAGTTTCTGACTTTATAGTTACTGAAGTATCAGTATTAATTTCCATTTCTGCTGCAAGATGAAATCCTGCTGGATGTACGAATTTTCTGTAAAAATCTTCATATTCTCCAAGTGATGTTTTTGATCTGATGAGTACCGAAAGAACTTGATAAACCCCACCATCTTGAATTACTTTTGTGGAATGTGCGCCAATTTCAGAAGCACTATCCCCAACCATGAATAAGTCTTTTTTGGGGTATATGATCTCACTAGTAGTATCGTTATAAAATGATCTGAAAAAGCCTTTCGCTGAGTATAGCGAACCTTTAACTCTAAAAAATTTCGCAAAGTTTCTTAGAACTTCTCTTGGCTCATTAAAAAATTCTTGACCCATACCTAAAGCAAATTCTTCAAACATATTATCAATATATGAAAGTTTAGTAGTTCCTATATCTCTGATATCATATAAGTCTTTAATAACATCATTAAATTGACCATCAGAATCCATATAATCGTAATAGGTCTCTATAAATGCTATAAGATTTGGGTAAGAACTGGCAAAATATTCTGGTAAAACTTCTTTTACCAAACTAGATTTTATAATATGATCAATTCTATTTTCTTTCATTTTATAATACTATCTTTTGATCTGTATTTTCTACATTTCCATAAGATCGCGAAGCACCGATATCCAACGTAAGTATGTAATTTCTTAAAGGAGAGATGACTGCTTGATCTTGCGGAACTGCCGATACTTTTATTTCTGATAGCCCACCAACAATAGAAGTTGGTGCGAAAGTGTTAATTGTTAGCGTACCATTCATATTATTATATGAACCTATGCCAGTTTCAAGAATAGTTCCAGTAGCGGGAACAAAAATTTCTATTTTATTTGAAGATAACTTATTTCTAAAAATGCAAACACTGTCTCTATAAACAAATTGTGAAGATTGTATAGTATGTGTAGTATCGTTAAATGATGCTAATGGAATTGGAAAATTCAAAGAATATGAATTGCTACTTCCTAAAATTGGTGAAAATCTCTGTTGAACTTTTATGTCCATTTTAGAAGATAATATAGAACGATCAACACTATCAATGCCTGTTAGCAATGGCGACCTTCTAAATTTATTTTCAAATTTACCTAAATTGTTTACAAAATATGTTGAAATATAACTATTAACTAAAGTCTCTAGTGTTGATAATGTTGACGATGTTAAACCATTATTATAATAAAATTCTGTAGTTGTTTCAACATATGTGATTTGTGGCTCTACGAATACATTGTCTATAGACATAATAGATAAATTATCAGTAAACGATGTTTTTATTTGATTTTGTGTAGATGTTTTTATAGCATCGCTTGTTCCATCTGGGAACTTCAATGACATATAAACCTTTCCATGATCTTTTGGAACATTCTGTTCTCCACCCCAAACCGCTGCATCTACAACGGTAGGAAACTTAGATAATATCATACCTTTATAATCTAAAGGTGTAACCAATCTTTGCTGCGAAGAAAATTGTATAGGTGCAAGTTTTTTAATTGCATCAATAGATTCTTTGGTTGTTCCAGAATGTGATGCGATTTGAGTTCCAACACTAATGTTATAATTAACACTATTTACCTGTAAAGAGTTAACCGCAGAAAACGTAGAAGAACCATTTGCATCTGGTCCAGAAACTACATTATATGTCACTAATATTTTTCCACCTACAGGCGGTGCCTTTCCAAAAGACACACCATCACCGAAATTAATCTCATAGTATCCATTAGGGGATTCTTTTATGTCATAATACTCAGTTGTCGCAGATACTTCAATAGCATCCTCTAAAAAAGTATATGTGCTATAAGTGCTTGTTGTTGGAGTATTATATACCCTAACGTCAAGAGTACTTGTATCTATATTTTCATCTGGAATAACATATGTTTGATTTGTTGATAAAGAATCAACCAAAAAAGTTTTTGTTTTTATTGTACCTTCGTAAACTAATACATCTTCAAATGTATAAAGTCCACTTACATCATTTGCGGTCACAGCCGCCCGACTAGAAAATTGATATGATGCTGAGTCATTTGAGGCCGTGAATGTTGTTCCTATAGGTAAAGTTATTGAAGATGGCCTACCCCCAACTCCAGATAAATCAACAGATGCTGTTATTGTTGATTTTGACGCATTTCTTGATTTTGGTCTATAACCAAGCCCTTCAGCATGAGATACCACAGATGATCTTAATTGTGCAGTATTTAGAAAAGACTCATTAGTAGCAAAGTTTGCTATCAATCCATTAAAATGTGTATTATATGCCAAAACGTCTAAAATATTTGATAAGCCTGATGTTTCAAAATCAAAGTCGCTAAACTCAGTACTATTCGCAAGATAAGTTTTTAAGGATGATTTTATTTGATCAAAATCTAATTGAGTTGATGTAATATTTGTTGTCATTTATCTTAACCTTGCAATATCTGTTTCTAATGTTAATATTTCATTACTATTGATAACTTGAAATGTAATAATTACTGAACAAGAATTATACTGACCTTTTATATTAGCAGATATATCTAACACCCTTACTCTTGGTTCATAATTTTCAATCACATCTCTTATTTGATTTTCAATCTCATTTGAATTAACGTCATCCGCTAAATCAAACAGCAGCCTTACAATATTACCACCGTAAAACATATTAAATGGCTTCTCATAATGATTGGTCAAAATCAAGTTTTTTACTGCTTGTTTTACAGCCGCCGCATCATTTTTTTTGAAAATATCACCGTTTTTTCTTTTAGTAAAGGATAAATCAATATCACTATAGGAAGAAGTTCTCAAAGTTATTTGAGATAGTACTCCTAAATTTTTATCTTCAAGTGATAAATTTCTTGCCATTTAATTTCTCTTTACTTTCGTTTATAGTATTTATAAAGTTTTAATCTAACTTGAACTATAATCCTCACCATATGCGTCAACAATATTCATTGAATCTGATATTTTACCAACATTTTGTTCTGGAATTTCTACCAAATCTGTTGAACTTAAAATATTATTATTCCATAGTGTCTCCAAATCCATTTTAAAAAATGATTTATAGTTAGATGGTATTTTTGGAGTACTTATTGCAATCTGAGCATGGTGTGATGTATCATTCGGGTCTAATATATCATAGTATAATGACATTTTATCGTACTGAATATTATCTTTAAGATATACAGCCAAATCATAGGTTTTACTTAATGCTACTTTTCCAGTTGTAACAGAAATTAATTCATAAACTATTGCTCTACCAGTTTGCTTTAATTCATTAATACTTTCACTTTCTACAACTTCTTCTGGGCCTAGTTTGTAAATACCTTCTGCGACATTTAAAGAATATCCATCAAACTGATCAAGAGTTTGGTATAGATCAATAATTCTGGCGTGAGGAATAAGATTCCTTGCGATTGCTCTCCTATCCTCTAAAGCAACTATATGTGAAATAGTCGTTGAATCACCTTCAGATGCAGAAAATTTTGATATTGAGGTATTATTTGATAATTTTGTGTTTGAGTTAATTACAGTTAATGTTGATGGATTGAATAGTGGATTTGGTATCAACTGATGATGCTTATCTGTTTCTGCGGCCTCTGAATGTAATGTTCTAGTAATTCTAGACTCTCTTCCATGCGGCCCAATATCTTTAGAACCTGCCACCGTATTTTCTTTTTTATTAACCATTCTCCCCAATTCAGTTGGTGCTGGATCACTATATGTGGGAGATAGGACTCCTTTACTCACTTGCCTTAAAACAAACTTATTGTTTTGTAAGTTATTAGAGTTTTTAAGTTTTGACCTTACGCCTCTTGTTGTTAGGTCTTTCTCAGTAATCCCACCAGTTGGAACAGATAAATCTATTGAATTAGTAATACCACCATCACCATCAACGCTACATTGTCTAATTCCAAAGCGAGTTTCTGATAATATTCTTTTTATTTCAGAGTCTACTGGCTGTGCAGTTTCGTCTAAATTCGCTTCAAAATTTGTTTGCGTTTCAAATTTTTGATCAGATGGTATCTTACCTACACCAGATTTTGCAACTCCTGCCTTATTTGCAAATTCTGCACCAGAAGCATTCCCAGCCAAATAACCTACAAATTTTCCGTCTGCTTTGGCGTTATTGGTTATATATAAATTTTTAGTTTGAACGGTCTCATTAACAAAAATATTTTTAGAGTAAGTTATCATATCTTTACCGCCAATAGTTCCAGCAGTACCAATACAAGTCATATTTTCGGCAACCATATTAATATTTGGAGAACTTATCGCTAAATCTGTTTCTGAGGTAAACGTCAAAGAACCTTTATGTGAATAATCACTAGAACCGTCTATAATATTTGTTAAACTACCTTTAATTGCATTTGTAACATTACCTAGCAAAGTATTAGTGGATTGTTTAAGAACTGTCACTGATTTAGATTTTTTAATATATTCTCTCATTACTCCACCAACAGTTTTGGTGAAAGAGCCAACTATATCTAAAACTTTTCTGCCACCAACATTGATATTGTAGTCACCTTTTACATTTAAATTGTAATCACCAGTAACTGTCATATTCAAATTTCCAGTGTATAAAACTGTACCATCACCCTCAATCGTCATTGTATGTTCGCCATTACAAATATCAACTCTATTGCCAGTACTATTAATAATTATAGTACCATCTGGTTGTATGTCAACTCCAGCACCGCAAGCATGTTTCAAAAGTATTCTCTCTCCACCCGGAGTGTCGTTTACTTCAATTACGTGACCGCATAGAGACTCATCAACTTGAACTTTGGAGTAATCATAATCGTGAACTGGTTGGTAACCCATACCTTTTCCAGGAATACCATTTTTAATATTTAAATTATTTGTATTCTCACCTCTAGCAGATTCGTTTATAGAACTTTTTCCAGTATATTCTGCTTTGGGAAACTGATTTGAGGGATCAGAAAAACCTTTCCCAATGCCTTGGTTTTCATTGGCAAATGGAAAATTCTTTTCTCTGGTTATAATATCGTCTATTTCTGTTGTCATATTCTAACCTCTATTAATTCTTCCCATGGGTGCTTGACGTTTTTCTAATCGCGCCCATCTATTTACTTCCTCACTATCACTAGTATCCACTAAAATTCTAGAGCCAGGTCGGTCACCAACCAAATGTTCCCATATTTGCCAAACATTTGTGTCAAATCCCTTTTCGTAGAACTGGTGTCCAGTATATTCGGTGAATTTTGTTCCAATTGGATATCTGCTTGCATCTTTCCAATCTTCAGTTACATATTGAAAATCATACATTTCTGGATAGGATGCGTGTTGAGAAAATCCTTTTGATTCTGCAAGATATTGTGAACCCACAAAAGGACCATCTCGCGTATTCGCTTTAGGTTCAATAACTTCTTGAGTCTGTGGAGCGACTGCATTTGATACTGAAACATCTCTTATACCAGTTGCAATTACTGATGGACTTATAGAACTTTTTCGTCCTTCAATACTTAGATTTCTTTTTTTAAAATGTTTAAATACGAAATTTTCCATAGATACCCCCGGATCAATTTTACTATTTGGATCAGTATCATTATGACCCCAAACTTGACCTCCCGGATGAACTGAATAAAACGCCCTTAAAAAGTTTTTAAGTGAAGCCCACTGTGCGTTATTTATTGATGTGCTATTAGCGAACTGATCTGGATTTTTAGTTCCACTAGCGCAATTATATCCACCAACAAGACATATTCCAACACTAAAATTATTATGACCACCAGTTTTAGCATGTGCGCCAATCTCATTCAACGGTCTACCTCTTTGTAGTGACCCATCTCTACGGATAACATAATGATATCCTATTCCCGAAAAATCTCTGGCTTTGTGCCACTGATCAATTTCTTCCGCACCAATATTTTGATTAATATATGTGGCACTCCAATGAACAACCACCTCACTTATTTCTCTTGTAGCACCTCTAAATTCTGATATTACTTCTTCATAAGAATGAATCCTTGTAAAAACATATTTCTCATCTGGATTTTTCCATGCTTGTTCAGTCTTAGTTGATACCCTATTACCCAAAGTTTTCTTTTGTACTGATAAGCTACCAGAATTAACCATATTTGTAATAGATGGGTCTAGCAAACCAATCATACCTTGTAAAACTGATATATCATCAAGAGGGAACGCTTTTGAAATCTTTTCTGATATTAGGTCTGATACTATATCATTTCTTCCATTTAAAATATTTTGTAATGTTTCTAATTGTTCTGATGCATTTAATAAACCTTTGGACAATGAAGTTATCTCATTACCAATAACAGGATTGGTGTTTTCTAACAATCTATTTATGATACCGCCCTTCACATCTGCTAAATTATTATTTATTTGGGATTCAAAAGTTGCTGCTGCATTTTTAAATTTGTCTTCAATTCCACCAATGCCTTGTGAGAGGGTGGTTAAACTACCTAACATATCAGTTACTGATGAAAGCGCGTCTATAGAATTTCCACTTAGTTTACTTAAAGCACTAGCATTAGGTAGTTTTCCCATTACAGACTCTAAGTTAGCAGCAATTGATGCTGGGGCAGGTGAAGTTATTATTTGGTTCAATTGTATTGGGATAGAAGATAACTCTGAACTCAACCCAGTAAGAGCCTCAAGTATAACAGGACCAGTAGGAATTTTTTGTAAATCTGAAAATCCCTCAAGTTCTGAAGTTATTTTAGCGACACCTAAATTCTCAATTAAAGAGTTTGGGTCTAAGTAATCTACTTCTTGAACTAAAGATTGAATTCCACCTACAACCTCACCAACCTCACTCCCAAGTGGCGTAGACTTAACATTTACTAAATTCTGCGCGGAATTTAACATCTTATCTGCTGTTGCTGAAAGATCGGAAACATTTTTCAAATCGCCTAACGCTTGATTTACTTGAGAAAAATCTATACTATTTGTTAATGGCATCTATTATTCTCCTGCTTGCGGTTCATATTCAGTAACTGTTGTTAGATAAGTAGCAAAAACTTCTCTTGCAAACTTAAACCTTTCTGGATGAGAACCCAACTTTGGTATTTCATATTTTCTTTCCCATATCCATGCAGAATCTTTTATAGTCTTAGCATTTTTCATTGCAGTATAAACATGCTTGTGAGTACCCCTTAATTCTACCATAACAAATTGAAGTTGTGTGTCTAAATCATCCCAAGTTAATCCATTTGTATCTGCAAAGGAATGCAGTGATTTTGCTCTGCCAGAGTTCCATTGGGCAATACCTATGCTATCACTACCATCTCTACCATCACCTTGATTTCTCGCTTTAGTACTCATTTTTGGAGTAGATTCAACCATAAAATTTCCAACTATTCCTGCTGATTGTTCTGGAGAAAATCCTTGGCTTAAAAAATAATGATATGACTGTTCTGGATTACTACCGCCAGGTAAGTTCAACTTTTTAACTTTCCCATCATAATAGTCTTTCGGTTGATAATTTTCAAGGTAACCTTCATCATAACCATGTATCGGTGGACTATTCCATTCAGATTCCATAGTAGGAATTGATCCTATAACAAGTGGATTTTGAGAATTAATACCATCAGTAAAAAAACCGACTACCATAGCACCCGGCTGAAGTCTAGGCATTTTTCCTATACCAGAAATACCACCCTCTGTTGTTGGAAGCATTACTTGCGCCCAAGGAAGATCATTTAAAGGAATGTCTGTTAATCTTTCACTATGAATACCTTGTATCCTTACCCTAACTCTTCCAAGTTTTAAAGGGTCTAAATTATCTTCAACAACACCCACAAACCAACGCATTGTATCACCATAAAAATCTTGTGGTTGCATAATAATTATCCTCTTTCTGGAGTTTTTTGAGACAAGCGACTGCATCCAACCGTTGCCATATATTTTGGCCCAGAAAATACGTGTCGCACTGCGTGAATCATATAGGTTCCAGATTTCTTTGGGTCATGCTGAATTTTTTTTTCAAACTCCAACATCCTTGAAAAGTCTAAATTTATTGTATTACCGATACTAACATTTTTATTTGTTTGGCAGAAATTTCTTCCCGGCACCGATATATCTATAGGAGATTTACTTAATATTCCTCTTAAAGATATAGCCTTTGCTTTTAACATATGTGCAGAAACATCATTCGCTTCACTATAATTTTTATATTCATTTTCATATGAATTTGTTGGAGTAATTCTGGTAATCTGTCTTGTATCATATTCTTGAATTTTTTTATTATTAAATGTATTTGTTGTATCAATAATTGCTTCTTTTTGACCTGATCTAAAAACACTACTTTTCAAGTCTTTAAGAACATCTGCCATAATATGCATATTCTCTAATTTAGAACCTTTTACAGTATCAATATTTGTATAGGTACTAGACATAAAACCTAACTGACATAACATTATCGTATTTTCAGCGTGAGACTGTGTAGTATCACTAATTATAAATGATTGTCCATTTTCATCCAAATTATTGTTCGCAATTCCTTGATTATAAAAATATGGCGTATTATTTTCATTCAATGGTTTAGATGTTAATATAGATTCTAGATCATTATACCTTATCTTATCATCGGACAAAGTTGAAAAAAGATAAAATGGCATACCACTTTTTGTTACTGCGCGTCTTTGTATCCATTCACATGCACCTAATGGCGTCAAATTTGGAACGATTACTTTCATCGGCCCATCATTATGTTCTTGAGATGATATATTAAACATATCTCTATTAAGATGTTCCTTTAAAATATTTTTTATTATGATATCTGGAGAGCCGCTGTATGATTTAGAAACTCTTATTAATTTAGATAAAAATGAAATATCTTCTAAAATTTGTAATAAAATTACTTTATCTTTACCATTCGTACTTAATGTGTTAATAACTTCAGTAACAATAAATTTCTTTCTTATATTTGCAAATTCAGTTTCAATCTCTACTGATAATTTTTCTGTACCAGAAAAACCTATTCTGTTCATCAAATCATCATTATCTAATATAGCGATTTCTCCACTAATAAATGGATTATTAATATTTTCAAACAATTTAATTTCAATAGAAACCGCGCTCAAGTCAATTGAACCAGACATTCTTTCTCCACTGATTTCACATTTTTTTAAATTATAATTGAACGGTGATCTATTTTCTGGTTCAATACTACGAGTTATCATAATCTAGTCCACCAATAATGATAATTTGTAATTATCATATATCTCTAAAATACTATCTGCTTTTATAACTCTGATTATTCTAGTTTCATTATTTAATTTTTGATAATAATCAAGATGTGTAACCTCAGTGTTTGAGCCGCCGCCGACTGTTGGATCAATATCAACTTGATCACCAGAGGCATTAGTAAAATATCTGGCTGCAAGATGTTCACTTGAATGTGATTGTAGAATTATTGATTGAGTAGAATCTCCAGTTTTTTGAATAGTTTCGCCGTTAGTAAACGATTTAGTACCTTTTACAACAATATGACCTAAGTTCACATCTCTATCAATAATCTCAGCAACTGTATTAGAAGTAACTCCTGTAATGCTATCACCTATTTGCATTTTGGTAAAAAAATAATCTCTTGTAACCAAAGTTGTATTTGGATGTTTTTTCTTTGACCAAGTAACCACATCATTTGACCGTAGTGGAAATCCATTTCTACGAATTTTATCATTCATAAGATAAAATGTCCAGTAATACTTGGTTGATCCATATAATTTTTGTGAAAGAGTATCTGGCCTTTCGCCTTCAATAATTTCATATTTTTCATATATAGAAACATTATCTTTTAATTCATCTATAATATCTACATATGCTGATATATTTTGAATTATGGAAGGATCAGTTTCATCCCCAAAGTTATATAACTCTACTGGAAATCTGTTAAAAAATGTCATTATCCTACCCCCATTCCATCAAGCATCGTCCTAGCATTTGTTTTATCAAAATCTTGTCTGGTGAATGTTTCACTTTCAACAAACGATATACTAATATCAACTTCAGAATAATCACCACCAGCATGAAAACCTGCGGTTCCAGAATTATAGGTGGCGTTAAATGATTTCATATGCATATCTTTAAATATAAATGCTTCATTGGTGCGATTCATTTCTTTTGAATCATAAAGTAAATGGATTCTAAACATAGGTGGGAACCTGTAACCAACAACAATACCACCTCTAACTATTCCTTCTGGATATAAATTTCTTCTAAACCAATTAATAATATCCTTAATTTCTTCTGCCTCAATTTTTGAGTTTGGGATAAGTTTAAATGACCAAGAAAATTCTCTTAAATTAACAGATTTAAATATTGCTCTCATATTAGGATTTGGTGTTGTTTGCAAAGATGATCTTACTGCACCACCCGCTGAACCAAATTTATTTACGAGTTTTGAAATTCCTACTCTTGCCAAGTCTTGGCTTTCAAATTCACTTCTCATAATTTTTGCAGCATCTGTAAAAATACTAGATTCTTTAAGTGCTTTAGCAACTGCCGTAACACCACCAGAACCGCTATTTAAAATATCATTTAAACCAGTAGCAAATGTTCCGAACTCCATATTTTCATACATAACACCGTCTTGTATTTGAATTGATGGTGGCATATATAAATGACAAGTTTCACCACTTCTTCTTTTTACTTGTTTTTTCAATATTTCTTTAGTATTAAATAATTGACCTTTTTCCTGAAATGCCCTACTCAACGCATCAGCAGATAGAAGTCCACTAGGACCAATACCCATTCTCTTATCTGTAGAATTTGCAGCGTGAGCATTTATGACACTTCCCACCTCAATAGGATCAATCACTAATGTTTCAAACCGTATTCTCGCTTTATAACGATCTCTCTCATGGATTGGGAATTCTAGTCTATTTCCTGGCATGTTTTTTTTCCATAAATACATTAATACTACCATTATTTATATGAGAAAAATGAGAACACACAAAGGCAAATATAAAATAAAAAATCGTAAAAAGTACAAGGGTGATCCAGATAATGTCGTATATCGCTCTGGTTGGGAAAGGTATGCTTTTCAATGGTGCGACAGTCAAACACAAATCACTGAATGGTCAAGTGAGGAAGTTGTAATTCCTTATTTTTATGATGTTGATAGGAAGTATCATAGATATTTTATGGACCTAAAAATAAAATTAAATGATAAAGTTTACCTCATAGAAATAAAACCAGATTCACAAACTAGACCGCCAAAAGTACCATCTCGCAAAACTAAGCGTTATATTAATGAAGGTATGGCTTATGTAAAAAATATGAATAAGTGGAAAGCAGCAGAATCTTATGCCAAAGATAGGGGTTGGACCTTTGAAATTTGGACTGAAAAAACATTGATTAAAATGGGTATTATGCCCAAGCAATTGAAACCATTACCCAAGTTGAAAAAATTAAAACGTCTATAAATTGATATAAATAACAATGAATAACTTTGGGAATATAAATGTCTAATCTGTTTCAAAATTTAGAAGTACAAGCGTTTAGAGCGGGAATTACCCCTAGAACTAAGGAATCAATTTCTTGGTTCAAGGATAAAGCATCCAAAATGGGTAAAATAAATAGAAACGAACTCATGAAAGATGATACACTCAGACTTCAAAATCGGCAAGCAGTCGGCAAGATGTTTATGTATTTCTATGATCCAAAAGGTAAGTCCACACTACCATACTATGATAGTTTTCCTCTTACTATAATTGTCGGCAAAGCGAAAGGTGGCTTCGCTGGACTAAATCTACACTATTTGCCTATGACATTAAGAGCAAAATTTCTTGATAGTTTATTAGAGATTACTAATAATAAGAAATATAACGATACAACCAAGTTCAAAATGTCGTATGATTTACTTCAAGGTGCAGCAAAGTTTAAATACTTCAGACCTTGTTATAAGCACTATTTGGCAAATCATGTAAGAAGTCGTTTTGCTTTGGTCCCAGCCCCAGAATGGGAAATTGCTGCATTTTTACCAACTGCTGATTTTCAGAAAATGTCTCAAGCAAAAGTACATAAAATATCAAGAGGTATGGTCTAATGCAAGCACAAACTATAGAGAATTTCAAAAGTAGTATCAAAAAAGGAATTGGAAGATCAAATCTTTTTCATGTAGAATTACCGTCAATTTCTGACGTACAAATAACCACAAATGATTTAAATATACTCTGTAAAAATGTTACGCTACCCTCAAGACAGATTTCATCAGTAGATAGGGTTATTGGAATTGTGACTGAAAAAGTTGCAAATACATTTGTAACAGACGATATTAATCTATCGTTTTATGTAACTAATGATTATAACATAAAAAAGTATATTGAAAGTTGGATGAATCTAGCAGTAGATAATGATACTTATGAGTTGGGCTATAAGTATGGGCCAAATGGATATGGCAAAGAAGTCGTAATACATCAACTCGCACACGATAATAGAGAAACACATTATACGGACAACCCACTTGTTGTTCCAGGTGGAGTTAGTATGCATTTATCAAAAAAAGTATATACCTGTGTACTTGAAAGAGCGTTTCCAACTACTTTGGGTTCAATTGAATTAACTAATGAATTAGATGGGCTTGTTGAAGTAAGTCTATCATTGACGTATACAAATTGGAGAAGTAAATAATGGCACTACCAAAACTAAATGATAAACCAAAATATGAATTAACAATCCCCTCAACCAAGACAAATGTAAAGTTTAGACCTTATTTGGTTAAAGAAGAAAAAGTGTTAATGTTAGCAATGGAGTCTGAAGATAAAAGGGCGACAGTAAATGCTATTGTTGATACTATTATGGCGTGTCTTGAAGGTGATGTTGACCAAAATAAATTAACCTCTTTTGATGTTGAATATATGTTTCTCAAACTTAGGTCAAAATCTGTAGGAGAGAACGCCAATGTCACAATAAAATGTGAAGAATGTGAGGCCGACAATCCAGTACCAATTGACCTATCTACAATTGAGGTTACCGAACAATCTGTTAGTAGTAAAATAAAGATTACAGAAGATATGGTTTTACACATGGGCTATCCAAATTTTAAATCTATCATGGATGCTGATGGAGATGATACACTGAGCGACACAGTAAAGACTTTTCAAATGATTAGTAAATGTATGAAAGTTTTGGAAACAGCAGAAGAAAGATATGATCTTGCGGATGAGAGCCAAGATGAAATTCAAGATTTTATTGGATCACTATCATCAACTCAATTTGATAAAGTAAAAGAGTGGATTCAGACTATGCCAAAATTGTCTGAAACTGTAAATTTTAATTGCGTAAAATGCAATCACTCAAACGAATTTACATTAGAAGGATTAGATGATTTTTTTTAATTGCTCTTTCTCATGATAACCTGTTAAGTCATTATAAGACCAATTTTCAATTAATGCAAGATCACAAATATTCATTAACAGAACTTGATAATATGATGCCGTGGGAAAGAGAGATATACATTACATTATTGATACAACACGTTGAGGAAGAAAACGATAGAATAAAAGCACAACAACAAAACTAGGAATAAAAGATGGCATTTGGAGCAACAGTAAATGAAGTTAGAGAAATAAACAGCGATGGAATTGCTGATATTAACTTCAAAAATATGCAGTTGAATAAATCAACACTTGATGAAATCAAAAAAGGTTTCAATAATTTGGAAAAATCTGTTCAAAAAATAGATGTTGGAGTAAAAGTTCCTGGTATGAAAAACCTTACTGATATGGTAAAATCCTTATCAATAATGCCTAAAACATTGAGTACCGATTTAAAATTAACTAATGAAGTTAAAGACATAGGTAAAAATATGTTTAGATTGGTTACTATGTTTTCTAAATTTCTTGCAAACCAACAAATGTCAAGACTTGATGCGATTGAAGAAAAACGTGATAGAAAAAAGGTTGATGGCGCACTGCAAAAAAAGGGAGTTATGCGTTCTGGAAATAGACAAGGTGGAATGCTTGGAAACCTAGCAAATATGTCTGAAATTATGCAAGGGTTTGGTGGTTTTACTGGAGCAATTTTAGCGACAGTTCTTGCTGGTGGTGCTGTTGCATTTCTAGTGGCGAGATTTAGGGATCAGTTAGGTATTGATCCAGGCTTTAGTATACTTGATGCAATAAATAACAAAGCAGATGAACTTTTTGGTATGCCTCTCTTTGGTGAGACAATGACTAGTGCTTTGAAATCAATCGGTGGTGCTTTTGCTGAAGGTGGTGCTTTTGATGCCTTGAAAGAAAGTGTGAATCAAATGCTCACTGCATTTCCATCTCTCCAGACTGCACTTGATGGTATGACAACTATGTGGGAAAATACAAAAATATTTTTTGAAGATGTAGTACAGACTTTAGGTCTTGGACCATTGAGAGATAAAATAACTGAGTTTATGGGTAAAGAGTTTGGCATCGCAGAAATGCTTGGATTAACAGCAGCAATAATTGCATTAGGTGGGCCTATGAGATTGTTGGGGGTGGCGATATCGGGAGTAAGGGCTGTTATTTCTGGGATTCAAGCGATTAATACACTCGCGAACACTGCTGCAATGGTCGCACTGACCGCCGCAATACGGGCTAGGGGATTAGGTGGTCTTGGTATTGATGGTGATGGTAAAAAACCAAGAGGGAAAAGAAGCAAATTTCAAAGATTTAAAAATATGTTTGGCTTTGGAATGGATGATATTGTTGATATTGATGGTGATGATAAAAAAGGAAGAGTAAGGCGTCAATATCCAGCAGGAACAAAAATCAATGGCAAAGCGGTTGGTGGAGACTTTATGTCAGATGCTGCAATGGATGCTGCTGATAGAAAATCCAAAAGTAAACTTGGGAAACTTGCAAAATTCGGTGGAAAATTCGGTGGCCTTGCCAGAGGTATTCCAATTGCTGGACAAGTTCTTGCTGCTGGTATGGCAGTATTTGATGGTGTCACAGGTGCTGGGGATGCTTTAAAAACATTTAAACCGCAAACTCTTACAGATAGTATTGAAGTGGGTATGGTTGGTGCTGCTGCTGGAATTACAAAAAGTTTTGCTGGATTAGCAGATATGGCAACTGGAGTATTTGGGTTTAATACCGACTTAGCAGGTGGTGTCACTGATATGAGAGATACTTTTTTAAAGTGGTCATTAGACACAAAGGAAAAAATTGAAGAGATGAATGGCCCTGATATGTCAAATTTACCAGAAAACCGCCGACTTTTTGTAGAAAGTGAAAATAACAGAGCACTTTTAGCATCAAGATTAGAAAGTGAAGTTCGTGCTGCTGAAAATATGGCAGTTGCTGCTACTGGTATTGGAAAAAAACAACCAACCGTTATAATGGATAATTCTACATTATCAAATGTTCAACAGAATACCACCAATCTAAATGGTGGGGTGTTGACCAGCGTAGCAGATAATTCGCTACGCTGGGCATTTCCTCATTATGGAAATTAGTCTTCGTTAACTAGACTTGCAAAGTAATCCATAGTATTATCTTCGCCTTCTACTTCTGTCTTTTTAGGCGCAGCATAATCTGGAATATTATCATCCAATGCTGGAGCCTTTTCCACACCCAATGAAGCAGTTTGTGCCATTGTTGGTTGAGGTTCAGTTTGACCTAAAACATTACGCATCTTAGTTTCTAGTTCTGCATAAGACTTATAGTTTGCTGGATCAGTAAACTCTGAAAGATCGTAACACTTGTCATATACTTCTTCCAAGCGTTCATCACTTTCTGATAATACGCGAGTTGAGGAAAATTCAGATTTATCGTAATTACGATAACCTTCAACATCACGAATTTTAAGTTTGAAATCTGCACCTTCCCACATACAAAATGGATTCATAGGTGTTTCATCTGCAAATTCTGGCGACCAAGCATCCATAAGTTTATCAAAGATTTTCTTACCATATTGGTACATGAAAACTTTGCCTTCATTTTCTGGATTTCCTGGATCAGAAACTACCAGAATATTTGAAACATGATGCAGACGCCGCTTTTGACGCCGCGCTGTTTCTTTATCAGATTCAATACCACTATTCCAAAGTTTGGAATTGTATTCACCAACTGGGTCTTGTTGTTCAATTGAAGTCAAAGACTTCTCAATGTACCATTTACCAGTTGGACCTTTAAAGGCATGATCCCAATAACGTACAAAATGTACTTCAGAACCTTCTTTCCCATCTGGCAAGAAACGAATAACAGCATAGCCATTATTCTGTTTATCAACAGTGGGTTTCCACATGCGTTCATCCACATAAGATTTTGTAGTGGTTTGTGTTGCTGTTGCGGCAGCACTTAATCGGTCAATCTGACCACGATTACGTTTTAGATTTGCAAAAGACATATTTTATTTCTCCATATATGCTGAATTATTGCTGTAATATTTTTTAGTATATCTGTATTATATCATATTTTTGTGTGTGTGTCAACCATATTTATCAGATTACTTTCTCTGAAAAATAATAGTCTCTTTACCAGTGTCTGGATTCACTGATGGAATTGCAACATGACCATCTGGTACAGGCTTTGTTCCCACATATTGCCATGTAGTACCCGCTTTTTGATTTGCTTCACTTGCAGCAAAAAAATCTTCGTTATCATTTAGAAAGAGTGACGCGATAAAAATCAGTTCAAACATTTTATTTTCCTTTTATATGTTTGTATAGTTGGTAATAGTATTCAAAAGATGTTGGATAATTGTCTGGGTCTGGTAGTACTCCTTTAAACATTGTTATAAATTCTTTTATCTCTTTATCAGACATTTTCTATACTCTGTCTTTTATCACAATACATTTCCCAAAACCACCAAAAGGCATATAAAGGGAAAACTGCATTTAGATTTATAATTGGTGGTAGTATTATCATTGCAAACGGAAATATAAGAACTGACGTTATTGCAATAACAAAATAATCATACCACCGTATCATTCAAAAATCAATTCATTCTGTTTAGGTAAAAAATTAAGACTCATTGCTTCAGCCTCAATCTTTTCCTTTATTACTGGTGAGATAAATTTGCTCACATCTTCTGGTTCAAGTTTGGTTATATCACACACCTCAACAACTGCATCAATATAACCTAGTTTTTTATCAATTACTTGTTCCTCAATCAGTTTGCTAAATTTTGCTCTGTTCATAAAACTTTTGTCTATCATTTATTCATTGCCCTTAAAATTATGGTATCTTTATTAATCCTACCATTTGCGATAGTTGTTTTTGTGGTAAGACTAGACCACTCTTTGTTTATCTGGTTTGAAGTCTTTTTAAGTACCATTGGAATAAAGACCTCTGGTTTACGCAATTTTGTAACTCTTGATGCCGCAAGATCAACACCTTGAAGGGTTGTCCCTTTTACCTCAAAACCACAACTCTTTTCGCAAACCAATTCGGTTAATGCCCTAGTCTTTACATTGAATAAATAAACTCGCATGGCTCCAATCAAGGATGATGGATTAATAGACGCTAGTTTAAATTCTACAGAGTCCTTTAAGTGTTGAATTTTCGCTACTTGTTTTTCAGCAGATTTTACTATAGGCTTACGTGTCTTACGAGTTGCTTTCTTTGCTATCATATATTTTTCAATGTCAGTAAGAATGTTATTTACAAACTTTTGATATTTTTTCTGATCACTCACTTTCATAGATGAATAACCCTCAACAAGATCGGGAGTTTTTTTGTTTATTAATTCGTCCAATTCATCTTTTAATGGGACGTAATGATCATAAGTTGTTTTGGCTGTAATGTAAGGCACATCGTGTTTTTTCATTTCACTATAAATGGAGAAATCTTTTTCATCTTTCCAATTATCAATAATAATTTCAATACCACCAATAAAATCACTAGTACGCTCTTTAATAATTTCTGCTGGTGATTTTCTCGGAGTCGTAACAACTCCAATATTATCAGTTTTATTTAAAAGTTTACGCTTGCCAAGACGCAGAATTTCATTAACTTGTTTTGTGAGAACCTTTTCAGCGTTCCACCAAGTAGGAAATTCTAATTGTAGTTCTGCCCATGCAATGGTTGCTGCTAAACCAGGAGATTGACTGATTGCCCATTCTGGTGCTTGTAATGCAATTTTAGCATCTTCCTTAGATAGAGACTTTTTCACATGGTTTTTTATTTTTATAGCGATATCTTTCCTATCCACTTCTATCCTTATATAGTCATTGAAGTGTTGAAAGTTATCAGTCGGCGCAGCAGCAAAGCCAGTTTTAGTTTTTCTAGAGAAAGTTTTTCTTTTTTTTGATTGTGCCATGTGGTTCACTCCTAGTGATTATTTCCATAACCCTAAACTATTTTTCAATGAAAGTCAAGTCTTCTTTTTCTAAAATCCATTCTGGCAATTGAATTAATTCTACCTCACCATCATCATGTTTCTTATAGACAACGTAACCTTCGTCACAAAGTTTATCAACGGTATGATCAACAATTCTTTCTACTCTAAGAGTATCGTTTTTTTCAACTGCTGATTTAAGTCCTAGACGATAGGCAATAAAAAGCGCAAACGTGACGATTGCGCTTAATATATATTGGTCAATTACAATCATACCATCCGCTCAAAGGAAATGAGTTTTGATGGTTTAAATGCTCTCCAAGCGTTAGCATCCGTACACCAAACTGAAATACGATCTAGATCAGTGTCAACAGGATTAGGTTCTTTTAATTTAGTATCAAACTCTGGTAGATAATCTCCCATCAAAGTACAAGGCATAATACGATTATCACCATTTACTTTTGTAAATGTTACTTCATAAACTCCAGTTTGGAGTTGTTCAATTAGTTCTGATTTCGTTAGCATATAGTTTCCTTTCATGATATACTGAATTGTATCATAGTTTGTTTAAGTTGTCAACTTATATTTTAATTATTTATACTTAACCACAAAGTTGAAAAATGGCCTAATATTAGAAAGGGAATTCCTTTTTACCACCAGCAAGATTTTTTATTCTTTGTTCTAAAAAACTTATGGTAGTATAGATATGACCACAATCATGTGGTTGAATTAGAGTCCTATAATACTCTATTTCTTCTTGTAGAATTTGTATTCGCACATTATCAATGTGTTTAATTGGTTCCCAAACATAGTTTTCATTCTCCATTCCCATTAATTATCTCCCTATAGATTTTGAATTTTAGAACGCAATTTTGAATTTTAGAGCGCGAAGTGTAGTTACTCTTGTATTCAAATATATTAAAATGTTATTATGATAATCGCAATCATCTAGCGCGGAAATACGATCAATTTCTTCTTTTAAAATTGCTATTTGGTAATTATTGAAGGCTGTCAGAACAACATCGTCATCATCTTCATAAGTATTAACCACGTAATCCCCTTACCATAAACTTCTTGTTTTCATTGCTTCTATAACAAACTCAACATGACTTTCAGTACAATTACCTACAACAGTATCATCACCAGTATGGGAAGGTAAGAGGTTTGCAAGTTTATTCTTATAAAACGTACCTACTTCATATAAATCACGTTCTCTGCCATACCCATTATCTATGATAGATAATCCATAGTCACCAAACCGCACAACTGCACGATTGCCACCGTTACTCATAGGTTCAAATTCTAACTCAGAAAATTTCATAACTTAGGCTCCCATATTTTTGCAATGATTTTTCCATTCTTTGGATAATCCCACATATCTTTGAATTTGTTTATCGCACAAAATTCACTTATTTCGCGGATGGTAGTTACGAACTTACCATCCACTGAAATTTCATATACTTCAGTTTTCATCAGCGAAGGTATCCCGGACCTGTCCAAGAGATGCTATAATCACCATCAACAACATTTCCGCGAGATGAATTCCGCGCTGGAGTTTTCCAACCAGCAGCCATAAGAATATCGCCAAGATTGAATTTCTTATCGTCAGCAGTATTGACAATAAAACCCCACACTCCACCAGAGCCATTTACAATTCGGATATATTTCTTACCCACAGTGAATGTGATTTTTTCTGCAAATTCTTTGTCCATTTTTGCTATATGGTCAGCAAGAGATGGATCAGAAGATTTTGATCGTTTTCCATAGTCTGAAATAATATCTGAAATCAGAGCATTTACATTAGAAGTGATATCAGTCATGTTGTGTCCTTTCAAGACTATGTGATTCTCTTTACTTTTATAATATAGACAATTTTTACTTGATTGTCAACCCTATTTAAAAGGATTGATATAAAAACCAATCAGATTGCTATCGCAGTAATCGTTCCGAATATCCTCTGCGGTGATATAGTGGAGAGAACCGTTTGACCACTTCACATCAATTAGATTACCGTCTATCCTAGAGATTCGACCGTACATTTCCGAAACCGTAGCACCGAAATTTCCGATAATGTCTAAACCGATATGTAAGTTCATGATGCGTCCTTTCAAGACTAGATGATTCTCTTTACTCTTATAAATTAGCAGAAGAATTAACCACTGTCAAGAGCCATAAACTGTATTATGCGTATTATTTACTCTTACAAATGTCGCGCATTTTGATAAATCTTTTAATCTGCTTGCACCAACATAAGTACACGCTGATCTGATGCCAGATAAAATATCAATTAGTGTTAACTCCACTGGCCCTTTATGATCTACTGTGACGGTTTTACCTTCAACGCCTCTATATTCTCTATGACCAACTTTGTGTCTATCCATCGCAGAGCCTGACGCCATACCATAAAATTTCATTTTACCATTGTCTATAATACCATCACATTCATCATGCCCAGCAAGCATACCACCAATCATTACAAAATCTGCACCTGCGGCAAATGCTTTCACCATATCACCAGAAGTAGTACATCCACCATCCGCAATGATATGAGCATCCATACCATGCGCTGCATCAGCACATTCAATAACCGCACTCAGTTGAGGCATACCAATACCAGTTTTAATTCTTGTTGTACAAACTGAACCAGGACCAACACCAACTTTTACAATGTCTGCACCAGCAAGGATTAGTTCTTGCGTCATATCAGCAGTGACAACATTACCCGCAATAATTGTAGCGTCTGGTTCTAAATCACGCATTTTCTTTACAGCATCTACAAAACTAATTGTGTAGCCATTGGCTACATCTAAACCAATGAAAAATGCTTCACTTGATTGGTATATTTTTTGAGTGTTTTGAATGTCAGTATCAGATATTCCACCCATAACGCATAAATGATTTGGCTCTAGAATTTTAGTGGGCCATACACCTTCTGCATTATAATGTTTGGCGAGGCAAGTTATCATATTATAATTAGTCAACACATCTGCCATGGAAAATGTTCCCACAGTATCCATGTTTGATGCCATAATTGGAGTTCCCATCCAAGTTTTTTTACTATGTTTAAATTTGTATTTTCTCTCTAAGTCAACATCATACCGCGAAGTTAGTGTTGATCGTTTTGGTCTGATCAAAACGTCAGAATAATCAAGTTTAACATCATCATTAATTAGCATTATTTTTTCCTTTTTTCAATTCATCTAAAGAGTCAATTACGATTGTTGGATATTTTCCAATATAACTTCCTGCTTCAAGAACATCTCTATCTAGTAGATGTTTATGGTAATGATCTAAGTTATCCCATTCTTTTAAAATATTTTTAGCCAAATTATCAAAGTAACTATCAGAAAAAATTGGATCAGATTCTTCATAATAAGCATATGATGCCATAAGATAATACGGTATCATCATATTAGGGTTAATCTTAATAATTTTGTTCGCGTGTCTCGCCAAGTTCATTTTTTAAATTTTCCAGTTACATATGAACCCTCTGACATATTATAGGCAGCAATTATTTCTTTAAACATTTGTGGAGTTATTACAACGATATTAAAATCATCTTCTTTATCATACTGTCTTACATATACATATTCTTCATCAAATATAATTTCAACATCGTCTGCTTTATTATGATTATCCATAACAACCACTGTAGAGTAATCAAATTCATGTTCTACTGTAAACATATTATCTCCGCATATTAGCAGCATCAATTGCCGCATTTTTATTATCTTTACGAATTGGCATAAGATTACTCTTGTGTGTTGTCACAATACCAGCAATTTCATTTCCAGTGTAAGTCGGTGTTTCTTTTTTCAAACCATTTGAACAAATACTGTCTGAAGTTTGTGGCATTTTTCGGACACTTAAATCAGGCATATCTGAGCGATAGGTGCTAGGTCTATCGCTCACTCCCATTTTTTTAAGAAATGCGTTATGTTCCTCTTGGCGTTTTTTCCAGCCCGGACTTCTTTTCAATTTACGTTTCTTTGTACTGTTTGAGGACATACCTCGCATAAGATGCATAGTCATGTTATATTTCCCTTTCCAGTAAAGGCATCATGCTCCAAATGATACTTGTTAATAAGTCCTTTTAGGAATTTATTTTCTTCTTCCAGTTCATTTTGTTGGATTTTAACTCTCTCTAAAGATTTCCACATAATAATTTGGATTTCATTTTCTAAGATTGCATTATTTTCAAGTTCAATTATATGATCTGCCGCTTTCCACGCAAAATGTTCCGTACATCTAGACTGCCATTCTTTACCCGCTTGATTTTTAAGAGAAGTAACGATTTCAGATTGTTTTGGTCTGGGCGTAATATCCATATAAACACGCCGTTCTATGGCATGTTCATTTTCTTCTTCTTCAATCCCATGAGTATTGACTTCCATCAATAATCACCCCAATCTTCACCAACACCTGGATTATCATACTTAATTGTTTGGTATAAAATATCCGCATAATATTCTTTTGCATATTTACTTGCATCAGTATAATGGTTGATATTTTCATCAGTATCATCTACCACGATTTTAGCGAAATCTCGTTTGATCATTGGACGCTTTTTACTGTTTAATTTTAACCTTTTTAACTTTTTATGTCGTTGGTGAACCTCTGCAATAAGTGCCATACGATCTGCTTGAGTAGTCGCTGTTTTCATACTTTTCTCCGAATCATTATTTTTACCATTATAACCCATTTGTCAAATTTTGTCTAGTGGTTTGTGAATAAAATTTAAAGGTTACATCTTTGTCGTTACATTCTTTTACAAATAAAGGAACCGCATATCCGCTTTGTCCTTGAAAAAGTAACATACCATCACGATACACTTTTGCTTTGGCATTACTAGGACCAGACAAATCTAGTATTAGGTTATCGTGACGATATATTGCCATCTTATTGCTCCTTAAAACCAATCCTTGTGACAGCCAGAACTTTCATTTTCATCATAGCCAGCAAGATACGCTTTTATTTCATCGGGCGTCATATCTTTTTCTTCTGTTTTTATACCACTACCAGTACCTTGCGACCAATAGTGAGGTTCAACTCCACGCCGATACCAAGAATCTGCACTACCCCTATCGTATGGGCCACCATGTCTTTTATCATATTTAGTCATTTTATGCTCCTATTGCCATGTAATAACCATCAGCACTAACTTCCATAGTTCCATCACCATTGTGGTTTGTTTGAGTCAATTCTGATCCAGTAAACCAAGTACACGCTTCACTCATCAATGTCAACTCAGCAATCCGAATTGTGGATTTGATTGGCATTTTCCAGTTTTCCATATTTTGGGTCAACTTATCAAATGCCTCTTGGAAATCACCAATAGTGTATCCATTTGAACTTACAACTTTCATTTTCATGCGACTGCCTTTCTTTGCATTTCAATTATCATCTCTAACTCAACACTATCTGCCTTTTCATCAAGCATCTCTGATAATACCATAATATGTCCAGCAGGAATTGGACTCTCTGGTGAGTTTGTGTTTTTGATCAACTGCCGAAGCATTTGGGCGACTTCCCTATATTCAGTCATGATGAAACCTTTCAAGTGATTCTCTTACTCTTATAAACTACGATATAAGAGTAAGAGTGTCAATACCATTAAGAAGAAAACTTTATGCGTGATCGTAAGCACAGATTGGTGTATTTTTATTCTTCCAAGCAAACATTACTTTATAGTACCAATCTTCATTTTTATTCCGAAGGATTTGCAAGGGAGAACTATCAAGTCCATCTTTTGCCCGCTCTTCAACATACTCTTCAACTGTAAAAGACTTTACTAGTTCAGCAAGAAACTTTGCTTTGGTGAAAGGTCCACGATGCTTGAACCGTGCAATGAACAAATCTTTGCCTTTTCCAACAAGTGATGGGTGGACTGAGCCTCCCGCTGCTGTTGTTGTCTGCCATACTGGGCGACCTTCATAATCGCCTGTGTACGTTAAGTATCCACCGTGGTAGCTAAAATCTGCTTTGTTAAACTTAGTCATGGTCTAAATCCTTTCAAGTGATTCTCTTTACTCTTATAAACTACGATAATTATGCTGCAATGTCAACCCTTTTATCTCTTGCCATTTCCATACGCTTGTTCATTTTCATCCAAGCATCAGGCTTCATGACATTAGTATTGATTTTGAGTTTGAGTTTCTTTTCCTTGAAACAAGCCTTGAGATATTCTGCTTGCTCTTTACCAATGAAACGAGATACCAACTTCAATAGATCAATCCGAAACTGAGTGTCGTGGTGCATATTACCAGCACAATGAGCCATCTCATGAATGAGAACATACTGGTTCATTCCACCTTTGACATTCAGATCAATATTATTTCTCCAAGCGCGACCAGCAGTTCTATTGCCATGCATGGTAGACAAAGCAATATGAGTAGTGTTTGACATTTTCTGCCAAGTCTTTGAGGCGAGAACGTGGTCACAATACTTTTGTGCTTCTGCGAGGTTTTTGAATTTCTTGCCCATACCATAAGTACGTTCATACTTAAACTCAGCATTATAAACTTTTGAACGATCTGAGTCACGACTATACTTGCCATGTTTGCGACCAGTTTCAATAAGAGTCTGCTTCTTATTGAGATACGCCAAGTATGACATAATATCTGAATTATCCCAGTTAAGAGATTGTAGATTTTGTGCAATGGGCTTTTGGTGTGTTTGATAAATGAGCATAGGAACCCTTTCAAGTGATTCTCTTTACTCTTATAACTTACGATATTTAAATTAGATTGTCAACTCTATAATTTATAAATCTTAGTTAACATTTCTTCAAACTGCTCAACTTTCGTGAGTCTGTTGGGCCAATGAATATAATCTTTTTGTGGATTCTTTTTAAGGTTATTGAGCAAGGGGATTATTGCATTATAAAGTTTATCAATTTTATCTTGAACAGCATCTAGATTTTCAGCACTAGATGTGGATTTTTGAGTGAGTTCTTGTACGGTCTCTAATTCATCTTCAGTAACTGCTGTAAATCCAAAGTCAAAAATATCATCACTCATCTTTTGTTTCCCTCAATCTTCTTGCAATATAATCGTGATAAGATTCTTGCTTTTCAGTTTGCATTTCTTTAATTTGTCTGCTTCTATTTTGCATATTTCTTATATTCTCTCTAAAATTTTCAGTTCTCTCTTTATGATACATATCAGATAATTCTCTTAAAAATTTTGGATCAGTTTTACGCTGAGTTTTTCTTTTTATAAAATTTAACCAAGAAATAGCCATATCATGTATCATAAAGCAATCCCTTGATCTTCTACCTTTGGATAAAGTTCTCTTGGCATAGCAACAATTGGAATACGTTTTGCAGGATCATCTGAACCGTTTGGTTTTTTAGGAACACATCCTATTTCCAATGGCACAAAATTTCCTTCTCCATATTGTCTAGATAATTCATTATACATTGTTGTACCAAGACCTCTTATATTTGCTTTTGCGAATACAACACATTCTTGAGAAGTCTTAAAATTTTGGCCTTGAATAACATACGCTTGCCCATCGTTTAAACTAAACAAAGAGTACAATATCCATGCAGCATAATTCATTGGTCTATTCCACCTGGAGTAAATTTATTTCCATTTAAAATTAGACATGAAAACCCCTCACCTTTAAATATAATAGAAAAAGTTCCAGTATCTGGATTAACAAACATTGAAGTAATTCCGTTCAACTGTTTAGCATATTCTGGTGGATAATTAGGTGGTATTACAAAGGTTATTCCAAAAGCATCAAATAATTTCTTTTCTCCATATTGATCAATTATTTCTTTTATTTTTTTTGGTTCATCACATATACTTCTCATAGCAACGGGTGTAGAAGTACTAGGGTCCATTTGAGGCATCTCTTGTGGAGATTCTTTCGGGACTTTATCTTTACTTTGAGCGAATGCACTTGAAATTAAAACAAAAGATAAAATCAAGGCATAATATAATTTAACCATTTAACAATTCCTTTATACGTTTTATATAACCATATTTCTCTCTTGTTTCGTCTGCCAAGTGTTTTTTCAATAGTTCAATTTGATTATATTGTTCTGATATAATTTTGCGACATTGGGCTATCTCGTCGTTTTCAGTTAACTTTATCATAAAAAAAACTCCGTTATTCAGTAATATTTATACAAATTATACAGAAATTATTTCGTGATGTTACGTCATCATATCACTTTTAATTTCTTTTATATCTTTCCCAAAAAAACTTTTTTGAAGTTTTACTTTTGAATGATATCTACAAGTATTCAAATCGTCAATTATTTTTGCTGAAACTATGCAATTATTACATCTAATTTCTTCTAACTTTTCGTATATTCTTTCATTATAGTGGATCAAAGAATTATACTCTGAGGACTCAATTATTTCATAAAATAGATCGCTACCTATTTGATATTTGATATTTTCAAAATAAAAAAAGAATTGTTCATCTGCATTTTTTAATTTTTTAATTTTTTTTACCCAAGCGATGCTTAAAAAATCAAACGCATAAGATTCATCAACTTCAATAGTAACCATGAGATAAGTACCTATTATAATTATTCCAAGTACCTAAATCTATATACTTTCTACCATCAACAATCTTAAAACCTAATGAATTAACTATATCTCCGACCTCAGTGTATTTTTTAAATAGGTTTTGTTCATAAGCATCAATTAGGTTTTTTCCATCAAATTTTAGCACACCCCAAAACCTATTTGATAACATTCTTTCCATTTTAGATTTAACTTTAAAATTTTTCATATTTTTTTCCAATCTATCAACTTTAGATTCGTCATCAGTAATAAATGTTCCAGCAACTACGCCTTTAATTGAGGCCATTTCAATAAAGGGGTTATTCTCAAAAATAGTATCAGGCATACCAAAAAATAATATATCATTTTTAGTCGTATGATTATAATCTAAAAACTCAACTAACACGTTTGCGAAACCAGATTTTTTCTGACAAATATGAATAAAATTATCATTAGTAAAAAAAGAAGTAACATCACTTTTTAATTCATCACCATGAATAAATATTATTTTTTTAGCACCTGCATCTATCATCTTTGAAACCAAATGATTTGATACTGGATTATAGTATTTGTAATTTCTTTGAGGTAACATTTCTTTTGAAAATGTCATTCCTAATCTTGTCCCAAAACCACCTATAGGTACAATTCCTGTTATCATATAATATCACAATTCTTTAATCTATTTTCAATATCTAAATAATCATTGGTAAGCAATCCATCTCCCATATAGTTAGCATGATTTCTAGTTGAAATTATATGTAATTCGTTTAATTTTACACGATCTATTAATATTTTTTTCAGATGGTACTCAATCGCATTAGACCAAGGGTCTTTACTATTTTTTGTAGTTACAAGATTTAAGGGAAATAGATGTTTTATTTTTTTAGGTAAAAAACAAATTATACTAGCGTTAGGTAAAAATCTATCGTTTTGTTTTATTGTGTGAACGCCTTTACCAAATCTTGCATATGCTAGGCTAAAGTCAGAATTAAGCAATTCTTTTAATGTTTTTCCATTTGTAAAAAAATGATCTTCTGTGAGTAATAAAACTTTTTCATCTCTATTTTTTACCTCACTAAAAATAGTATTATATCCCTCAGTAAAAATTTTTAAATTTCTACTACCCAATGATCCAGAAGTTTTTTGATTATTTGAAATTTCTGGAGAAATATTTGTATCATTTGGATAGGATGTTTTCTTATAGATTATATTATCTACTCCACATATTTTTTCAAAATTATCATATTCAGATACATCTTTGTCATAAAAACATACACAATTTATTTCTGCGTTAGGCATAAAATACCTAACACTCTTTACTGTTAAATTTAAAGTTTTATTTCTAAAATAATTTCTAAAATATATTATCATAATCACTCATATGTTATTTTTTTTCCTACTTTACGAAATCTCTTATTATAACCACGTTTGATTTTTTTAAGTTGTCCCTTACTCCAGTTGTAATATTTACGAGCCTTAGTAAGACCATCGTACTCATCACCGCCCTTCATAGGAATCCTACTCATAAGTTTCCCCAGTTTCTCGGAAAAAGTTCTCAGACCAAAATGCTTTGTCATCAATCCAAATATCATAATGTTCTTTTTTACCAACACTCAATTCGTGATATTTTGCACCCCAAGCCATAAGTTGTCTCCTAGTAAGAGGTTCATAATCAACACCACTCACACAACCTCTTGCAGTCATATATTTTATAGTATGACCAGCATCATATAATTTATTTACCTTTTCAATCCTATTCATCATGGGTTCATGCAATTCATAGTCTTTTTTACCATCAGGTTTTAAAACCTCATTACAAATCGTTCCATCAATATCAATAACATATTTCATTTTTTATTTCCTCATCATTTGAATTAATAATTAAGTCAATAGGCATAGACACTCTTAGAGGTGCTAAACTTTGTTTTACTGAATGATATATGTAGGCTGGCATTACAAGAACATCTCCAGTTTTTGGTGTAAATTCTATAGAACCATAATGGTCTAAAAATTCAGTTTTATAACCTTTAGATGCTATCGCCCATCTTGGATCATGCAGAACTATTTGTCCATCTTCTGCATCTGCATATAAGTAGACAACTGAAATAAAATCAACCTCTTGATGTTGATGAATTGGCATTGACCCCCTACCACGATTAATATTAAACGCAGATGAATATCTGTAATCAAAATCTTTTAAATTGATACCCAAAACCTTATCAAAATATTCACCAAAAAATCTATCTGCACAAGTTCTAAGCAGCAAATCTTCCTCTATATCAATTTGCCCAATATGCATACCCTTATCAGATTTATCACCTAAACCTTTAAAGTTTTTTCTTTTTTTATTTCCTGTTTTGGAGTCAACACTATGAGCAATCATTATATCAGTAAACAATCTATCACACTCAGTCTTAGTGATTGATGTTTTTAATATAGGTGATACCCAACAATTGTTGACCCCATTTTTAATATTTAGAGTCAAATATCACTCTCAACATATTTTTCCACCATTTCAAGTAAATCGTGGTATTTTGCAACTTGTTCCATTTCCATTTCCATTGCTTCAATAATATCTGGATGTTCTCCAACTCCAGCAGCATTATGAAGATACACTTCAAAATTGGCTAGGTGTTTATCAATATGGCCTTGAGAATGGCTTTTAAATGCTCTTATTAATAATTCACGCATCGCTCTCTCCTTATTTTATAATTCGGATAAGATTACGGTATTAGTATGATCTATGTAATCATTTGTTGAAAATACTCTCACTACAGTCTCTCTTACCATTTTACCATTACGTCTTTTGTATGTTACCAGTTCTTGCCTAGAAACATTGTTAGTTCCATTTTCTGTAGCAAATTTAAGTGGACCATCTTCTGGAAAAGTTTTATTAGCGATAGGATCATTCCAACCCACTGAGCGAGGTTCACTTATAATATCTTGTGCTTTTATAACCTTCATAATAATCAGTTCCTTATACTATACTTGAATATCTATGCTTTTTGGTTTAACCCCCTCAACTTGTGGTATATGCATTTTTTTACCATCTGCACCATATGTACCAGCATGACCTTCATATGAGTTACCTAATGCTTTTTGTGGTTGTCTCACTGTTAACTCAGTTCTACGGCGAGTTTGTTCAACTATATTCATTTGAAGTTCTTTCGCTGCTTGAGTCTTTACAATTAGTTCCAGTGGTTGACTCGCATAATTATGTGAATATGCTGGCCCTTTAATATCCATTATTTCATAACATCCTTTACAATGGTAAGCAATGATCTTTTACTTTGGCGTCTGTCTAATTCTACACCTTTAGTTCTTGCAAATTCTTCTAATTCTCTTTTAGACATATTTTCAATCTCAGAAAAATCTTCTTCTACTACTACTACTGGCTCTGGCTCTGGTTTTGGAGCAGGTGGTACTGGTTGACCTAAAGTACCATTCCATTCATCAATATCCGATTGAGATATTGTTTTTGCCACAAGTAACTCTCTACCTTTCATCCAACCACTAATTGTTGGATGTGAGCCTTTTGCCCATGCGGGGGGTTTAATTGCCATTTGAAATATCCTTTGTTAGTTTATATAGTGCTATTTATAATTGGTGCGAGAGGTAGGATTTGAACCTACGATCAAACCGTTATGAGCGGTGCGCATTAACCACTATGCTACTCTCGCGTTATTTGGTACTCCCACCCAGACTTGAACTGGGACGCCACTATGGGCAACAGATTTTAAGTCTGGTGTGTCTACCTATTCCACCATGGGAGCGTTATTACAATTTTCAAATACTTCTTTTATAGTATCGCCTTTAACATTCTTTGGTATTACAAAACTAGCGATTCTTGTTCGTTTTGAATTATCATAAATTACAATCACATCTCTTTGTTTAATAAAATAAAACGCTCCTTGTGTTGGAAACATCCTAGTGTCATCACCTATCCATAATGATCCTGCAACTATTAAGCATGTAAGCATTGCAATCTCCTTATTTTATTCCTTATGCTACTCTTGCATATTCTTGATGGACTACAACTTTAGCGTCCAATATATTTGCCACTTGTTTGGCTTGTTCTTTTGTATCAAACACTAAATCAATTATTTCTGGAATCTGATAAACTTTATATCCCAGATCACCAGACATTACGATACGTTCTACAATTTTACCATTTCGTTCTAATTTATACAACTCGTTATTCCTTATATTAGGGTCAAGGGTGGAGACTATGCACAATCTCCACCCCCTATTTGTCTTTCTCGTTGACAATTCCGCTCTGGTTTTCGTCGGTACAGAGTATTCACCGACCTAGAATGACCTTGCAAGGCTTCAAAACAACTAGGATTTCACTGAATGATTTTTTAAACTCCAACACTTCGTGTTCCAATTTAACTTTTCACTCAGTTTCTTGGCGGTCTCTGCAAGACTCGAACTTGCAACCTACGGCTTAGAAGGCCGTTGCTCTATCCATTGAGCCAAGAGACCAAAACTTTTATTTTGGTAATTCTTCAACAAACTCTTTTCTTTTAAGTCTTTTATTCATCAACTTTACAGCCTCAACATAACCTAGATCACCTTTAACCTTTCGCCATGTATATGCGATGCCGCCTTTTGCACTACCAGAATAATTACCTCTACGAACCCAAACAGCATAACCACCTTCATCTGGTTGTTTACCATGCATAGAATCTTTACGACCAATACCATACAAGGTATTATTTTTATCGCGAGAATCTTTTATGGTCTGTTTATAAATCATGGTAACACTTTCATAATTCTTTCTACTCTTATAATTTAGCATAGTTAAGAAGGCTTGTCAACTCTTTTTTGATATTTCTTTCTTTAATTCATTTATCATCGCATCCATTAGTAAGTCCCAATCAACAACATACTTACCATCGTCATTTAACCAATACCAATCTTTAGACTGCAAAACTTTCTCCACAACCACATTGTGCTTTTGCATTTGGATTTTGTACTATTAAATAATTACCACCAAGTTCTGTTATGTAATCAACAGTACATCCAAAGACAAACATTTCTGCCATAGCATCAAGAACCAATATATTATCAATCAGAGTGCCTTTTGAATTATCCTCAACATACGACCATTCATATTTAAAACCACTACAACCGCCACCCTTTACCTCAAGAAGTACATAATTTTTCTCAGCCAAAACTAACTGATGGGTCATATATTCTTTTGCCTTGTCTGTGACGTTTAATATCATTATTTTAAATCACCACTTTTGATAATGGCATCAACAAGTTTTTGATAATCAATTTCATGATTTTTAGAATGACTTGCACTATCTTTTGCCATAGGCATTTGCTCCAATTCCATTACACTACGAAAATTGCTCTTTGCCGTTTTTCTAATAGCCAAATTTTGCATTGTTGACATTACCGTGGCTGTACGTCCATATGAATTAATCCGCATTTACAAACTCCATAAGTTTTCTATCACTACTTTCTAGAACGACCATATCACCGAAATGTTTATCAAAAATCTTAACTAATTTCCAATAATCTGTACCAGAACACATTTCCGACATAATAGGTGATGCTCTCATACCCTTATGGTGCGCTAATTTTTTTGCATATGCAAGTAGTTGAAAAGCATTACCATCTGGCCCATCAAGATCAATTATAATATCTGATTGTGGTGTTTTTGCGCGTATCATTCTAAATCGCCATCATCTTGGTTTGAGATGTGAATATCAAGTATTACTTTCATATTCCTCATCATGCTTTCAACAGCAGAACTCAATACATCAATCCTATGATTGAGATTTGCAACTGTATCTCCAACTAGTTCTAACATATCTTCCTTAGTCGCAAAATCATTATCATCCATAGATTTCCATCCCATCATATTCAGTTTGATATACTGGTTCACCGTACCGATAATTACCTATCCACATTACATTTGAAGTATCTTCATACCACATCTGTACATTTTCGTAATAAGAAGATACTGTTGTCCAAGTTCCGTTACCCTTGGCCCATTTTCCAAAGTCGGCTTGCATCATATTAGATTGCTCACCTTGGGCAGTCATAGGATTGATCCTAGCATCTTCTTCACACCGAAAATAATGCCAGTTAGAGTCATTAGTAGCAGGTTGTGGGGTATTCATATCAATCATGATTCTCTCTTTTTTTGATTACATATATTTTATAGCATACTTAATAGGGTGTGTCAACAAGCATTTTTTCCATAGTTAACTTTGCAAACTTGTTAGTCACTCTCATTTTCTTATAGTAACTATCTGCGTTATTATGAGTAAATCCAGACCCCCACTCAGAAAGTACAAAATTTTTGTTTTGAGAATCCCAATTATACG
>CESU01038716.1_pt1 | contig 43992 bp, 41 predicted proteins | sample 531141 | NCBI WGS metagenome assembly CESU01 (sample SAMEA2621401, study PRJEB7988) | marine metagenome | isolation source: saline water (ENVO:00002010), including
GCTTGTAACTATGATTCAACAGCTCTATGTGATGATGGTTCATGTAATGAGCCTGACGGATGTACTTATAGTTTTGCGTTGAATTACAATCCATTAGCTACAGATGATGATGGGAGTTGTCTAGAGAGGATTTTCGGATGTATTTCTACTGCTGCATTGAATTATAACGTTTTGGCCAATACAGATGATGGTTCGTGTATTTTTGAACTGTTAGGTTGCACAGACTGTTCAGCAGAAAATTATAATTCAGCAGCTACAGTTGATGATGGTTCTTGTATTGCGCCACCACCAATATGTTATGGTGATTTCTCAGGTGATGGTTATATAAACGTAACTGATTTAGGAGGGTTCCTTGGAGCTTTTGGTTCTGCCTGTGAGTAGAATATAAAAAAATGAAATATTAAAAAGTGCTTCTTCGGAAGCACTTTTTTTTGGTTAACTTTTTTAGTTATTAATTTAAGGCCTCTGTGCTCTCTAATGGGGTATTCGGGATTATTGGTGTGTTTAATATGTTTATCTTAATTTCCTGATTAATAGTTTTGGGCGGGATTAATTTTATTTTCTCAGTATTATAAATGAGGAGATAAACCCGATATTGAAAGAAGGAGGTAGTTTAATAGTAGGTGGTTAGTTTAATTATTTATGACTAATGAGCGGCCTGTTTCTTTTAGGAGTAATGGTGTGAAAGCCCCTATCTACAAGAACAAACGGGCTAAGTGTAAAAAAAACACACCTTCTTAGTGTACTTAATACACATTTTATTTAACTTTACCATTGAATAACTATGAGGCTTAACCTACTGTTCTGACTATCATATAATTTACCGCTAAACAGATGTTATTAACCAAAATTTATTAACCAAAAAAATCAATATGAAAACAACATTACTATTATTTTTTACTTTCATTTCTTTTGGGCTGTCTGCTCAAACAACACACAATCTTGGTTGGGCAAATGATGGAAGTAGTAATAACCAAAGTATAACTATAGAGCAGGGAGACATTATCATTTGGACTTGGGGTTCAGGTACTCATAACTTAAGAGCTACTTCAGGGACAGAATCATTTGACAGTGGTTACTTTACTGGTTCAGGAAATACATTCACACATATTTTTAACCAAGTAGGCTCAACTGACTATGTTTGTGATCCACATGCATCTAATATGAACGGAACTGTAACTGTTACCTCAACTGCAGGTTGTTTAGATGAAAACGCATCAAACTATGATGCTACAGCTACAGAGCAATCTTTTGACGATTATGGTAATCCAGCATGTATTTACGCTTCATGTGATGATATTCCAGATGCGGAAGGATGTATTTATGCTAACGCATATGCTTCTTACGTAGAAGGATTTGGACCTGCAGAGTGTACTTTATATGGAGGAACTGCATGTACAGTAGCCGCGATAGGTTGTATGGATGCCAATGCATCCAACTACGATTCTGCAGCTACAGAACAATCTTTTGACCAATACGGAAATTCAACTTGTATATATGCCTCATGTGATGATATTCCAGAATACGGATGTATTTATGCAGATGGTTTTGGAGCTTTCAATGCTAACTTCAATGCAGCAAATTGTGTACAATACGGAGGAACTCCATGTGAAGCGCCTTCAACTGCAGGTTGTTTAGATGAAAACGCATCAAACTATGATGCTACAGCTACAGAACAAGCCTTTGATCAATATGGAAATTTTGTTTGTATTTATGCTTCATGTGATGACGTTCCAGAATACGGATGTATTTATTCAGATGGTTTTGGTGCTTTTAGTTCAGATGGTACTTTCACAGGAGCACAGTGTATAGAATACGGTGGAACTCCATGTGAGGAGCCAGCAGGTTGTACTGATCCATTATTCGTTGAATTTGATCCGTCTGTTACACTTGATGATGGTTCTTGTTCTGAATTAGTCGTGGAAGGATGTGCATATGCTGATGCAGATAATTATGACGTTTCTGCGAATACAGATGACGGTTCTTGTCTATTTACTTTAGGTTCAACTTGTCCTGGTGATTTTTCAGGTGATGGTTTTGTCAATGTAAGTGACTTAGGAGGGTTCCTTGGAGCATTTGGTGAAGCATGTGATTAAAAAAATAACTATATACAACTAAGAAGAGCTTGGTGCGGTTCGCCTCATCGAGCTCTTTTTATATAAATGAAACAGTTGCTTCTATTGATATTGAAAATATAGAGGTTATAATTAAATAATTTAAGTAAATGAAAAAACTATATACTTTTTGTTTTTTAGGTTTAATGCTATCTTCTGGTAGTTTAAACGCACAAAGTGTCGATATCACTTTTAATGTAAATATGGCTAATGAAACTGTAGCGGAATCTGGTGTTTATTTGGCAGGTGGAGGACCAGATTGTTTTGGTAATCCAGGAGAGAATGCAATGAACGACGATGATAACGATGGCATATGGACTATAACAGTTACTAAGCCGATCGGATTTACATGTCCCTATACTTTTACTAACGGAAATTGCCCGGATTATTCATGTAAAGAGAATATCGTAGGCCAGGATTGTGCAACAGGAGAATTTAGTGATCGATTTTTAGATCCGGTGACTGAAAATACAGAGATTAATACCTGTTATGCTGAGTGCTCTTCAGATGGAACATGTTCTGCTCCTACAGATGCTGTGAACGTTACATTTAGAGTAGATGTAAATGAGCAGGGTGTTAGTGAATCAGATGTGGTTTACATTACTGGAGGTGATTTAGATAATTGGTGTGGCAGTTGTATTGAAATGAATGACGATGATAGTGATGGTATTTATGAAATTACATTAGAACTAGATGCAGGTTCTTTGCAGTATAAGTATACTATTAATGGGTTTGCTGGAAACGACGAGATTTTTGATCCAGCGGAAGATGGTGATTGCACACTAACTTCAGGCACATTTACTAACAGGTTAGTTACTGTTGGTGTCGAAGACGCAGTCCTTGATGTAAATTGTTTTGAAGCTTGTGGCCCTTGTGGAGATGTTGTAGAGCCTACTTTATATGACGTGACGTTCATGGTAGATATGTCTAACTTAACTGAAGCCTTTACTACACCAGAGGTAAATGGAACTTTTAATGATTTTTGCGGAAATTGTTCTCCTTTAACTGATAATGGAAATGGTATTTGGAGTACAACCATACAGCTAGCTTCAGGTGCATATGATTATAAATATTCTGCAGATGCTTGGACGATTCAGGAGGATTTAACAGATGTTACTGATTGTGCAGAAGTGACTGATGGTTTTTGGAATAGATCTGTTTTAGTAGGTGAATCTGCAGTAGAATTAGAATCAGTGTGTTGGGGAGAATGTTCAGGATGTACGGTTTCAGTAAAAGAAACAGATGGTCTAAATGTTTCTATTTACCCTAATCCCATTTCAGAGGGAACTTTATTCTTAGAGGGAATTCAAGTTAATAATGAGATAGTTGTATACAATGCTCTTGGGTCAATTGTTAAAACCTTACCTAATGTAAAATCTACTAATATTTCAATAGACATAAATGATCTTAAACAAGGAGTATATTTCCTTAAGGGTGAAAATGGAGCTGTATTAGGGAGTTTTATTAAGAAATAATAAGAATCATTTTTTGGTTTATAATTGCCAATAACTAAAATGTTGAATCATTCCCATCTAGCTTAACTAGATGGGAATTTTTGTACGAAATTTATTTAAATGAAAAAAACTAGTTTTCTTATAGCTCTTTGTTACGTAATATTTTTAGTAAGATGTACTTCATCTAATGATGATAAAACATCAGATGAAAACATTGATTCGTCCATAGATCAGAGGGTAGAAAAGATTTTATCGACATTAACTCTTGAAGATAAATGTGGTGAAATGACTCAACTTAACCTGGATATGATTTGTGTTGGGCAACCTTATAATTTGGAAAAACCAAATAAATTAGACTCTGCTAAACTGAGAAAGGTCTTAGTTGATTTAAAAGTAGGTTCGATCCTTAATCAAGGAGGGCAAGCTTACTCTAGAGAAAAATGGTTTGAATTAATAAATGAAATTCAACGCGTTGCAACGCAAGAAAAAAAGTCTAAAATTCCAGTTTTATATGGTATAGATGCAATTCATGGTGTTAATTATACGACCGGAAATAGTCTTTTTCCACAGCAAATAGGCTTAGCAGCTACCTGGAATACGAATTTAGCCTATCAAATGGGATGTATTTCAGCTTATGAAACAAGAGCGAGTAATATTCCATGGACGTTTTCTCCTGTTCTAGACTTGGCCAGAGATGCTAGGTGGCCTAGACACTGGGAGACGTTTGGTGAAGATCCTCTTTTGGCTTCGGATATGGGAGAGAGTGTAATTAAGGGATATGAAGGAGATGATGTTTCGAGCCCATACCATGTAGCTTCTTGTTTAAAACATTTCTTAGGTTACAGCGTAACTCTAACTGGAAAGGACAGGACTCAAGCATGGGTTCCTGAACGACAAATGAGAGAATATTTTTTACCAAGCTTTAAACGTGCCATTGATGCAGGTGCTAAAACTTTAATGGTGAATAGTGGTGAAATGAATGGTATTCCTGTTCATGCTAATCCTGAGATATTAACTACTCTTTTAAGAGACGAGCTTGGGTTCGATGGATTAGTGGTTACTGATTGGGAAGATATTAAATACCTTAGAGATAGACACAGGGTAGCTAAGGATTATAAAGAAGCCATAAAACTTGCTATAGATGCGGGTATAGATATGAGTATGGTTCCCGTTGATTATAAATTTCCAGTTCTGCTCAGAGAATTAGTAGAAGAAGGTGAAATAAAAGAGTCTAGGTTAGATAAGTCCGTAAGAAGGATTTTGAAATTAAAAATTCAACTAGGCTTATTTGAGAATCCGGTGATGAACTTCGATGATTACCCTGATTTTGGAAGTGAGAAGCATGCTAATGCAGCATTAAACACTGCTAGAGAATCCATAACGCTACTAAAGAATGATGATCAGTCTTTGCCCTTAGGAAAGGAGCGCATACTCTTAGCAGGACCACTAACTAATAATCTAAACGCCTTAATAGGGGGTTGGGGAAGAACTTGGCAGGGAGTAAATCCCAGCTATAACAACCCTACTAAACAAACAATTTTCCAGGCTTTTTTAGAGAGTGATAAGCTAGAGGTGGTTCACCACGAGACATCGTTAAACCCAGATTTTAAAGAAATTTATAACGCACTGTTAAAAACTAAAGGAATTAAAACTGCAGTAATATGTATTGGGGAAATGCCTTATACAGAAACAGTTGGTGATATAGAGGATATGAATCTTCCAGAAGGACAGTATGAATTAGTAAAGCAAATTTCTGAGGCGGTAGATAATTTAATTATCGTATTAGTCGAAGGTAGACCTAGAATTATTTCTCAAATTGAGCCATTAGCAGATGCTATAGTGCAAGCCTATTTGCCAGGAAATGAAGGAGCAGAAGCAATTATGGAGATTATCACGGGGGTGATAAATCCCTCAGGTAAATTACCATATACTTATCCAAGATATGCTAGCTCTCATAGTACTTACGATCATAAAACGACAGATTTAATAGACCCTAAATTTGGGTTTAATGCATTCCAGCCGCAATATGAATTCGGTCATGGGCTTAGCTATACAGAATTTATATACAGTAATTTATCCATTTCTTCGGATTCTATTAGCTGTGGGGATAGCTTGACAGTTTCCGCAGATGTAAAAAACATAGGAGGGTTGGCAGGAAAGGAAGTTGTGCAATTATATGTAAGAGATGAAGTGGCTTCTATAACTCCCGCAGTAAAAATGCTAAAGGGATATTCTAAGATAGATTTAGCTGCTGGTGAAACTAGGAGGGTGGAGTTTAGCTTGACATGTAAAGATTTAGAGTTCGTGGGTATAGAAATGGAACGTATTTCAGAGTCAGGTGATTTCACTCTAATGTTAGATACTTTGAGAATGCCGTTTTATTTGAAATAGCAGTATTTATATTTAAGATAATTTCAATGGCCTCTCTTTAATCAGAGAGGCTTTTTTTATAGTCCTTTAACCATATTTTTCCCATATTAGTCTTATAGGTTTTCTAATACTCTTCTAGATTCTTTAAAGAATAAATTCTCGGGGTTATTAATGGGAAAAATATTACTAATGTCTTAAGATAACTTCACGGGTGATGTATATGGATTTAGAAGATCTTCTTTAATCCATTACTGATCCTTTCGTACTTATTTGAGGGAACTACTTTACACAAAAAAAAGCCTCTAAATGAGGCTTTTTATTTTTTTTGAGTGGTTTAAGTCTATTGAAATACTCTAACATAATCTACTGCCATAAATTCAGGGAATGTTGTTTGTTCAGAAGGATTTCCTGGCCATTGCCCACCGACTGCTACATTTATAATGAAGAAGAATGGTTGATTAAATGGATAATTTTGTCCATTCATGTTAGAGGGAGTTATGCTATAGTATACCTCATCATCTAACAGCCATTGAATGCTATTTTCTTCCCAAAGTATACTGAATACATGGAATTCATCCGCAAAAGTTTCAGGAAAGGGTAGGGAAATCCCTTGGCCAGTATATTGATGGCCTCCGTTGTTTGGTCCCCAGTGTACTGTTCCGTGAATTCTTCTAGGGTTACTCCCTACTAATTCCATAATATCGATTTCGCCGCATGCGGGCCATCCTACTTCTGGGAAGTTAGCACCTAACATCCATATAGCAGGCCATAGACCGGCATCTACAGGAAGTTTAGCTCTTATGTCGATTCTTCCATATTGATATTCTTGTAGATCTATAGACTTAAGTCTGGCAGAGGTGTATTGCCCGGGTGAATTTTCTAAGGCCGTAACCACTAATTTTTCATTTGAGGTGTAGGAGTTATCACTGTTCGCAGTATAGTTCTGTAATTCTTGGTTGCCCCATCCGTTATTTCCAATGTCATAGGTCCAATTATTTGGGTCTATAGATTCACTATTAAATTCATCTGACCATACTAGATTCATGCCTGGGTATGAGTCAGCCGACATAAAGCCATTGTCATTTATTTCTAAATCTGTATCGTCATTTCTAATTGTTCCTAATGCTTCTTGGACGTTGTCTTTTAGGAAAGAATTAATAGGGTTGGATAGAACTAATTTAAATGTTTCGTCTCCTTCTAAGAACTCGTCTATAACCAATTGAACCGTGATAGATTTAGTGGTTTGGCCAGGAGAGAACGTAAGTGTTCCTTCTTCAGGAAGGTAGTCTAAATCCTCTTCAGCACTTACCGGTACTGTTTCATAATCTACTGTGATAGTCTTGGTTCCGGCTTTGTCAAGTTTCACTTTAAACTCTAGGGTAGGAGTGCTTTCACTTTCAAAAGCTGCTTTATCGCTTTCGAACTTGATTTCTGGAGCGATTTCAGGTTCCTCTTCTTCTTTGCATCCAGAACACGACAATGAAACTCCTATAAAGGTATAAATTATGTATTGAACAATTTTCATATATTTAAATTATTGCGCTACAAATGAAAGCGTGAAAAACCCTTCTCCTGTTGAGCATTCACCAGTTTGAACTGCACCATGAATTATAAGTGAAGTTTCTGTAAGTTCGACTATATCGTAAACAGGTCCCGAATCCCAAACTCCCATAAACCAACAGTTCTGAAGAATAATCTGATCTTCACCAGACGTTCCGGTTCCTGGATTAAGTAAATAGGTTAAATCGGTGGGAACTTCTAGAGCATTGCATATATAGCCTTCCCATGGGTTAATAGTACATCCATAGTTGAGGTAAGAAAAACCACCGGCTTCAGAAAATTGATATTCGTCAGCATATTGTTCAGGCACTAAACCAGAAGCTGGAGAGGCATACCACTCTACAGAATAGGGGTCTGGTCCCACAGAAATAGCACCTGCTACTTGTGAAAGTTTCCAGGTTTTACCTTCTGCACATCCAGTCAATAGTGCTAACGTGCCTTCACATGGAAGTTCTACAGTAAGGTCAATGTTGATGTCATCCTTAGCAGTGCCCATTCCTCCCGCGTTGGAAACTGAATAGGTAACCTCATACTCTCCTGCTTGAGGATAGAAAATAGTATCTGTAGTTTGAGTAGATGTTTGACCATTACCGAAATTCCAAAAATGGATAAAGCTGTCCTCAGAATTACTCTGAAAAACCACTCTATTTTCATCTCCTGGTAAGTAATCCCAGCTAAATGAAGCAGATGGAGCCTCCGGTAAGTCTATACCTTCTTTCTCGTATGGTGTGCATGAGAATGTAGAGCTTGTAATAATCAGTCCAACAAACAAGGATTTCGTAATTATATTCTTCATATTCTTATATTTTAATATCCAGGATTTTGAGTAATCTGTCCACCTGAAAGAGTAATTTCTGCAGTAGGTACAGGGAATAGTTCATGAACTCCATCTACAAAGTTTAAACCTTGAGCTCTTAAAACTTCACCAGCTCTGCCTTGTCTCACTAAATCGAAGAATCTATGTCCTTCCATGGCTAATTCTACTCTTCTTTCATGATAAACTCTATCTAGAAGAGCATTTCCAGTTACCTGACCATTAATGTCTCCAAGCACAGAATTGTTTCCACCTCTAGCTCTTTCTCTCACTAAGTTTAGCATGTTTCTGGTGGTTGTTTCGTTACCGATATGCCAAGAAGCTTCAGCGTACAACAACATTACATCTGCCAATCGAATTACCCTATCATTAGAGGGGCCGTTTGGTGCTCCATCTCCAAAAGGAGCTTCGTCCGCATTGTTAGAAAAATATTTTCTGTTGTAATAATCGTAAGGAAAACCTGTAGCCTCTAATGTGAAGACCCCTCTATCCCCCATAACGTCACCTTCTCTAAATATTGATAAGCTAAGCCTTGGGTCATTGTTTTCATACTCTGAAACCAAATTTTCTGTAGGGATATTAAATCCAAAACCGTTAAAGTTACCTCTAGCTCTTTGAAAAACATTTGTAAAAGTTCCTTCTAATTGATTACCCCAATTTCCTCCAGAAGCATTCATGTACTGAATTTCAAAAATTGAACCTGATCCATTTTCTCCAGCTAAAGTGAAAATGTTACTGAAATTTGGATCTAAAAAGTATTCATTAGAAATAACCACTTCTCCAGCCATATCATGGGTTAGTCCCCATTGGTTTTGGTAAGCATAAGCTTTTGCTAATAGCGATGTAGCTGCACCCCATGTAGCTCTTCCTAGTTCAGAAACAGAGATGCTGCTTCTTCTAGGTAAATCGTTTCTAGCTTCTGTTAAGTCTGTTTCTATTAAATTCCAGATTTGACTGGCAGAAGTTCTTGGCTGCTGATATTCACTTGGTGAAAGAGCCTCAGTAATTAAAGGAACATCTCCAAACATAGTAACAAGAGTGTAATAATTATAAGCTCTTATAAATTTAGCCTCTGCCAGAAATCTACTTTTATCATCTTCATCCATATCTATTTCTGGAATCTTGTCTAAAGCGATGTTGCAATATGCTATTCCTTTGTAAGCTATCTGCCATTCGGCTAGAACGAGTTTAGAATTGGCAGAGCCATTGAATTTTTCAAATTGAAGTAACTCTGGTTCATCTCCATCTCCAGACCCACCTTTTTCAGAATCATCGGAACAGATGTCACCAAAATACCATCTAAAGTGAGGAGCGAGTTGGCCTGACCCTTGGATTGGAGAGACCTCTTGTTGAAGAGGATTGTAGCACGCTATTATGGCTGATTCTGCATCATCTCCAGTTTGGTAATAATTCACCTCTGTAGATCCTACTAGCGGCTCTACTTCTAAAAATTCTTTGGAGCACGTAGAGAAGATAAAAAGACTCATTAGTGCTAGTATGGTTGCTAATTTATTCATTTTCTTTCTAATTAAAATGTTACGTTTAATCCACCCATGAACATTCTGGCTGCCGGATAAAACCCTCTATCTATTCCTATTTCTAATGTACCTCTAGAACCGATTTCTGGATCTAAACCGCTGTACTTCGTAAAAGTAAATAAGTTTTGCACAGCCACATATACTCGAATCTGTCTGATTTTAATCTTTTCCATCACAGATTTAGGAAGAGTGTATCCTAGTTGTAAGTTTTTCACTCTTAAGTATGACCCATCCTCTACGAATCTATCAGAAACCCTGTTGTTTTGATTTGGGTCTGATACAGAAATCCTTGGATTTTCATTTGTACTTCCTTCACCCGTCCATCTCTCTAGAGCAGAAACCGGAAGGTTGGTCGTGTTTAAGTCATATCTAAAGATTCCATTATATAAATCATTTCCTTTCGATCCTTGAAGGAATAGGCTTAAGTCGAATTTTTTATACTTAGTTTCAAAGTTAAATCCGTAAGTGAAATCTGGATGAGGGTTACCTATCATTACTTTATCATCACCATCGATTTCGCCGTCGCCATTCTGGTCTAAAAAGATTACATCACCCGCCTGTGCTTCTGGCTGTGCAGTATTGGATAAGGCTTCTGCATCTGTTTGGAAAATCCCATCAGTTTTATAACCATAGAAATATGCAATTGGCATTCCGATTTCAGTATACGAAACAAAATCTCCAACTCCGAATACAGTTCCAGTAGAAATTGGTTGTCCACCTTCTCCTAAATCTGTCACTTCATTTTTAATGAACGAAATATTTCCTCCTATAGCGTAAGAAAAATCTTTTCTGTCGTTATTTCTATAGTTTAAGTATAATTCTATTCCAGAATTTCTGGCAGAAGCTACATTAGTAGCAGAAGGCTCTAAACCTACTACCCCGGGGATCGGCACTGAAGCTAGCATATCTTTGGTGTCCTTGATAAAGTAATCTAAGACCATATTAACTTTACCATTATAGAAATCTGCATCAACTCCTACATTCGTTTGCTGAACAGTTTCCCATCTTAAATCAGGGTTAGAGGTGAATATCGGTCCTGCACCGTTGGTCTGCTGCTGATCACCTCCAAGTGTGTAATTAAGTCCATTTATAACTAGCGCTGTATAGTCATAGTTTCCTATGCCATCTGCATTACCATTTTGACCCCAACTTGCTCTTAACTTTAAGAAGTCTATTTTATCGCTTGATTTAACAAATTCTTTTCCTGTTAAATTCCAGGCTGCAGAAATTGAAGGAAATACACCATATCTATTATTCTTCCCAAATCTAGAAGAACCGTCTCTTCTGATAGTTCCCGCAAAAGAAAACTGTTCACCTAAATCATAAGTGGCTCTCATAAAAGTAGAAAGGAAAGTAGACTCCCCAATGCCACCACCTGAACGCGGAGATTGTTCTGCAAAATTTAAGGAATTGTCCAGATATGCTTGGTCAATACTATTTGTAGCTAAACTATCCCTTGAACCAGAAAGATTTTCGAATTTATTAGCTAGAGCGGAGTATCCTGCTATTACTGTAAGCTTATCTCCAGTTTTGAAGTCTTTGTTGTATGTGGCTACATTTTCCCATTGCCAGTTACTAAACTTATTCTCGATTCGAACTAATGAATTAGTTTCTCTCCACTCATAAGATGGTCTGTTTGGGTCATTTGGAACGACACCTAAATCAAATTCAGGAAAGAAGATGTTCTGAGATCCTAAGGATAAATCAAAGGTAAATGTAGATCTGAAAGTTAGGTTTTCTAAAATATCGTACTCTCCATAAGCACTAGCGACTATTCTATTTGTGGTGTAGTTGTCGAATGTGTTTTCGATGGCATTTACTGGGTTGGCTATGTCAGAGTCTATAAAATTGGTGTAAGAATAATTTCCGTTTGGTCTGGTGACAGGAGTTACAGGGTCCATATTTAATGCACGAAGAACAGGAGAAGAAAACTCATTATTTTCTGCAAGAGCATTTCTTTTCAAATTTGTGTAATTGATGTTTTGGCCTAATCTGAATTTTCGTCCACCTGTTTGAGTAGTATTTACTCTAAAGGTATATCTCTCGAATCTACCCTTTTCGCCACCTACGATTCCATCTTGAAGAAAATAACTTGCTCCTAATGCTGTAGAAGAATTTTCTGTACCTCGAGAAAAGCTAAATGAGTGACTAACCATTGGAGCTCTCTCAAAGATCGATTCTTGCCAGTCTGTTCCTTCTCCTAATATAGAAGGGTTACTTAAAGCTGGATCAGGATTAAGTCCTGAAGAAGCTCTGCTTTCGTTCATTATAATAGCATATTCTTCTGCGTTTAACAGTGCTACTTTCTTCCAAGGCTCCTGCATCCCATAATAAGTGTCATAAGTAATCTGAGCAGGTTGGTTTGGTGCTCCTTTTTTGGTTGTTACTAGAACTACTCCATTACCTCCTCTGGCTCCATAAATGGCAGCAGATGCAGCATCTTTAAGAATAGTCATGGATTCTATATCCGCAGGATTTAAATAATCGATACCGAAACTTGGTATTCCATCTACCACGAATAAAGGTTCTGAATTATTTATAGAACCTGTACCTCTTATTCTTATAGACTGTGTACTACCTGGTTGTCCTGAGTTCTGAGTGACTTGTACTCCGGCAGATCTTCCTTGCAGTGCTTGTTCTGTTCTTAAAATAGGAATAGCCGTAATCTCTTTAGAATCGAGAGTAGAAACAGAACCAGAAATCTTACTTCTTTTTTGATTTCCATATCCCATTACTATAGCTTGGTCTAGGTCTTGAGTGTTAGGATTCAGTGAGATATTTATAGAAGTTTGGTTTCCTACAGTGAACTCTAGCTCCACATACCCTAAAAAAGAAAAAACCAAAATTGATTCGTTGTTCTCTACGCTTATTTTGTAAGTACCATCACCATTAGTAATAGATGTGTTAGCCGTGCCTTTTTCATAAATGGTGGCGCTAGGCAGAGGCGAACTATCGTCTGAGGAGACAACCGTTCCAGTGATGTCTATTTTCTGAGCAAAGACATGAACTGTGGAAAAAATCATCAGGACGAGTAAAAGATAAATCTGTTTCATTTAAAGAGTTTATATCATTTTTTATTTGAAAACTAATTGTTTGAGCGTGTGAAAATAGAGATAGTGTACTTATTACACTTTGCGAATATAGTTATATCTGTGAAATTTGCAAGTGTTAGTGTTTTTTAAATCATCACCTTGTATTCACAGTTAGATATTCTATACCTTCGCGAAAAAAAGACATATGATGAAATTAGAATTACTTATTATATCGCTCCTGTTATGTTTTTTTAGTTTAGGGCAAAATGAGTCTACTAATTTAGAGTCTTTTGAATTGTCTTTGTTGCCAGAGTGTTGGTCACTAATCGATGAGGACCAGGATGGGTATAATTGGGATGTCTCTTATCAAGTTCTTGATGAAAATGGAATTACTGTTCCGGGGAATACAGGTGTGGGTTATTTCACTAGTGCTTCTTTTGATAATGCCCAAGGGGTATTAAATCCTGATAATTATTTAGTGCTGCCACAGTTAGATATTCAGCCAAATGAAGATTTGTCATTTTACATTGGAGCTGTAGACCCTTCCTATTTTCTAGAAAATTATTCTGTCCTGTTATCTTCTACAGGAAATAATCCAGAGGACTTTACAGACACTCTTTTAACTGAGGTCTTAGCTGCACATATTTTTCAATTCAGAGAAATTGATTTATTTGATTACGAGGGAATGCAGGTTTACGTAGCTTTTAATCATCATAATTCGTCCAATCAATTTGAAATTAGACTTGATGATGTCTTGTATCCTTCCACTATTGAGGAATGTGAAATATTAGTAAGCCTTAGTGAAATAGAAGACGAATTGGTAGAACTTAAAATATTCCCTAATCCTTCAGAAGGAATTTTCACTGTAGAAAATTCATATTCTAGAATTGAAGAAATCATTGTTTTTGGTGCAACGGGAATCCAAGTTTGGAATCAACAGTATTCAGATAGAAGCCAATCCCAAAGGGTAGATTTATCAAATTTATCAAAAGGGGTATACATTATGAAGGTGAAAACCGATGAATACACGACTTCTAAAAGAGTGATAATAAATTAATACCCTACTTTCTCTCTAACTCTAGAAATAACGCCTTTAGCAATATTTCTTGCCTTTTTCGCGCCTTCATCTAATATTTGATCTAGTTCTTTCCTGTTGATCATATAGTAATCGAACTTTTCTCTTTCTTCTTTAAACGTTTCTAGAATAACATTGAACAAGTCAAGCTTGCAGTGTCCCCATCCATAACCACCAGCTTTTAATTTCTTAGCCATTTCTTGGGCTTGTTCAGAGGTAGCTATTAGCTTATAAAGATTGTAAACCACGGCAGATTCAGGATTTTTAGGATTTTCTAGGGGAGTGTCGTCAGTAACTATTTGCTTATTCAGTGATTTTTTTAATTCTTTCTCAGGAAGAAAAATATTAATGAAATTATTTTTAGACTTACTCATTTTATGACCGTCTGTTCCAAGAATTAGCATGGTGTCGTCATTGGTTTTAGCCTCAGGGACTACCAGCGTTTCTCCCATAACATGGTTAAACGAGTTAGCTACTCTTCTAGTCATCTCTAAATGCTGGAGCTGGTCTTTTCCTACAGGTACCTGCTCAGCATCGTATAAAAGAATATCTGCAGCCATAAGCATAGGGTATGAAAATAGACCAGCATTTACATCTTCCAAATGGTCTGCTTTGTCTTTAAAAGAATGTGCAAGAGTAAGGCGCTGATAAGGAAAAAAGCAACTTAAATACCAAGATAATTCTGCAGTCTCAGGTATATCACTTTGTCTGTAGAAAATAGTCTTAGTGGTATCTAGGCCGCATGCCAGCCATGCAGCTGCCGTGGCGTATGTGTTATCTCTTAATGTCGCTCCATTTTTTATTTGGGTAAGCGAATGCATATCGGCGATGAATAAAAAAGATTCATTCTCACTTTCTTTAGCCATTTTAATCGCAGGCTTAATCGCTCCTAATATATTTCCCAAGTGAGGTGTTCCTGTACTTTGAACTCCTGTTAAAATTCTGGACATGTTGTAAAAAGTTGAATAGTGAACAAAATTAAACTTAATCCTCTAAGATAATCAGCTGCATTTAAACTTATACTTTTACACCATGATTTTATACAATGTAACTTGTAGCGTAGATAAAGATATCCATGAAGAATGGTATGATTGGATGAGGGAAGTTCATATCCCCGACATGATGAAAACAAGTCTATTCTTGGAGACTAGAATTTGCAGAATAATAGCAGAAGAGAAGGGAGGTATTTCTTTTGCGGTGCAATACTTATGTGCGTCAGAGGAGAATTATAAGAAGTATAAAGAGGAATTTTCAGCTAAAATGCAGCAGAGTCATGCGGCCAAGTATGGGCAGAAAGTAGCTGCGTTTAGAACGGAATTGGAAGTGATGTATCAAGCTAGACAAACAGATTATTCTCAGGCACAAAACAAGAACTAGTGAAAGTTAGAGCAAAAAAATCCTTAGGGCAGCACTTTTTAAAAGATAATCAGATCTCTCAAGATATAGCAGATGCTATGCGCTTTCATGAAGGCGTGAAGAATGTTATTGAAGTAGGGCCAGGAACTGGTGCTCTCACTAAATTCTTACTGAAAAAAGATATTGATTTAAAGGTAGTAGAGATTGATAGAGAGTCTGTAGATTATCTCAATGTTCATTACCATGAGCTTCATGGAAAAATATTAGAAGAGAGTTTCTTAAAGTTAGACCTCCCTCAAGTATTTGGAGAAAAGCTAATAATAATCGGAAACTTTCCTTACAATATTAGCTCTCAAATATTATTTCATGCGCTAGAATATAAAGAGAGCGTGACTGAGGTTATAGGGATGTTCCAAAAAGAAGTGGCAGAAAGAATAGCCATAGGTCCAGGGTCTAAGGCTTATGGGATTCTAAGCGTGCTTTTACAGGCCTACTACGACATCGAATATCTATTTACTGTAGATCAAGATGCTTTCGATCCTCCACCCAAAGTTAAAAGTGGAGTTATCCGGTTGGTTAGGAATGATGTGATGAGTCTGAACTGCGATGAGAAAAGATTCAAGCAGGTAATCAAGCTAGGGTTTAACCAAAGGAGAAAGACATTAAGGAACTCACTTAAGAGTATTCTAGGCGAAAAGATTCTACCTGACAAGTTTCAGACAGAAAGGCCAGAACAATTATCAGTTCAAGACTTTGTGGAACTCACCAATTTCATTTTCCCACAAGAAATTGTAAAGTAAAAAAAGCCGAGAAAAATAAATCTCTCGGCTACTAATTTTAGCTTTTGATATTAAGAATTCTTAGCAGAATTCGTTATAGGCTAGTTTTAAATTCTCAGCTATCATTTCTGCAGTTCTCCCTTCAATGTGATGGCGCTCTATCATATGAGCAAGTTTTCCATCTTTAAATAGAGCTATACACGGAGAGCTCGGAGGGTATGGGAGCATATATTGTCTAGCTCTGTCTACTGCTTCTTTATCTACTCCAGCAAAAGCTGTAGTTAATGAATTAGGAAGCTTAGAATTTTCTAAAGATAATTTCACTGCAGGTCTCATGCTTCCTGCGGCACATCCACATACTGAATTTACAACTACTAATGTCGTTCCTTCAGCTTTTAGAGCGTTGTCTACATCTTCATTAGAGAATAACTCGTTAAAGCCTTTCTCTGTTAGTTCGCCCTTCATTGGCGCTACCATTTCTGCTGGATACATAGATTTTGTTTTTTATTAATAGTGCGAAATTAAAGTATAACGAGCATTAACTTATCATTAAAAAATGAAAACAGTGTGCTAATTTATTTAATCTGTTTATTCTCGAAAAAAATAGAATTACTTGTTCATAATATTTGGGTAATTTTCTGCCGTCTGAAATGGTAATTTTTAGTTTTGCTACGCAATAAATTTATGCGCCATGGCTAAAAGACTTATAGAATGCGTTCCTAACATTTCAGAAGGAAGGGATAGTGCTAAAATCGAAGAAATCACTTCTGTAGTGGAGACTGTTGCAGGAGTAAAGTTGTTGGATGTAGATCCTGGAAGCACAACGAATAGAACGGTAATTACATTTGTAGGTGAACCTGAGCCTGTTATGGAAGCTGCTTTCCTACTTATTAAAAAAGCATCTGAGGTTTTAGATATGAAAACTCAAAAAGGAGAACACCCTAGAATGGGCGCTACGGATGTTTGTCCACTAGTTCCTGTAGCTAATATAACTCTTGAAGAATTAATTCCATTCGCTCATAAACTTGGGGAAAGAATTGGCGAAGAATTAAGTATTCCAGGATATTTTTATGAAGAGGCAGCATCAAAAGAGAAAAGGAAAAATTTGGCCTATTGCAGAAAGGGAGAGTATGAAGGACTTTCGAAAATATCTGAACCTGAATGGAAACCCGATTTCGGACCTGCAGAATTTAATAGCTCTGTAAGAAAAACAGGAGCAACTGCGATAGGTGTTCGTGATTTCTTGGTTGCATATAACGTTAACCTTAATACGACTTCTACAAGGAGAGCTAATGCTATCGCTTTTGATATTAGAGAAGCTGGCAGAATAGTGAGAGAAGATGGAATGCCAGGAGGAAAAGTATTGAAAGATGATAAAGGAGAGCCTCTTAGACAAGAGGGGACATTAAAGTCTGTAAAAGGCATAGGATGGTTCATAGAAGAATATGGAATAGCTCAACTCTCACTTAATCTGACCAATATTAACATTTGTTCTGTTCATAGAGCTTTTGATGAAGCAACCGAAAAGGCTGCAGAAAGGGGAGTGCGCGTCACTGGAAGTGAAATAGTAGGCCTTATACCTAAAAAAGTTTTAATAGAAGCTGCGCATCATTATTTAACCAAGCAGGAACGTTCTCTAGGGATTTCAGAAGAAGAGAAGATTAAAATTGCTATTAAATCTTTGGGATTAGATGATTTAGCTCCCTTTAATGCCAAAGAGAAAGTTATCGAGTATATGATAGAAGATTCTATAAATTATAGCTCTTTGGTATCAATGACATTAGAGGATTTTGCTAATGAAACTGCGTCTGAATCCCCTGCGCCAGGTGGTGGTTCTATTTCTGCTTATGTAGGAGTTTTAGGAGTTTCCCTAGGAACAATGGTAGCCAATCTTTCGGCACATAAAAGAGGATGGGATCACAGATGGGAAGAGTTTAGCTTTTGGGCTGTAAAAGGGATGCAGTTAAAAGAAGAGTTAATGGCGCTAGTAGATGAAGATACCAATGCCTTTAATAAAATTATGGAAGCATTTGGTTTACCGAAGGTTAATGAAGAAGAGATGCGTTTAAGGAAGCAAGCCATACAGTCAGCTACTAAATATGCTATAGAAATTCCGTTTCAAGTAGCTAAAACTTGTTTGAAATCTATGGAAGTAATGGAAGCGATGGCTCAGTTCGGAAGCCCCAACTCAGTCACAGATGCAGGAGTAGGAGCTATGTGTGCTAGAACAGGATTGCTAGGAGCTATAATGAATGTGAAAATTAACGCTAGAGACTTGGATGATAAAATATTCGTAACTAGTGTTTTATCTGAATGCTCTGATCTGGAGCATAGAGCCCATGAAATAGAAGAGAAAATTAGAAAATTAGTAGATCAAAATATATCGGGTTAAAGCTACTGAAGAAGGGAGAGCTCCAAGAAAATACCTGTTATATTAAGCTATTAAAGGATAGAAACCCTCTCAAAAAAGAGTTGTTACTCTTAAATCAATTACAATAATCACTCGGAGCATTGCATTCTAATGTCATTAGAACACAAGACTACGATAATGAACTTCAGTTAGATCTTTTGCGTTATTAGAATTCGTGACTGGTATCTAATTTAAATAAATAGTACGAACGAAAAAAGCCCCATCATTTGATGGGGCTTTAAGTATTTTAATAGAAAGGGTATTAAGCCTTCTTTATAAATCTTTTCTTTTCCTTTATTCTAGCAGACTTGCCAGTTCTTTCTCTCTGGTAGAATATTCTTGCTCTCCTAACACGACCTTTCTTAGTGATTTTTATATCATCAATAAAAGGACTGTTTAACGGGAAGATTCTTTCTACACCAATTCCACCAGAAATTTTTCTAACGGTAAAAGTCTCGTTCGTTCCAGAGCCCCTCTTTTGAATTACTATTCCTTGAAATTGCTGAATTCTCTCTTTACTACCTTCCTTAATTTTATAACTAACGATGACAGTATCTCCTGCACTAAATTCTGGTAAATCGTTAGCTTCCACTAACTTCTTCGAAACTTCTCTTAAGATATCCATAATAATACTTTTTGTTCAAAAAATTGAAGCTGCAAATCTACTAATAATATTCAGATAACATGTTTTCTGAACAGATTTTTTAAAGTTTTATCTGAAGTCCAAAATTAATATCTAGCCCGGAGTAATTCGCAGATTGAATAAGGAGTTCATCAAATTGTTTAGATGATGCCACTCTAAATCTTGGATTAACTCTAACACTTAATCTTTGTGCTATACTTCTGTTAAGAGTGATTAACATCTGATAGTGCCAGAGATTTGTCTCGAACTTATAAAGTAATTGGTTAGGGGTCATTTTACTCATGAATAATACTCTCCTTAAAGCTTACTTTTAGTCGAGCAGTGTCATTTACGTAAAAAGCAGCAAAATATTTTTAAGTTTTAGTTTATCCAGTAGTTTAATCCTCTCCTGCCAAAAGGTCTGGCCTCAATTGTTTAGTTCTTTCTAAAGCTTTGTTTTCCTGCCATTCTTGGATTTTTTTAAAGTCCCCGCTTCTAAGTACTTCTGGCACTTTCCATCCGTTATAATCAGCAGGTCTCGTATAGACAGGAGGAGCCAGCATATTATCTTGGAAAGAATCTGTTAATGCGCTGGTCTCATCATTTAATACACCAGGCAATAATCTTACGATAGAATCTGTTAATACAGCAGCAGCAAGTTCACCTCCAGAAAGCACATAATCTCCTATGGATAGTTCCATGGTAATAATGTTCTCTCTAAGTCTATGATCTATCCCTTTATAATGTCCGCAGATTATAATTAAGTTTTTCTTTAGAGATAAATGGTTCGCTTTATTCTGCTTAAGTTGTTCTCCGTCTGGAGTCATATAAATGACCTCATCGTAGTCTCGTTCTTTTTGAAGAGATTTCACACAATCTAAAATAGGTTGGATGGTCATCACCATGCCAGCGGACCCCCCGAAGGAATAGTCGTCTACTTTTCTGTGCTTATCTGTTGAGAAAGAGCGTATATCATGCACATGAATTTCACAAAGCTCTTTTTCTTGAGCGCGTTGCAATATTGAGTCACTAAAAGGACCCTCTAAAAGTTTGGGTAATATGGTAAGGATGTCTAATCTCACTTTGTTAGAATTGGGGATGGGTAGGTTTGTTGTGTAGAATACTTTCTATTCGCTCGTGTTCAGCATTATCGAAGAAGTTTACTCCTGCTTCATAGGCCATATCAATTAGCTTCTCCGATGTATTGTCTCCTATTTGATTCCCAAAGGTAATCCAAGAACCAAATGACAATTTGCTTACCTGTAGGCTAGGCTGACCTAATCTTCTATATTCCATGAAAAATGCTATTTAAGAGCTAAATTATGGTATAAATTAATTACCTGTTGTGTTTTCAATTTAAAGGTTAACAAGTTTTATTGAAACGCTAATTCGACTCGCACGTCGAACCTTAATTTCGCATTTATATGCGAAAAAGTTTTTTCAGAGATAAGTATTTTAATCTACTCTTTTTTAGTTCTGTTTTTTTTATGATGAGCTTCACCACACCGCTGGCTGAGCTTACGGATTATATAGAATTATTTTCAAGTAAAAGTTGGATAGGAGTGGTAATAGCCATGTTTACTGCAGGGGCTTTGTTGAGCAGGTTTTTTAGCGGAAGAATGGCTGATAGAATAGGTCGAGTTCCTGTAATGATTATCGGAACTTTAGTTACCGCTATAAGCGGTTGTTTATATGTATTTACAACTACTATGGGGCTGCTATTGCTCTTAAGGTTTTTTCATGGGCTTAGTACAGGTTGGAGACCAGTGGGAACTACAGCCTATTTAAGTGATATAATCCCAACTAATAGAAGGGGTGAGGCTTTGGGGTTTTTAGGTATTGCAGGAAGCACGGGAAGCGCCATAGGTCCTTGGGTAGGTAGCTTTATTAAGGAAGAATATTCTTTTGAATTAATGTTTGTTGTAGCTAGTTTATTTGGTGTGGTGGCGTTATTACTAACAGCACTTTTACCTGAGTCATTAGAAAATCCTGAAAAATTCAAATGGAAGTTTTTAAAGCTAAGTGATGGTGACTTAGTGGCCAAAAGTGCTTACCCAGCATTAATAGCTATTACCCTAGATACATACAGTTTCGGGACGATTTTAACAGTTTCTCCTGATTTCGTCTCAGAATTGGGCTATTCTTATAAAGGTGGTTTTCTGCTGGTTGTAGTCTTGAGTTCTATTGTTTCCAGGTTTTTCTCTGGCAGGGCAGCTGATAAGATGAATAAAGTAAAACTTCTTCAAGCTGGAATCTTGCTGAGCGTTCTGTCGTTAGTGCTAATGGGTTTAAGTCACTCATTTGAAATGATAACGTTAGCAGGCATTATATATGGAGTTAGTATTGGTGTTACTCGGCCTACTATCTTTGCTTGGACTGCGGATTTAGCTTTAAAGGGAAAGTTAGCCTTGGCTTTATCCACTATGTTAATAGGGTTAGAGTTAGGTATTTTTTTAGGTGCTTTTGTCAGCGGTTTAATTTTTAATGGGGACATTTCCCAAATTTATCTATCTTATTGGATAGCAGCTGGTGTAAGTCTATCGGCTGCAATTTATTTGAGAGGGAAAAGAAGTTTGGCTTAAATTGACTCATTCACAGGGACTATGAGAAAATGATTAAATAATGTCGTTTTGATAAACGTTTATCAGGCACTTTACTTCAAGAGCTTTTTTATTTTTTTTTCGTAAAAAGACTGAGCTAAGTGTCAGTTGTTTTCTTCTTATGGGAGGCATAACGAGCACTAAAAGTGTTCCTAGGCTTCAGATAAGACAGATATTCGGATTAGGATTTAGCTGTAAGCTCTAGAATAAGTACATTTATAGAAGAATAAGCCTCTTCCTGGTTCTGCCGTGAAGAGGCTTTTTTACGCGATAAATTCTTCAGGAAAATTAACCAAATAAACCTTATTCACGGCCCTAGTAACTGCGGTATATAACCATCTTATGATTTCTATTTTGTTCTCCATGTTTCGCACTCCGGAACCATCTATAAATACCGTGTCCCATTGCCCTCCCTGTGATTTGTGACAGGTTATAGCGTATGCAAATTTTAATTGCAACGCGTTAAAATGTGGGTCTATCATTACCTTTCTTTTCGGGTTGTTTTCTTCGGCATATTCTATTAATAAATCGGTATACAGTTTGTTGGTTTCTGCTGAAGTTAAGCTAGGGCCATTCACATGTATGGAGTCTAAATTAGCCAATACTTCGAGAGGGAATATCTTATCATAATCAGGAAATTTAATTCTGAGTGCAGCAAATCGAAACCCATGAAGCTTTTCCTCCCTTTTTATATCCACTACCTCTGCCACATCACCATTTGCTATAAAGCTCAATGCGGATTTATTTTTTTCTGACCAGTAGTAGTTGTTCTTAGTAATCATAACTAAGTCTCCTACACTAATCTCTTCTTCCATCCATAAGCTTTGGATTCGTATCTGATTATTAAATTTATTGGCCATAAGATTTGACCGAGTAATTATAAGTGTGTTTTGAATTCCATTGGCAGAAATACTGCTCTCTAAATGCTCCTGGAAATCCATGAAATCGATTACCTTAAAGTCCTCATGATTTTCTAGCTGAGGTAGCTGAGGTTCGTTAAGCTCTAAAAGGCTTCGGAGTTTAGTAGCTTCATATAATATTCCAGATTCCGCTTTTTGTCTAACGACTTCTCTTAATCTTACCTGAAATGCCGTGAGATGATAAGTGTCTTTCATGTGATTTAAATCCAGAGCAGGACTTTTCACACTATTTACAGGAGGTAATTGAGCTTCATCGCCTACTAAAATTAATTTAGCCGAATCTACTGAAAAGACATGTTCTATTAAGTCGTCTAGTAAATTTTGTCCCATTGAACTCTCGGCACTTATCATCGATGCTTCATCTATTATAAATAATGCGTTCTTGATGCGGTGTTCAGTGGGAAAGAAGGTGACTTTGCCATGCGCGTTAGATTTTTTATAAATTCTTCTGTGAATGGTATGGGCAGGTGTCTTCGTGTAATAGCTCATTACCTTAGCAGCCCTACCTGTGGGAGCCAGAAGTATTGGTTTTAAGCCTATTCCCTCGGCACTCTTAACTATGGAGTTTATACAAGTTGTTTTTCCTGTTCCTGCATAGCCAGACAATATTAAAGAGCAGTTTGGTTGCCTTGAAAGAAAGAATTTAGATAAGACTACAAATAACCAATCTTGGTCTCTAGTGGGCGAAAAGCCCATATTGTTCAATAGAGTAGAATAGATCTGTGATTCTGGCGGTGTTAACTTTAGATTTTTTTTATTCAAAATTTATAGGACTATAGTCAGATTATAAATTATTTATTCGTTTTTTAGCTTTCAATTATACAAAGGTGATAAGAAAAAATTAGCTTTGCAGTGGATAAGATTTATTTTTAAAAATGAAACAACTTCTAAGAACATTAGAGCAATATGTGGTGCCAGCGTTATTAATAATGACAGGTATAGGTGCAATAATTTTTTATTCCCGCGCCAAAGGTTTGGAGACGCAGCCGTCAGAGATGCTTATTGGAGGCCTTTGCCTTTTTTTTGCAGGAGTAATGATGACACCTTTTTTTAATCAATTTTTAAAAAGAGGTTTATCTTTAGTTTTGGGTTTGTTCTTACTTATAGGAGTTTTAACCTTAGGGTATAAGGTATTCGATGTAATAGCTTCCAAAAATAACCATCAGATATCTAAAACATTAGCTGACGCTAATACTGTTCAAAGGTTGAAAGATTTACGTTTGGCTCAAGAACAACATAAGCTTTATGAAAATGTTTATGCTAAAAGTTTCGAGGAGTTATTGATCTTTATTATGAAACCAGTGATTCCTGTTCCTTACAGGAATGGAAATGTAATGGAGAATAAATTTTTCCAGAGTAATCCAAAGGAAATGAAGAGAAGGGATGAGTATATCATTTCTAAATCTCAGTTAGGTGAATTAGGGCTTACTGAAGAGCAAGCCATAAAGAACAACTACGAGGTGAGGGATACGACATACATCTCTGTGGCTTCTAAATTTTTCAGCGATGAGATGCGTGCGAGGAAAAAAATATCTCCTGTAAAAATAGACGAACTGCCTTTTAACCCGCACAGTGGAGAAAGGTTCAGGTTTGACTATGAAGAACAAGCTTTATCAGAAGATGCTCCAGAAGACAGAGTAGCTGATGTTTACATTAAGATTACAGACCCGACTCCATTCCCAGTAGATCAGAAGGATAGAGTAAAAAAAGACACCTTATCATTCGGGTCATTAGATGCTCTTAATCTAGATGGTAATTGGAGAGAGTAATTCTGATATGACTATTACAGAAGAAGATATGATATTAGACCTTAGCTCATGTATTCTTTCTGTAGAAGTAGATTATGATGTAGTTCGTTATGCTCTATTTGATGAGTCCTCATCTGCAGCGATAGTATTTAAGACCTGTGTAAGTCAAAAAGAAATTAAGGAAGATGCCTATTTGAAATCTTCTAATGATTTCCATAAAGTATTTATAACACAATCTTGTGCTGACTATGCCTTATTTCCTTCAAATATTAAGGGAGAAATAAATCTAGCGCCTTACTCGAATTCTGATTTTATTCCGTCTCTAGATGCTTCATTAACCTATAATGAACAGAGTCTTACTTCTGAGGTTAAGTCTATTTTTCCAGGTGCTTTTTTAAGGCACGGAATGTCAAGCCTTATAGAAGGAGTGTTAAAAAGAACTAAGTTTTTAATAGGTACTAGAATCTACGCTGATGTTAAAGACCAACTACTACATATAGTAGTCGCAGCCAATGGAAGATTGCTGTCATCAGTATCTGAACGGATAGTTGATAGTCAAGATGTTATTTACCACTTATTGGCCAGAATCGAAGCCTATAAATTAAACCAGCTAGAAGATGTAATTTGCTTGAGTGGAAATATTCAGACTTCGGGAGCGGTTTATATGAGTCTAATGAAGCACATAAAGGATATTCAAATTAATAAAGGGTTTAACTATCAAAAATTACTGAATGACTCTTCTGACGTTAATAAACAAGAATTCTTTACAGTAATAAATTCATTTCAATGCGGGTAGTATCGGGAATTCATAAAGGAAGAAGAATTAAAGTTCCTAGGTACTTTGATTTAAGGCCGACAACAGATTTCGCTAAAGAAGGATTATTCAATGTACTCAATAATACTATCGAAATAGAAGGCTTAGAAGTCTTGGATTGTTTTTTCGGGACAGGTAATATCTCTCTTGAGTTCATAAGTAGGGGAGCTTCCGAGGTCACAAGTGTAGATATTAATAAGGATAGTTATAAATTCCTTTCTGGAATAGCGAGCGAATGGGGCATCGAGAATATAGAAGTCTATAGGTCAGACGTTTTTATACACTTGCGCCAGGATTATAATAAGTATGATCTGATATTCGCGGACCCGCCTTTTGATTTAGAAGAAAGAACGACTCTTCCAGACTTGGTATTCGAAAACAAGCTTCTTAACAAAGATGGTATGCTCATTGTTGAGCATTCCGCAAAAACAGATTTCACAACACACAAAAACTTCGTAAAGACTAAGAAATTTGGCTCAGTTTTCTTTACCTTCTTCGAATAATGAAAAGAATAGCAGTATTTCCGGGGTCATTTGATCCATTCACCATTGGACACCAAAACATAGTGCTAAGAGCTATGCTCATGTTTGATGAAATTATAGTGGCTATAGGGGAAAACTCTCAGAAGAAATATATGTTAAGTCTAGAGAAGAGAAAAGCTATTATTACTGATACTTTTAAAGGGATTGGACAAGTTAAAGTAGACTCGTATAGTGGGCTTACGGTCGATTATTGCAACGTTCAAGAGGCGAAATTTATTCTTAGAGGGTTAAGAAATTCTAGAGATTTAGATTTCGAGCAGTCCATAGCTCAGATCAATAAAAAGTTAGATAAATCTATAGAAACAGTGTTTTTAGTGAATGCTCCAGAGTTCTCTGCAATAAATTCATCCATCGTGCGTGAGATATATTTAAACGGTGGGGACGTTTCTGACTTTCTACCAAACGGAATCAAACTTGAGGAATAAAATACAGAGGACTTTTACATTGTTACTGTTGGCATTAGTTAGCAATTTGGTTTATGGGAATACCTATGAAGTCATAGGAACTGCTCCTGGTTCTGAGGGGGAACAGTTAACTGTTCTTTCTTATGAAGAGTACTTTACTCTGTCTATGAAGGTAGAGGAGACTTTACTGATAGACTCAAATGGTGATTTCAAGCTATTTATAGAGTCTAATGAAAATGAGTTAGTTATACTTAGGATAGGGACGGTAAATGCTCAATTTTATTTAGGGAATTCTGATTCTTATAATGTTTCGTTCGATATCTCCAAAGCTAAGGCTCCTATCAAGTTCACGAATACTAACTGGTGTAGTGTATCTTTTATAGACTTAATTCCAGATGATATTAATGTTCTGATGGAGTCTCTTAATAGAATTCATGCCGAGTTTTATGATGAGAATTACCCAGAGATATATCAGATTCTTTCTTCTCCATCATCTGCCCTTCAGAAGAATTTAAGTGCTGAAGTAAAGAAAATAGATATGGCGAAAAGAAATGATAGACAATATGATATAGTACTAGAAAAAGACCGGGCTCAGAAGTTAATAGCCTCGTTTGATAAAATGCTCTTAGCAGAACAAATAGACACGAAAAAGGAAGATTACATTTCTATTTCTGCGAGATATATGATGGCTGAACTCGAAAGTTTATTAGGTAGAAATGAAAGAGAAATCCGAGAAAAATACTGTCAAGGAAAACTCTACTTAACTAACCTGGAGTTTATTTCATTTTATCAATCTCATTACAGAAATGTATTTGAAGAGATATATTTATCAGACAATAGAAATCAATTCGTAAATCAGTTATATAAACTTCAGCTAGATAGCGCCATAATGGAGATTAGACCATTGTTTCCTAGTGATAAAATAAAAAACATAGAGTTTATTTTACTGGCAGGATTAGAAAATGGATTGAATCTCCCGAATATTCCTAGCAGGGATGTAACGGTGGTGTTGGAGCTGATTCTTAGAGGTGGATTCGCGGAGAATAAATCCATAGCCAGTAACTTCAGGAGAGAACTTGTAAAAGGAAAGAAAGGCTATGTTCCTAAAAACTTTTTATTATTAGATCTGGATAATGAACGCCACGAGCTCGAATCATGGAGAGGTCAGTTTGTTTATATATCCGTCTTTTCTTCTTGGAATATAGAGTCCTGTGGGCATCAGGAAAAGGTGAAAGAGTTAGAGCGAAAATTCGGAAATCAAATTAAGTTCGTTTCTATATGTATGGATGAGGATTGGTCAAATTTTCAAAATTTCTTAATGGAACATAGGACCTATAATTGGCTTTTTCTTTTCGGAAACGGAGACAAGTTGTTAAAAGAGAAATTAAATTTAGTGACTGTTCCGCAGTATTTTCTGCTAAATCCAAATGGTGAAATAATGCTAGACTACACATTTAGCCCAGAGGAAGGGATCACGGACACGCTAAAAAAAATAGTCAAGAACTAAACTCTAGTTCCGTAAGCTTTAAACACTTCTTTTATAGAAGGGAAAGCCTCATCGAGAAGTTCGTTGGCTTTTTCCATAGTTACCCATTTAGCTTTGTCTATATCTTCTTCAGCTTGGGGGATAAGCATGGGGGAGCCATCTACCCGCATTAAAAACCAATGAGACGGTTTTAAGCAAGAGGTTCCTTTAAGGTTGTAAATATGATAAGTGATGGTTATTTCATCTTCTAGGTTAATATGAGTAATGCCGCACTCTTCTTCTACCTCTCTCAAAGCACATTGTTTTATCTTCTCTTTTTTTTCTATTTTACCCTTTGGTAAATCCCACATTCCTCTTCTGAAAATCATTAAACATTCATTATTCTCATTGAAGACTAACCCCCCTGCAGCAGGAATAATCTCAAATAATGATTTAAAAGTATCCCAGAGTTCTTCTGTGTCGTTATGAACAATAATTAATTTCATTATATCTTCATTGCTCTGAAAACTATCGAAGGCCGCAATGACGGCTGATTTGTCATTTGAATGAAGAGCGAGAAAGTTCTTTGATTTCTCAAGCTTTTTAGGCCATTCATTTGTTAATAAAACATATCGTTCATTCAGGAAAACTTTATACTTTTGGCACATGACTGTATGGGATGAATCCGCGTTAAAAGTAGCAGAATTTTTGCTTCAAATTAAAGCTATTAAACTTTCTCCAAAAGAGCCTTTTGAATGGGCCTCCGGGTGGAAGAGTCCTATATATTGTGATAACAGATTAACACTCTCTTATCCTACCATAAGAACATATATTCGTCAGCAGTTCGTTAAGATTATAGAAGAAACATATGCTAAACCTGATGTTATAGCGGGCGTGGCCACTGGCGGAATAGCTTTAGGAGCTCTAGTAGCTCAGGAGTTAGGGATACCATTCTGCTATATACGTTCAGAGATGAAAGGTCACGGAATGCAGAACCAAATCGAAGGAGTGTTAAACGAAGGGCAGAATGTAGTAATCATTGAAGACCTCGTAAGTACTGGCATGAGTAGTTTAAAAGCTGTTAAAGCTGTAAGAGATGTTGGAGCTAATGTTAAAGGAATGGTAGCCATCTTTACCTATGGATTTGAAAAAGCAGAAACTGCTTTTGCCGATGCCAATTGTGAGCTAATTACACTAAGTAATTATGAAAGCCTTGTAAAACAGGCATTTCAAAGCGGGTTTTTAAATGAATCTGAAATAGAAGGAATAAAAGAGTGGAGAGTATCACCATCTACGTGGAAAGCTTAATTAAATCTGATGACTCGAATAGAAAGTGAAAAAGGCCACTTAAAAACGGATCCGAAAGCCGTTTATCAAGATTTAAGCAATCTAAACAACCTTAAGAAATACCTTCCTACGGATAAAATTTCGGATTGGGAATCAGACGTTCAGACTTGTTCCTTCAAAGTTATGGGGACATATGTTATCGGATTAAAGTTCTCTAAGAATTCTACAGAAGAGCATATTGTTTTGGTAGCTACTGATAAGAGTCCTTTTCCTTTTACTATAAATCTTCATGTTAATCCTCAAGATGAAAATCATTCTATCGCACAGATTATTTGCGATGCTGAGCTTAATATGATGCTGAAGATGATGGTGGTTAAACCTCTTAAAGGCCTCTTTGATTATATCATTAAGAAAGCAGATACATATTATTCGTAGCTTATTTGAGCCTCTGAAAAGCTCGCTGTTTTTAGACTTCCTTTGTGAGAGAAACTGATAGAGCCGTCTTCTCTTACAGAAAGAGAGGTGACTACCAGAGACTTTCCTTCCATATCAATTTTATTCTCTAAATCTCTTTTCCATAAGGTCTTATTATAGGCCGTTATAATATCATGATAGCCTTCTCTAAGCAAAATTAGATACCATTTTTCTAATTTTTCAGAGATGATTTTTAAAAGAAAATCTGAGTCCATCACTTTATTAGTTTCATTTCTGATAGATGTAGCACGCGAAAAAGAAAACTCGCTTTGGTTAACATTTACTCCAATTCCTATGATACCAAATTTTATTAAGCCTTTAACCACAGAGTTTTCTATTAGTATGCCTCCTACCTTTTTATCATTCAGGATAATGTCATTAGGCCACTTTATTTTAACATCTGATTGAGGAGATACCTCCTGTATAGCTTCTTTTGCGGCTAAAGCTGACATCGCGCTCATGTAAAAGCTCTTATCCGTCCCGAGAGTCTTAGGCTGAAGAATAAAGCTACAGAGGAGATTCATGTGAGGCTCACTATGCCAGACGTTTGAACGTTGCCCTCTACCTTGGGTTTGAGTTTGTGCCATAATTACAGTACCATCTGGCACATATGACACTTTTATGAGTTTGGCTGCATAATTGTTCGTCGAGTCTATAGTTTGTAGGGTGATTTTATTTTGACCTATAAATAGAGTATTCATGAGCTTAATTGCCTTGATTATTAGGTGACTTTTAGACGTGACATTAGGAGGTAAAAAATAGTACATTTGCTAGATTAATACTCATTTAAAGCGTAGGAATACATTGACACAAAGTATATCATTATTGGATCTAGTAATTAAGGGGATTCAAGACGTCAAGGGAGAGAACATCTCCATATTAGATTTAAGGGAAACAGACAGTTCAGTAAGCGATTATTTCGTTATATGTACTGGCAGATCAAGCACCAATGCTAAGTCCATCGCAGATTCTGTTTCTAAAGAAACTGAATTAGGATTAGATGATAGTCCTTGGCATGTAGAAGGGAAAAACAATGCTGAATGGATTTTAATGGATTACTCTGAGTTAGTAGTGCACATTTTTACGGAGGAATCTAGAGATTTTTATGCTTTAGAAGATCTTTGGGCTGATGCTAAAATAGAGAGAATAAAAGAATTAGTATAATAAAACATTATATGTCAGAAAACGAGAATAAGTCTCCTAAAAAGAGAAAAAAATCATTAGATCCGAAAAAAAAATCAGGATTCAGCTTTTATTGGATTTATGCTGTTATAGCAGTAGTGCTTATTGGCATAAATTTAATGGGTCCAAGGTCAGAGGCTAGAAATTTGAGTCAAGTCCCAGGTTTAACCAACCTTATAGATTCTAATATGGTTAAATCCATTTCTATAAAGGATGGTCGAATAGCGCTAATCACATTGTCTGAGTCGGCATTTGAATCTAAAAAAGATGATTTTAAATCTACCGGTTTTTTTAGCAGTGTTTCTCCAGATGGACCACATTACACATGTGTCCTTTCAGGTACTGAAGAAACAGTAAAAGAGCTATTAGCGGCAGCCAATGTTGGAGATTTTGAATTAGAAAATACTCAGACGGACGACTCTATGCAACAACTTTTTACATGGTTACTATTCATAGGAGTATTTATAGCTATATGGATAATCATGATGAGAAGACTTGGTGGAAATGGTCCAGGTGGAGGTCAGATATTCAATATTGGAAAGTCCAAGGCTAAATTGTTTGAGAAAGGAAAAGGAACTAATGTTACATTTAATGATGTGGCCGGTTTAGAAGGAGCTAAGGAAGAAATAGAAGAAATTGTATCCTTTTTAAAACATCCTAAAAAATATACTGAACTTGGAGCTAAGATTCCAAAAGGAGCACTTTTAGTGGGTCCTCCAGGAACAGGTAAGACTTTATTGGCTAAAGCAGTAGCAGGAGAAGCGCAAGTTCCTTTTTTCTCATTGTCAGGGTCTGATTTTGTAGAAATGTTTGTAGGTGTTGGAGCTAGTAGAGTGAGAGATCTATTTAAACAGGCCAAAGAAAAAGCACCATCTATAATATTTATAGATGAAATAGATGCCATAGGAAGAGCTAGAGGAAAGAATGCTGGCATGGGGAGTAATGATGAAAGAGAAAATACATTAAACCAACTCTTGACGGAGATGGATGGTTTTGGAACTAACTCAGGTGTAATCATCTTGGCCGCGACCAACAGAGCAGACGTTTTAGATAGTGCCTTAATGAGAGCTGGTAGATTTGATCGACAGATATATGTAGATATGCCAGACTTAAATGAAAGAAAAGAAATTTTCGATGTTCATTTGAAGCCTATTAAGGTATCTACTAATATTAATGTTGATTTCTTAGCTAGGCAAACTCCAGGGTTTTCTGGTGCCGATATAGCGAATATCTGCAATGAATCGGCATTAATAGCTGCTAGAAAAGATAAAAAGCAAGTGACACGTCAGGATTTCTTAGACGCTGTAGATAGAGTGATAGGAGGATTAGAAAAGAAGAATAAAATAATTACTCCAGAAGAGAAAAAAGCGATAGCATTTCATGAAGCAGGTCACGCTACTGTAAGTTGGTTATTAAAATACGCATCTCCATTAGTGAAAGTAACTATTGTTCCTAGGGGTCAAAGTCTAGGAGCAGCATGGTATCTTCCAGAAGAGAGACAGATTACTACAACGGAACAAATGCTAGATGAAATGTGCGCTACTTTAGGAGGTAGGGCAGCTGAAGAAGTCATTTTTGGAAAAATTTCTACTGGCGCATTAAGTGACCTAGAGAAAGTCACCAAGCAAGCATACGCCATGATTACTGTTTATGGACTTAATGATAAGATCGGGAATATTAGTTATTATGACTCATCTGGTCAGAATCAGTTCACTAAGCCTTATAGTGACGATACTGCAAGGGTTATAGATGAGGAGGTAAGTAAGCTTATAGAAACATCATATCAGAGAGCTATAGAGTTATTGCGTAGCAATAAAGAAAAGCTAACTAAAGTGGCTGAAAAATTACTCGAGAAAGAAGTGATTTTCAAGGACGATCTAGAAGAAATAATAGGAGCGAGACCGGAAGGAGCGAGAGTATCTGAGTCTATAAATGATATGCCGGAGGATGAAGAGGATATTTCTCCAACGGAAGATGATTCTATGGAAGAGTCATCTAAAGATTCACTAGCTGAATAATGGATAAGGAATGGATAAAAGTCTATTCAGATACCTTCGAGCCTAAGGTGGAAATGTTTCGAATTCAACTACAGAATGATGGTATTTCCGCATTAGCTCTCAATCAGAAGGATTCTGCTCATGTGCACATTGGAGAAGTCGAGTTATTTGTAAAACGAGACAATGTGATTAGAGCTAAGCATTTAATAGAGTCTTGGTCATGAGTGATTTACTATTAAGATTGTTTACAGGCGTAGTTTTTTTAATAGTTATGATTAGTGGAATTGTATTTAATTCCACATCATGCTTCTGGCTATTTTTAGTGATTGTAATTATAGGAAACTGGGAGTATTCAAGCCTCCAAGAAAAAGTTTCAGAATTTAAAAAATCCATAGGGGTAGTTCTTTCTGTTTTATTATTTGCTGCATTGAGTTTAGAAGGATTTAAGCTGGCAGATTTAGTCTTAATAGGATTGATCTTGTTCACTTCAACTTGCATTTTATCGGTTCTACTTCCCAAAGAAAGACTTCGTTTAAGTGACTGGGCCCATGTTATATTTAGTCAAGTTTATGTTACTATGCCATTTATAATGCTCTATATGCTGGCGTTTATATCAGGGTATTATGAATGGAAAGTTATCCTATCCTTTTTTGTTCTTTTGTGGCTAAGTGATACTGGGGCGTACATCTTTGGTAAGTTCTTAGGAAGACATAAACTACTGCCTAAAGTTTCTCCTAAAAAAACATGGGAAGGATTAGTGGGAGGAGTTTTGTCAGCGCTGATAGGAGCTTATTTTCTCTTAAAGTTTGGGCTTGAAATCCCGGGTTTATCTTGGTATGTTCTAGCGTTGCTTGTTTCTATACTGGGAGCTATGGGAGATTTATTCGAGTCCCAAATGAAAAGAAATAAAGGGGTTAAGGACTCTGGAAGTTTTATGCCCGGACATGGAGGCATATTAGACAGATTTGATGGAGTCTTTTTGAGCGTTCCTGTTATTTTTGCTATAGTCAAAATTATGTCATAATGAAATTCCATAGAGAGGGTAAAAAAATTGTTTTAATAGCCTATTTCTTATTCTCGACTCCGCCGGTACTCAGTTATGCCCTCGCAGCACCTTCATGGTTAACGGTTATTTTCATCTTGTTATCAGTCATTATGTTTGGATTGGTTATACAGTTTTTTAGAGTACCTACACGAGTCTTATCTGCGAATTCTGATCAAGTAATCTGTCCAGCAGACGGAAAAGTGGTCGTGATAGAAGAAACTGAAGAGACAGAATATTTCAAGGATAAGAGAATTCAAGTGTCTATTTTCATGTCTCCACTTAATGTACATGTGAATTGGAATCCAATTTCTGGAATAGTACAATACTTTAAATATCACGCGGGATTATTTTTAGTGGCGTGGCATCCTAAATCATCTACTGATAATGAGAGAACTACCCTGGTAATAAAGGATGAAAAAGGGAGGGAAATATTAGTCAGACAAATAGCGGGAGCAGTAGCTAGAAGAATTTGTCATTATGCAGATAAAGGAGATGCAGTCGTTCAAGGTAGAGAATTCGGATTCATAAAATTTGGTTCACGAGTAGATGTATTCTTACCTATCGGAACGGATTTAAAGGTGAGTATAGATGATAAGGTAAGTGGAATAGAGACAATTCTAGCTGAGTTGAAGTAAAAAATATCTTCTCCCTTATTGGGATATACTTTGGCTAAATGAAGGGAAAGTGTTAGCCCCTTTAAGAAAAATTTCGAAACCGTCCAAATCTAAGGGTTTACATTACGAGAGTGCGCATCGCTCTAAACTAAAATATTAATGGAATTAATATGAAGGCTGCAGCCACTAATATCACCAATTATCGCTTCTTTTTATTTTGATTTTTATCGCCTCTTGTTTTAGGCTTTTTATATTTTTCAGCTAGCTTTCTTCTGTAAGAACCACCCATAGGTGTTTTACTGTTCTTTTCACTCCTTTCATGGGAGGAAGCCCCACCAACAGTTCTTTTTACTCTGGTGTTTAATTCCTTTACTTTTGGTCGCTCTTCTGGAGTTAACTTATGATTTATCTCTACCTCTTCCTCTGGAAATGGAATCTCTTCAATGGTTATTTTCATTAATTCTTCTATGTCATCCTTGTACCTTTTTTCTTTTTCAGTATAAAGTAGAATAGATTTTCCTTCATGCTCTGCTCTTCCTGTTCTTCCTATCCTGTGCATGTAGTTTTCAGGATATTCAGGTGTATCAAAACAGATTACGTGAGTAATTTGGTCTAAATCTAACCCTCTAGCCATTACATCCGTGGCTATCAATACTCTGCTTCTACCAGAATCAAAATCCTCGATAGATTTGAATCTGTAATTCTGAGATTTATTAGAATGTACTACCCCAGATTTAATGTAATGCACTTCATCTAGGTTAGAATGTAGTCTGTCTGCTTTGGCTTTACTATCTATAAATATAAGAACCTTAGTATACTCTTTTTTATTTCTAAGTAAATGAGCTAATAAATTAACCTTGGTGTAAAAATTCCATACGGGATAGCATACCTGCTGAATGTTTTCGAGCGGTGTTCCGCTGATTGCAATTGCAATCTTATGCGTCTCCTCAAAGAAATCCGCTATTAACTCCTCTACATCCTCAGTCATAGTGGCAGAGAACATTATGTTTTGTCTTTTTACTGGAAGTAGTTCAAAGATGTTTGTAAGCTGAAATCTAAAGCCTAAATCGAGCATTACATCCACTTCATCTATCACTAGTTTTTTTATAGCTTTAAGAGAAAGAGAATTATTCAGCGTTAAGTCATAAAGCCTTCCTGGCGTTCCTACCACTATATCACAGCCCTGCATTACAGATTGTGCTTGAGTATTTATATTGGTTCCTCCATAAACTCCTACTGCTCTAAGCGTGATGTACTTGGAGTACTCTTCTATGTTTTCTAACACTTGGGCTACGAGTTCCCTTGTAGGCACAAGGACTAGAACTCTAGGATTGACTTGACTACTAAATTTCAGGTCGTTTAGGATGGGCATCATATAGGCCATCGTCTTTCCAGTTCCCGTTTGAGAAATCCCTATCACATCTTTTCCAGACTTAATTACTGGAAAAGCTTCAGCTTGAATAGGGGTAGGCTTCTCAAATCCTAAGTCTTCTATAGCGTTTAGGAGGTATTTATTGATATTAAGGTCTTGGAACATGGGTATGTGAATCTAAAATTCAAAGGTACAGCGAAATTAAGACTGACCATCAACTTTAGTTTCTCTTATTACGGAGTCTGTTTTTATAATTTGAATCAGAACCATTGAATAGAACGTTAAATTGATAGGCTAAGCTTTCATCTTTGAATTCATCCAATCCATCTTATAGATACTTTATGAATATATTTCTGAAGCCGATTATTATTTAATATATATCCTTCAAAGATTCTGTGCAATTATTTATAAATGTAGGACGCACAGAAAAGAATATGCTTTAATCAATTACTTTATTCAACAATGTCTGCGTTGGAAAGGCGAAGTCTAGTTTTGCTTCCGTAAATCGCTTGAGTACCTCTTTGCTTATCTCATTTTGAGAGTCTAACCAATGCGCATTGGGCTTAACGTAATAAATAAATAGAATTCCTAGAGAGAAATCTCCAAAGTCTTTGAAGCCAGCCGAGCACTCTTCTTCTAAAATAGCTGCGTTGTCCGAAACAATTTGTCGCAAAACATCAACCGCTTTTTGCATATCTGCTGCATCTGTATCATAGGTTAGACCTAAGTTTAAAACTACTTTTAACGCGGGTTGAGAAGTTACATTGATAACACTATTATCTGTAAATGTGCTGTTTGGAATGGTTACGATTCGACCGTCTAAAGTTCGAATTCTTGTACTTCTTAAACCAACTTCCTCGACAACACCATCAAATCCCTCGATCTGTATCCGATCTTTTAGCTTAAAAGGTTTATCCAGGAAAATCATGACTCCAGCAAAAATATTTTTCACAGAATCTTGTGCGGCTAAAGCCAAAGCTAAACCACCAATCCCAAGCCCCGCAATCATGGCCGTAATATCAAATCCAATATTGTCGAGTCCTATTATGATTCCAAATGACCAAATCGCACCGTTTACTGCTTTGGACAGTACGGGTAGAATGTAATTACCTTCACCACCTTCAGTTTTTTCTACCAAAGGCATTACCACTTCTTTAACAAGTGCGTCAAATATTTTAGAGGCGATAGAGGTAAGGGTAAGTACTATAGATAAATGGGCAATTCCTTCGAGGCAAGAAAGCAAACTTGTATTCTCAATAGTTAAACGATGTATGGCAATCCAATAACCAAGTATTAAGATGGAATATTGAATAGGTTTTTCAAGTTTATCGATTAAGACATCATCGAGGTTTGTTTTCGTCTTGGCTGTGAATTTTTTAATGATGTTTGAGGTAAACCAATATACAATCTTTGTTACGATATAGGTTACGATTACAATCCCTATCGCGATGGCCCAGTCTTTAATTGAATTTCCTAATAAAATTCGGTCGAAAAAATCCATGTCTCTAGTCAGTTATTTGTGTAAATGTTCTTGTTAGAAGATGTTGGCAAAGATAAGTGGCATTATGTAAATAAAAGAGGTTATTTCATCTAGTTCAAAATCTTCTATTTTTATTCTATGCCGTTTAGAAAAAAAGGGTTTCAACGCTTAGTTAAAAATAAAGCTTATAAATTTCTATAGATCCGTAAATACTAAATATGACCAAGAAAAGTATTCCTAGAACGCTTAGAGCTCTTAACCATTTTGGAGGCTTACTGTGCTCTGGAAAGTCTTTATTCGTGACTAGGGAATAATTAGCTATAGCTATAAACGGAGCTACCAAAAATGATAGCGCAGTGGCCATATCTACTAAGGATTTAAAGCCTTGTCCATTTTGCTCAGCTATGAGGTAATAATAGATTAAACCAAACGCTCCACTAGCCGCTAATAGCAAGGAGATGTTATAAGTCTTAGAAGTGTTCTGTTCTTTTTTCAATACCAAAGTGGCAGTTCTAGATAACGCCCTTCCATATCCATCCAGCACAGCTATAAATGTGCCTAGCATGATGCTAAAAGAAGATGCTGCTATAATGATGTAACTCCATTCTCCAATACTTGAGGTAAACATGTTAACTACTTGGTTGGCAAATACTGATCCTGAACCACTTAATGTTTCTCCAGAATCGAACATTATATAAGTTCCTAAGGTGAGGAAACAAACTGAAAGAAAAGCGGAGACCAGATAGCCAAAATTGAATTCTCTAATGGTGTCTTTCAAAGAAGGTTTATAGTTGGTTTGTTCTATTCTTTCTAGTGTCCACAGACTATTCCATGCAGATAAATCTACTGCAGTAGGCATCCATCCCATGAGCGCTATAAGGAAAAGCACATCACTTCCTTTCCATGAGAAATCCCCGAATAATTCTCCTTCAGAAACGGGGCCATTCCACAAAGTAAGCGCAAAGGCCACAAGCGTAGAGATAAGTAGAGTGATTCCTATCAGTTTAATAATGTAGTCTAGTGCCCTGTATTTGCCTAGGACGAGTATAGCAGTCCCAAAAATTATTAGAATTAAATTCGTGTAAAGTGTGCTGTTTTCTCCGAAAATGGCTTTTAAACCAAAGAGATTTTGGAGAAACCCTGCGGTAACTGCACAAACGGCTCCAGACACAAAGAACATAGTTCCGATAGTGATAAGTAAGTAGAGGTAGAGCATCCATTTACTCATAGCTGCATATCCGTCTATGATAGATTTTCCTTTCGTGCTAGCATATCTAGAACCAAACTCGAAAAACGGATATTTAAATAGATTAGCAAGTAAAATGGCCCAAAAAAGAGTGAATCCATAATCTGCTCCCGCACGTGTGCTCTGAACTAAGTGACTTACTCCTATGGCAGTAGAGGCGAATAGAATTCCAGGGCCTAATATTTTAAATACCTTAGAATTCATTCTGCTATTTGCTAAATACCTGCAAGTATAATTTTTCCACTTTTACCCTGGCCCAAGGAGTTTTCCTTAAAAATGTAAGGCTAGACTTCGTGGTTGGATTACTTTTAAAACAGTTGATGTTTACCTCTTTCGCCAGACCTTCCCAGCCATACTCTAAGAATAACTGATTTAGGATAAAATCAAGCCTAACACCATGAAGAGGATTGTTTGGCTGCGTTTTAGGTTCTTTTTTTATTATTCTGTCAGTCAGTTTATTCATGAGATTGAAATTAATTTAAGAAAGAAAAACTATGGCGATTAAAAGACAATTAATTTTTAAAAATAAATCAGATTTTCCTGGTAAGCCTAAGCTACATACTCGTGAAAAATGCGAGAACAAACCCTAAAACTATCATTAACAACTTAGTAGCGTTATATTTATGGTTCTCTCCTGCCTCAAAAAGAATGGTGGTAGAAATATGCAGTAAAACTCCAATAACAGCTCCTGTAATAAGCATCATCACGTTTCCAATGTTCTCAATAGAATTTTCAAACAGCTGGCTTACATATATTCCCAGTGGGGCCATTAATGTAAATAACACTAGATAACACCAAGACTTAATCTGACTTAAATTATAACTTTTAAAAACCAAGACCAAAATAAGTGCGACGGGGAATTTATGAACTAGAACACTTAGAAGAAGATGATTATTCTCATGTCCATGGTCATGAAGAGGAAGTCCTTCTATGAAGGCATGAATACACAAACCGATAAGCAATCCAATAGGAAATTTCTGATTTTCATGAACATGAGAATGACCATGCTCTATACCTCCTGTAAGCCAATCCAGACTTATTTGGATTAAAAAACCACTTAACACTGCAGCGCCTACCAAAAGGTGTCCGTTTGTATATAAATCAGAAAGGACATGATAGACATGAGGTAGCAAGTGCATAAAACACATTGCCAAAACAAAAGCTCCACTTAAAGCCAGTGTTAGTTTAAATATTCGAGTAGATAAATTTTTGAGAAAATATGCAATCATACCTGCCGTAAGAGGAATAAAAATAAGAAGGAGTATTTTCATTATAAAATTTTCTCAGCCAAAATTATCAATCTTGGGCTTTGGTTTGCAGAAAAATCATTTAAAAGATAAGAACCATAAATCTCTTTTATTCTGAAAGAAGTCTTTTCGAGCATCTGCTCAAAATCCTTAATCTCAAAAGCACTTACTTTTTCGCTAAAGTTGTACTCTTTCGATTCTGCTATGAATTGAATATCCTTTTCAATTCTTCCTTTATTTAACTTCCTATTGATACGAAATTCAATACCATCCACAGTTTTAGATTCATTTAGTACCAATTCATCTTTTACTTTGACTGCATTTAAAAAATCTATCATTAAAATTCCTTTTGGATTTAAGGCATTCCTGAAATTTTCCAAAACTGCAATAGTCTCTTTCTCTGTCTCAAAATATCCGAAGCTTGTGAAAAAGCTGAACACTGCATCGAATTTTTTATCTGTTCTAAAAGAGCGTAAATCGGCAACTGAGAACTTCAATGAATTCGACTCATAAACCCTGGCCCTATCTATGCTTTCTTTACTTAAATCAAATCCATGCACCTCATAACCCATAGCATTTAATTGAGCAGAATGTCTGCCTGCCCCGCAAGCTGCATCCAGTAATGCTGAAGATTTAGGGAGTTGTAATTTATGTATCAGCGCTTGAATAAATTTCTCAGCCTCCTGTAAGTCTCTATTCTGATATAGCATGTGATACCACTTCGTATTGAACCAACTCTCAAACCACTCTTCCGAATTATTTTCTCCCATAACCATGGGACAAAAGTATGTTCTTTTCAGACGATAAGGTAATCCGAATTTTATGTTTATAACTAATTAAGAAAATGACTTCTAAAAGTATCATTGGAAATAAATTTGTAAATCAGCAAAAAAAATTGTCAAAACCATTTAACATATTTGATTTCTATTCAGACATGGAGAAGAATAATATTCTCCTCTCCTTCAAAGGTGCTATTACAGGCGATTTAATCTCTGCTATCATAGAGCTTATTGAAAATAAACTAGAACTTAAAAATGAATCATCTAAAGTAAAGAAGAGGGTATTCAATATTCTAGTAGAGTGCCTGCAGAATCTTTACCATCATAATGCAGAGTTTAATGAAAATAATGAAGGCGATATGTCCGTAGTAGTTATGATCGCTAAAAATATAGAAGGTTATTCTATAGTAACAGGGAATCTGATTAATGATTTTAAAATTAAGAGCTTCAAATCAAAACTAAAAGAAATTAATTCTTTGAATAAAGAAGGATTAAAACAATTATATAAAACAGTACTAACTGAAGGAAAGTCCAGTGCCTCTGGAGGTGCGGGGCTTGGCCTAATTGATATCGGCAGAAAATCAAGTGAACCATTAGAATATGGATTCGATCCTTTTGACGAAAATTACTCTTTCTTCAGTCTGAATGTAAAAATCAATTAATAATGGAAAGTATTAAACTCAAAGGCACACCTAAAACACCAACTGTAGAATTCAGTTCTGAAAACGGTGTGTTATTATTAAAAGGAAGATCTATTCCTGAAAACTCTATTGAATTCTACAAACCTCTCATTAACTGGACAGAAAACTATTCTGCTAGTACGCCCTCTAAAACTGTCCTAAACGTGCAACTAGAATACTTCAACACAAGTAGTAGCAAGTGTCTCTTAGATATATTTAAGAAGCTGGAACGGATTGATAATCCCGTAACTATTAATTGGTATTACGAAGAAGATGACGAGGATATGCTTGAAGCTGGCGAAGACTATGATGCTATAATAGACATTACATTTAAAATGATAGAAGTAGAAGAGATTTAATTCTTTATCTTTCTAATTAACCTCAGCCTTAATTGTGAAATTTTCTGCGAACTAAATGCGACTCCTTTCCGTAATCCATCAAAGAAAAGTAATGTACTCAACAAAAACACCATTAGCCATATAATCATTGAGTTGGCGGCAAATGTACTCATCTGAATTCCGAAAAAGTTCTTAGTTGGAGAATAGAAGTGAGCATCAAAAAACCCTTTAGTAGGAGTCAGGTAAATCGGGTTCGACTTCTGTACTAATTCGTTTTGATATTCAGCCAGAGGATTTAAATCATTGCTATTGGTCACTAAATCTTCTAGACTTAAATTACTATAGTCGTCTCTTAGCCTTAAATAAGCCTCCCTTCCACCAGGAACGTTTATTAGTTCAGTCAACCTATTCTCTTTCTTAATGTTTGCTGCAGAGTACTTTCTTAAATAGAAATCTCTCAAATCTTCTAATGTAGTTTCTATTTCAGCTATTTTTTCTTTTGAAATATTTTTTCTATTAATTTCTACAGTAGAAATAGCTAAACCTGGAACCAATTTCTTTTCCTTTTCAAGTTCATTTTTAATGATAATTAACTCGTAACTGAAATCGATAATACTTTCGGGATCACTAAAGTTACTCTTGCACTTGTTTAGTTTATTGTTCAATTCTTTTAACCAGTAATCCTTCTTCCATACGTAATATTTTTTATCTTTTTCAAAGGAGTAAAATTCTTTAGAGAATTTATTGTCAGTAAACTGGTAAACTGCCAAGGCTTCATACGCCCATCTACTAGCCATTATGTTACCTATAAAAGGAACTTCACTTTGAGATGAGAATAGTGGATATAACTTATCAAACTTCACTATAACTCCACTAAATAAGAGCTGAGGAATAATGAGTATGGGAATTATAATGTAGATTACTTTGGCAGAGTTAAAGCTGGCTGATATGTTTAACCCCAATAAATTTGCAAAGCAAGATGTACTGAAGAGTATTATCCAATATTCAAGCCACATTCCTTTTATTTCTAGTATGATATTCCCAACCAACACATAGGTTAATGCTTGAACAGCACTAATGAAGAACATTATTCCTATTTTACTAATTAGGTAACTTCCTCTACTTAAATTTAAGAACTTCTCTCTTTTAATTATTTTTTGATCTCTGATTATCTCTTCTGCACTAACTGTGAGACCCAAGAATAAAGAAACTATAACTGATATAAATAGAAACTGAGGCAGGTTTTCACTCTCTCTAAATATGTAAGATGCTTGCTCAGATTCTTTAGTTTGAAAAAACTTAGTGAAGAAAGATAAAATTAACGCCAGGGCTGGAGCTTCCAGGAAGTTGACCATTATATACTGCGTATTTGCCAATTTACTTAACACATCTCTTTTTAAGAAAACCTTAAACTGCTTCCATAAGGAAGGTATTTTAAAGAGGCTGTGAGGAGCCTCTAGAGTTTGAAATTCTCTAGAAATATGATTTCCAATAATTACATTAAAGAAATTATTCCACTCTCTGGGTGAAATTTTTCGATGTTCAGTTAGCACACCATATTGGTCTACTACTCTAGACTCTATAATATTAAATATCTGTTCGGGATTCACGACGCCACATCTGATACATTCACTTTCTTCTAGGTTAGCATGATTAACTAATCTCTTGAAATAAATGACACTTTCTATTGGATTTCCATAGTAAATAGGATATCCGCCCTGATCCAACAAGAATAGCTTATCAAACATCTTAAAGATAGCCGAAGACGGCTGGTGAATAACCACAAAAACGAGCTTTCCTTTTAATGCAAGCTCCTTTAATAAATCCATTATATTTTCAGAGTCTCTACTAGATAGCCCTGAAGTAGGCTCATCTACAAAAAGAACTGAAGGCTCTCTAATTAACTCTAGTGCTATGTTTAATCTTTTTCTTTGACCACCTGATATAGTCTTATTTAAAGGGGTGCCCACTTTTATATTTCTAGCTTCGAAAAGCCCAAGAGAATTTAATGTTTCTAATGTTCTCTCTTCTAACTGCTCTGTAGAGTCATCTTTGAAGCATAACTCTGCATTGAAATACAAGTTATCATATACTGTTAACTCCTCAATCAGCAAATCATCCTGATCTATATGACCAATCACACCTTCTATATCTTTAGGCCTCTTATGGATGTCAATTCCATTAATTTTAACTGACCCAAAAGAAGGTTTATGGTTTCCGTTTAATACGTTCAGAAGAGTCGATTTACCAGAGCCACTTCCTCCCATTATACCTATCAAGTTACCTGATTTCTCTAATATGTTTAACTGATGTAAACCTTGTTTACCTCCTTTAAAATAATAGCTGACATTTTCTGCCTTAAACTCAATATTATGAAAAGCTTCACCCTCAATACTTTTTCCTATTACATCGCTGTAATAGACTGGGTTTATATTGGGGCTTCGTATACTTGCCCCTTGATTAAACACATGAATATTAGAACTAGTTAAAACCTGTCCACTTAACGTTAAATCGTCGACTCCAAATTCCTTTAAAAAAAACATGTTCAAACCTTCCACACGATAGAAAACCAACTTTCCTTTTAAGCCACACTTCTCTATAAATTTAGCATGAGAATAATTCCACTCGGTCTCT
>CESU01019135.1_pt1 | contig 43487 bp, 32 predicted proteins | sample 531141 | NCBI WGS metagenome assembly CESU01 (sample SAMEA2621401, study PRJEB7988) | marine metagenome | isolation source: saline water (ENVO:00002010), including
GGGCTGCCTAATAATTTGGATCCAAATGCAATGTTTTTGGGGTTTGAGTTTTTGTCATACGGATTTGACGCGACCACTATACCTTGCCCAACACGCAACATGAGTCGGCGTTTAAAAAAGTAAAAATTAAAGTGACCATAAAACCCAAACGTGTTGCCTAAGACCTCACTTTTTAAATCTTGATACATAAAAGAGGCTCCATAATCTGGATAATTATAGCGTTGCTGCCACTCCTTTTTTCCATTTGTTCGCTTGTTCCAACCAAGAATTATTCCTTCGGGATGGCCTTTTATAAGATGTAATATATCCGAATTGTGAAGGGGAATGTTTCCTTTGAAATAATTAACATCTACAAAGCTACTGCCAAGGTTTTGTTGCGAAAATCCAAAGAAAACCATACACCCAAAAAGACACCCTAAAAATCGATTCATTATAAAATAATATGAGTGCAAAAGTAAATATTTTAATAGCTATTGTAGAGATTTTGATTATAACTTTTTTATTAATTCTATATTTAGTAAGTTTGTAGCTTAATACGGAGGACAAATTTGATCTGATTGCAACCTCATTAAAAAAAAGCTAAAGCAGTAAAACCTACTCCACCAGCTTTGCAATTTATTTCTTGTTCTCATAAAAACCTGTTTATGAGTTATTTATTTACATCCGAAAGCGTTTCAGAAGGCCATCCAGACAAGGTTGCAGACCAAATTAGTGATGCTTTAATCGACCATTTTTTAGCGTTTGACCCAGACTCAAAAGTGGCTTGCGAAACCTTAGTAACAACGGGGCAAGTGATTCTGGCGGGTGAGGTTAAATCTAAGACCTATCTGGATGTGCAAAAAATTGCACGTGATACCATAAACAAGATTGGCTATACCAAAGGAGAATATATGTTTGATGGCAATTCTTGTGGGGTGCTTTCCGCAATTCATGAACAGTCGGAAGACATCAATCGTGGGGTTGACAGAGGGGCTGAAGAACAAGGTGCAGGCGATCAAGGGATGATGTTTGGATATGCTACAAATGAAACCGAAAACTACATGCCTTTAGCATTGGACTTATCGCACCGTATATTGATTGAACTCGCTGCTATGCGTCGCGAAAACTCAGACATTACCTACATTAGACCCGACTCTAAAAGTCAGGTGACTATTGAATATGATGATGACAATACGCCAAAACGAATTGATGCAATCGTTATTTCCACACAACACGATGATTTTGACGAAGAGACTGCTATGTTGGCAAAAATTAGAGAGGATTTAAAAACAAAATTAATCCCTAGAGTGGTTGCAAAACTACCTGCACATATTCAGGATTTATTTAATGACAAAATTACATATCACATCAATCCAACTGGGAAGTTTGTGATTGGAGGACCACATGGCGATACAGGCCTTACAGGACGAAAAATTATTGTAGATACCTATGGAGGAAAAGGGGCGCATGGTGGGGGTGCGTTTTCAGGGAAAGACCCTAGCAAAGTGGATCGTAGTGCTGCTTATGCCACGCGTCATATTGCCAAAAATATGGTGGCAGCAGGAATTTGCTCTGAAGTTTTGGTGCAAGTGAGTTATGCCATTGGCGTTGCTGAACCTATGGGTGTATTTGTGGATACCTATGGTACGAGTCCATTTAATTTGACTGATGGTGAAATTGCCGATAAAATCTCAACATTATTTGATTTACGCCCTGCAGCTATCGAAAAACGTTTAAAACTTCGAAGTCCTATATACAGTGAAACGGCTGCTTATGGGCATATGGGTCGTGAACATAAATCAGTGACCAAAACATTTCATCAACCGAATGGCGAAAGCTTAACTTTAGATGTTGAATTGTTTACATGGGAAAAACTAGACTATGTAGCGGTCATTAAAGACGCTTTTGGAATTTAAAAACACGTTAACTAAGCATCCAGGCTCCTAATATTACCATAAACATAGAAGTTACATAATACCATTTAAAGCGTTCTTTTAGTACGATTACAGCTAGTATCATAGTCAGTATTGGGGTGGTTAAACTAACAATACTAGAGATAAAAGGATTGGTGGTTTTTAAGCCATGCATGCCAGCAATAATTGCAATGGCAACTATCAAGGCCATCAACATAATGTAATCAAATTTGAAAAATGTTAAGACTGGCTGCTTCAGATAACGAATTAAAATACCTGCAATAATCAAAACTTCAATTTCTTGATGTACCGCAAGAAAAACCACATCATATGTTTTTAAATTATACCATTGCATAATTCCCGAAACAGAAAAACAAAGCGTCATCAGCGTCAAATAGCGGTGGGTAGAAAACTGAACAGCTTTAGAATTAAACCGTTGATTCCATAAAAACGCACAAAAACCCAAAGCGATACATAGAATACCTAAAACATAATTTTTTGGTATAATATCTTCAAAAAAATAAAGGTAAGAAGCCGTGCCTATGCTCCCCAATAAACTGTAATGTATAAAATTATTAAGAGTACTTTCTTTTAACGCATAAATCATAAACACTAAACCCAACGCGCCAATAATACATGCCAAATTAACAAAGAGTGCCTCACTAAGAGTGGTGTACATTGTAAAATTAGTCGCAACTAAAACAACAACCCCAAATAGCGTGGTAATCATAGAGCGCTTGACAATTACTTGTAGAGGCAAATAGTCTGCAACAACCCACTTCCATAATACATTATTAATTGCAAAAAACAACGAGGATAAAATCAGATATTCCATAAATACTTAGCTAATATTTTTTTAATAGGGTTAAATTAAATCGCTTGAATCCGGTAGTTTTAACCAAGGATTGATAATCCTTTTGCAGCGCTAGAAGAGTGTCAGAATTAGCCGTTGTATGTTTTTCTAATTGATAGGCTGCGATACTGTAAAACAACTTTAAATAGTGGAAATACGAATTGGAGGTGCTCACGTTTAAATCGATTTGATTAAAACTATAAAGAGCATCTTTATAATTCTGTTTTTTTAATTTCACTAATACATGAGCAATCAAAAAGATGTTATGGGATGTATAAAACCGCCAAATAGGGGTACCTAAAAGTTCTTTTTTATAACGGTCAAAAATTGTTTCTAAAGTCTCTATTTGTTTGGTAAATATAAGAGCCGAGACGACTTCAATATAAAAGAACACTTTCGGATATTGCTTTCCTGTTTTAAGGATCTCAGATAGTATTTTGTTAAGGGGTTGTTTGTGTTTAAAGTGCTGTGTTAACAGCTGATACCCCAGTAAGCGCCCGTGTAATACGGAAAACATTTTCAGATTTGAAACCTCCGGCTGGTAGATTTCAAAGGATGATTTTCCTGCTAAAAATAGATGGTAGTTTTTTATCAAATTGATAAAAACTCGCTGAGTGGGTTCTGTGTCACGCGCCAATCTGGCCGTATTCAGAAATCCATAGTAGCCATTGAAATGCGTATAATCAACATGAAAATCTAAAATATGTGTTTTAAAAACATAAGTGTCGGACAGTAAAACTTCTAGACCTACATAACTGCTTTTTGGGAGCGTTCTTAAAAGCCCCCCTACAGCGTATGCTAACTTATCAAGTTCACCAACTTGGGTGTTGATGTCAAAGTGGATTTTGGGGTTTGAAAATATAATTTTCAATAACTCAATTCGATTTCTACGAATAAATGTTTTTATAATGTGACTTAAAAACAGTACATAATCAGGGTGTGATTTTAGAGCAATTAGTTGTTGAATTTGAGCGAGATCGATTGAATCCAAATTTTCAAAATCGTTCACAAAAGTCCAATGAAACCAGTTTTGATCTTTATTAATGAAATTTAAAAACCTCGAATAAGACTGATAGCCCAAATATTGTGCGAGGACTTCCAACGTTTGAAGTTGTGGCGCTCTTTCAGGTAAAAACCCAAAAAAACGACGCAACGTATTAAAACCAATAGTTAAATTATTTTCATAAACGATGCATTGATGTAAATACCGCACATCGGCTTGACGCCGAATTTCAAAACCCAGTTTTTGATAAATTTCTTGTTTTAATTGCCCAATCGTAGCCTTCATGAGCTCAAAAATAATAAAAATATTAGTTATGGGCTTTAGTTGGGCTAAAATTTTAATTTATTTAATCTAATTTTGTAAATATAAAATTATAAGAACTTTTATGAGTAAAATTATATAAAATTGAATTTAATAGAGTCAAAGAGGACAATCTAATTAAACTCAGTTTCGCAACCAATACCCTTTTAGCAGTGGTTGTTTTAAGTTAGTCTGTTGAAAGAAAAACCCGGCCCACAGTCGGGTTTTTGGGTTTAAATAGTTAAACGGTCGTTACAATTCATAACGCACCCGAAAGGTTACATAACGGGGTTGAATGAAATATTCTGTTGCACTTACCGATATATTAGAGGCGCTACTCTGATTTTGAGAGCGGGTGTCTAACAAGTTCGTCGCTTTGATTTCGTATTCAAATTTGGCATCTTCATCTTTTCTATAAGATAAAGAAGCATTCCAAAATTCATACGTATTAATCGATCGGTCTTCATCACTAAAATCATTATAAGAATAATCTGTTTTGAGCGTAAATGATTTTAAAATCAGAGCATCCACTTCTATAGAAGGGCTTTTTGTAAAAAATTTGGTGGCATTCGTCCCAAGGTTATTATCCTGAATAGAGTATTTATAACTTAAATCGACATTGGGTGCCGTTCTAAAGTTGGTGCGTAATTGTGCTCTATAGGTCTGTGAAAAACTTTCATTCACTGTTCGCCTGTCTTGTAGGAACTGATTAAATTTAGAGTAATTCAAATTTGCTCTGACAGACGCACGCAACTTTCCGAAGGTGCGCTGAAAACGGCCACTGGCAGATAAGCTTTCATCGGCAAAATCTGAATTGAATGGTGTTGATACACGAATGACACTTCCGGGTACAAATTCAGAAACCGTTCTAACATTGTCAATACTTTTATTATAATTGATATTCGCAAAGACGTTGGTATAGTTAAACATATTAAAGCTGTAATAAGACAAGTTGACATTGTGAGAAAGTGCACTTTGTAAATCTGGCGAGCCCGAGAATAAGGAGTTATAGTTATTCAGAACCAAGCCACTTGCAAATTGTGAAACATCTGTGAATTGTGTTTGCATACGGTAACTTAAATTCAAAGTTTCACTCTTTTTGATTTGAAAAATAACATTCATATCAGGTAAAAATCTAAAGAAATTATCCGTGGTCTTTGTACCGACCTGTGTGTTTGAAATTGTGTAGGCATGCGCCGCTACTCCAGGTGTAAAAGTAAATTTACCAGATTTTAGACGGTAATGAAATCCTAAATATACGTCCGAAAAGTTATAAGCAATATCATTCGTTGCCGCTCCCCCTACAATTCCAGGGATTGGACTGCTTTCAGTTCGGTCGTCCATGAATTGAAAGATATTAGAGTTAAATTGTTGGTGACTCAAAATCGTTCCAAGGGTCAGATTAATATTACTTTTTTTGTTTAGAATATTCCAATAATCCAATTTAGCATCTACCTGATTGGACTGCACGCGTTTTTCTTGACCAAAGTCATAATCAAGTTGAGCTCCATCTAAACCAAGAATGTTCGCTGTGCTTTCATAATTGACTTTATCCTCAAGAATCGCATTGTAAAAAGGGTCTTCGTCTTTGATAAGATGCTGGGCTTCAAATGCGAAAATATTGGTCTCATTCAAAGTGTAATAATAGTTCAAACTCTGATTGAAACTAAATGGATTGGTGTTTTCTAACTGATTAATAGCTCCATTTAAAGAGGAATTGAAACGTTGGTCTTGTGAGCTTTTAGATAAATTCCCAAGGGCTTCATACTCGAGTTGGTTGCTTGCGTTTGGCTGGTACTTGGTAGTTAACTTAAGCATTCCCAAATCATTATTCTGCGAGGTATTACTCTGTGTGTTCTCATCTGAAAACCCAGGAGGTGCATCAACATACTGAACACTCCTGTTTTCTTGTAGTTCATTTTTACTGTTTGAAAAAATAGCAAATCCGCCAATATCCAAAGTCTTTTTTGGGGACCAACTAAAATTAGCAGCACCAAACTTTGTGGAGATGTCCTTGGCACGGTTATTTTGAAGCAATAGAAATCCAATATCATTGTTTCCTAAACTCAAACTTGTTCCACTGTTTTGACTGGGCGATCGAAAGCCGCCAGAAAAATTGAAATAATCTCGACGTGAGAAAGCGACCTCTCCTATATTATTAATATCTCCGATGAAATTTACACTGTATTCAGGGCTGTAGTAAAAGAGTTTGGGTTGTAGTAAATACAGTGAATTTGCCTCTGAGTCTCCCGCTCCAGCAGTAATGTTTCCAAACCAGAAATTTTTCTTCCCATCTTTTAGTTTAATGTTTATGGCAATATTGTCTTGGTTATTTGTAACACTTCCCAATTGCCCTACTTCAGAATAGTTTTTTAATACCTGAACTTTATCCACCGCACTAGAAGGAATGTTTTTAGTAGCTAATTTAGTGTCGCCATCAAAAAAATCTTTGCCTTCAACCATCAATTTATTTACAACTTTACCTTCGACCTCAACTTGACCGTCGTCATTGATTTCTACTCCTGGAAGGTTTTTAAGGACATCTTCTAATTTTCGTTCGGTACCTGTATTAAAGGAGTCTGCATTGTACACTAGAGTATCTCCACTAATGGTGACTGGCATTTCATAAACCAACTCTACTTCATCCAAAGAGTTGTCCTCAAAAAGCATAAAATCTTTGGTGATATTTTCTTCTTTTGTTTCTAAAACCTCGTCTAAAGATTTCATTCCAATATAACTGGCTTGGATGGTATAAGTAGTATTCTTTTTTAAATCCAAACGAAACCGTCCTTTATCATTGGTGATTCCATAGGAGTCTAAGGATTTTGTCGCTTTGTTAATGGCGATGACATTTGCTAACTCCAGAGGACTTCCTAAGCTATCTTTAATGACACCTTCTAGTTTCACTTGAGAAAACCCTGCAATACTCATTGACAGGAATATAATTGTAATAAAATTTTTCATGCGTGTTGTTTATTTTTTTTAAGATCACATGTAACGTCCACTTCAACAATTTCTTGCGAATCAATTCTCAGTCTTGGATGTTTCATGAACTATTGGTTAATTTGGATCCGTTTAATTTCGACGTTTGTTTCTTCGACCCCCGTACATGGAGCGCATTTCTTCCATTTTTTTCTTGACCGTTTCATTGTACTCTTGACGTGAAACGACATCGCCCTTTTCTGGCGCTTTAATCTGTACTTTTTGTTGTGGGTTCATTATAATTTTTGAACATAAGATAGTGGTCTTATCTGTGTTTACTTCAAGAATTAACCCTGGAAGTCCCCAAAAATCACCGGGACCTTGGCTCACAGGAATCTGTGGGGTGTACCATGCTGTGACTTCAATTTGTTTTGGTATTTCTATGTCCTCAGAAACTGAAGTTGCTGTAGAGTCTTTTTGAACTTCACCTTCTTTGACTTCTTTAGATTTTGGTTTTCTTCGCATGCTACGCCAATCAAATTCATCTACTGTTTTAATAGCCGTTGCTTTCATACAAAGGTATTGACCAATTTGTTTTGTTTCAGTTCCCAGTTTCCAATCGAGTTTAGACAAAGAATCTGTGATTAAAAATTGCTTTCCAAAAAACTCTTGGTCTTGCAAATACTGTTGAGATTTAATGTTTTTGTATTGCATTCCTGCAGAGAAACTACTGCCCCATTTTCCAAAACCACCTTGTCCACCTGGCGCTTCCAAGACCTCTTCTTCTTTGTATGTGGAAGCCTCTCGATCAAAGTTCAAAATATACGTTTTTTCAAACATGCTGCGCATGCGGTCTGCAATTTGTTTTTTTTGATCTTCACTCATTTTCCGACCGCCCCAACTATCCATATCAACAGATGTTTTAGAAAAGTAATAGGCTTTCCCTTGAAAGTTTTGTGCGGAAGCTACTGCTGAAAATAACAAGGCCATACACCCTATCAAAAAGAAGTTTTTTCTTAGAATCATACTTAAGAATGTTAATTTAAAATCTAATTTATTGGCACAAATTACGGATAGTTTAATAATATCTCGTTAAAATAAAACTAATTTCCTATTTCAATTTTGAAACTATTACCATCTTCATCATCGCGACCGTATTGAGATTCCATTTCTTTCATCTTTTTATCCATAATGGCATCGAATTCCGACTGGCTTACAGAATCTCCACCAGTGGGCTCTTTAATATTAATTGGTTTTGAAGGGTTAAGTGAAATCTTACTACATAAAATGGTTTGAGAATCATAACTTAGTTCTAGAATAAGTCCTGGAAGTCCTTGAAATTGTTCAGGACCATTGCTAACAGGGATTTGTGGCGTGTACCACGCTGTCACCGTTTGTGTTTCTTTAGTGACCTCATCCATTTCTGAAACGGACTTTACTTCACGCTCCAGAGTTGCTTTAAAGCAGGTATAGGTGCCAATGTTTTTGGTCTCGCCTTGTAGTTTCCATGCGTTTGTTTTTAAGGAGTCTTGAATTAAAAACATCTTACCAAGCAAGTCACTTTGTTGGACATAACGCTGTGCTTTAATGTTTTTGTATAACTCCCCTGAACCACCCATGTTAGAAATAAATACCATAGAGCCACCTACAGAAGGAGGCGCTAGAGATTCTTCTTCCTTATAAAGAGATTCCTCTTTGTCAAAAGTTAAAATATATGTTTTTTCAAACTGTTTTTTGAGCATTGCCATGATTTCATCTTGCATGCCACCAGCCTGAGTACTGTCTATTTTGATATCTAACTTACGCTGGGTTTTGTAAGTGGCTATACCCTGAAAATCTTGAGCTATTAATGAATAAGTTGTAAAAAAAAGTAAAAATATAATTTTGATGTTTGTGTTCATTAGTTCTAATGTGTTTTAAATTTAGACGACCTAAGTCCAAAAATGTTTCAAATGTTTAATAAAAAAATTTGTACTTTTCATGACTGAATGAAACATGCTTTATATTTAATACTATTTTTTAACCTTTTTGGGTTCGGCCAAACCTCTATTAGCGCTAAATTGGTAACGTCCACTCCTTTTGAATGGGACACCTTTGTGGGCATTGATTCATTTGAATCTGTTTATTTTTTAAAATCTAATGTGCTTTTTAAAAAAAACAATCAAGGCCTTCAAAATTACAGCAACTTAGACAAAGGGGTTATTAGTAAAGTTTCTGTGTTTAACGCCCTCAAGCTTGCTTTATTTTACAAAGACTTTAATAGCGTCACCCTATTAGACAATCGTCTAGCGGATCTGATTACTGTTGATTTTAATGTATTAAGTCCTTTAAGAACGCTATCGCATATTTCAAATGGTAATGACACTACCTTTTGGTTGTTTGATTCTAACGCACTTCAGTTGGAATTATTTGATTATAACACTTCTAAAATTCGTGTGAGAGCAGCCACGTTCCAAAATGAGATTCTGGCTCTAGATAGTGATTACAATACTTGTTGGGTGCTTACAGAAAAAGAGGTACAATGTTATAATTATATGGGGAGTTTAATTTCGAGACTCCCGCATGAAGGATTTACAGATTTAAAACTTTGGAATGGCATCTTATTTTTAATGAAAAACAATACTATTTACTATAAACAAAAAACCAGTGATGCGTTTTTGATGTTAAACTTACCTAAAGTTTTAGTTAAACAGTTTTTTGTAACCAACCAAACCTTGTATATTTATGACGAAGAATTTCTTCATCACTACCAACTAATAAACAATTGATATTATGCATGTTGCAATTGCCGGAAATATTGGGGCAGGTAAAACAACCTTAACCCAATTACTCGCGAAACATTATAACTGGGAAGCCCAACTAGAAGATGTTGTGGACAATCCTTATTTAGATGATTTTTATAACCAAATGGAACGTTGGAGTTTTAACCTCCAAGTATATTTTTTAAACAGTAGATTCCGTCAGGTATTACAAATTCGCGAAAGTGGAAAAGATATTATTCAGGATCGTACCATCTATGAAGATGCAAATATTTTTGCACCTAACTTGCATGCGATGGGGTTGATGACCAATCGTGATTTTGAAAATTATGCGTCACTTTTTGGTCTTATGGAGTCTTTGGTACAAAGCCCAGACCTTATTATTTATTTGAGAAGTTCTATCCCAAACCTTGTGTCTCAAATTCACAAGCGTGGACGTGATTATGAAAACTCTATTAGTATTGACTACCTTAGTCGTTTAAACGAGCGCTACGAAGCTTGGATTTCTGGCTACTCAAAAGGAAAGTTACTTATTATTGATGTGGATGATTTAGACTTTGTTGAAAACGAAGAAGATCTTGGTTTTATTGTCAACAAAATTGATGCTGAAATAAACGGTTTATTTTAAAAACAGGCTTATTTATAAACAAAAAAAATCACCTCAATGAGGTGATTTTTTTTATGTTGTAATACTAATTTATACTACAATTATTTTTCTTTTAAAAATTTATCTACTGCATCTTCAACTTCTTGTTGTGTCCCTTTAAAGGTTTTGACAACAACAACTACAGAACCGTCAACTACTTTACTGTAAGTAACAGACGCTTTTGCTGAATCTACTGAATTATCACTTATAACTTCTACACTCACATCTTGTGTGTGTGCAGTTTCTAAAGAGTGTCCTCCTAAGATCGGTGCAATCACCAATCCAATTAGACATGTTAATTTAATAAGGATATTCATTGATGGTCCAGAAGTATCTTTAAATGGATCTCCAACAGTATCACCTGTAACAGCTGCTTTGTGAGCTTCCGATCCTTTGTAAGTCATCACGCCGTTGATCTCGACACCTGCTTCAAAGGATTTCTTAGCATTATCCCAAGCACCACCTGCATTGTTTTGGAAAATTGCCCAAAGTACACCACTAACAGTCACCCCAGCCATATAACCTCCTAGCATTTCAGCAACCAACATATTGTTGTCTTGATATACTAACTTCCCTACTAATACCACAAGTATTGGGAACCCAATTGTTAAGATTCCTGGAAGCATCATTTCCTTAAGAGATGCCTTCGTTGAAATATCAACACATTTATCGTATTCTGGTTTTCCAGTTCCTTCCATAATTCCTGGAATTTCTTTGAACTGTCTTACCACTTCGTTTACCATTTCCATAGCTGCTTTTCCTACCGCATTCATTGCTAATGCAGAGAATACTACTGGGACCATTCCACCTACAAACAACATCGCTAATACGGGTGCTTTGAAAATGTTAATTCCATCAATTCCTGTAAATGTTACATAAGCAGCAAATAAAGCCAAAGATGTTAAGGCTGCAGAAGCAATTGCAAATCCTTTTCCTGTTGCAGCAGTTGTGTTACCAACAGCATCTAAAATATCTGTACGTTCTCTAACAATTGGATCTTGCTCACTCATTTCAGCAATACCACCTGCGTTATCAGCAATGGGTCCAAAAGCATCGATCGCTAATTGCATCGCTGTGGTTGCCATCATTGCTGAAGCCGCTAATGCTACTCCGTAAAATCCAGCTAAAGCATAAGATGCCCATATCGCAGCTGCGAATAATAATACAGAAGAGAATGTAGAAATCATCCCTGTTGCTAAACCAGCAATAATGTTGGTTCCTGCACCAGTACTTGATTGTTGTACGATTTTTAAAATTGGCTTAGAGCCTAATCCTGTGTAATATTCAGTAAAGGCTGAGATTCCAGCTCCTACTACTAAACCTACTAAACAGGCATAAAATACGCGTATTGAAGAAATTTCTTGAAGACCTTCGCCAAAGAATTCCATTTGCATTGTTGCTGGTAACATCCAAGTTACCAATCCAAAACATGCTGCAGCAACCATTGCAATAGATGCCCAGTTTCCTATGTTTAATGCTTTTTGTACGTCTGCTTCTTTTGCGTCGTTCGATGAAATTTTAACTAATAAAGTTCCTATAAGAGAAATAATAATTCCAACACCTGCAATTGACATTGGTAATAAAATTGGTCCTATTCCGCCGAAAGCATCTGTAATACTTCCGCCCATATCTTTAATCACATAGTTTCCTAAAACCATGGCTGCTAAAACTGTTGCTACATACGAACCAAATAAATCGGCTCCCATTCCTGCAACATCTCCAACATTGTCACCAACATTATCTGCAATCGTAGCTGGGTTTCTTGGATCATCTTCTGGAATATCTGCTTGGACTTTTCCTGCTAAATCAGCACCTACATCGGCAGCTTTCGTGTAAATTCCTCCACCAACTCTTGCAAATAAGGCAATAGACTCAGCTCCTAAAGAGAACCCTGCTAATGCTTCTAAAACAATTGTCATCTGATCTGTATTGGTCCATTCACCACCCATAAATAATTGGTAAAATATAATAAAGAACATTGTTAAACCTAACACAGCTAAACCAGCAACACCTAGACCCATCACGGTTCCACCTCCAAATGATACTTTTAAAGCATTTGGTAAGCTTGTCTTTGCAGCTTGTGTTGTTCTAACATTCGTTTTGGTAGCGATTTTCATCCCCATGTTTCCTGCAAATGCAGAAAATATAGCTCCTATAATAAAGGCGACTACGATTAGATATGTAGTGTCCATATAAAAAGCGATTGCTGTTAAAATAAGACTGGCTCCGATTACAAAAAATGTTAGTAATCTGTATTCAGCTTTTAAAAATGCCAAGGCACCTTCATAGATGTGGTCAGAAATTTCTTTCATTTTACCATCACCTGCATCTTGTTTCATTACCCAAGATTTTTTAACTAGCATGTATGCTAATCCTAATAGTGCCATTGCAATTGGCATCCAAATCATCATTGATTCCATAGTGTAATTTTGTTTATTTTTACGGGCGTAAATGTAGTAAAATGATAAGGAACTAAAAAACCTAATTTAACATTATTATAACAGGTGATTTTTAACCTATTGCACAAGTCAATAAAAAATAAATAAACTTCGTAGTTTCCCTTCTTAAAAGTCAGGGGATATTTTTAATCGGACTCCAAAATTGGGAGTAGAACTGTTTAGGTTAACAAATTCCGAGCGCCATATACAATCAACCCGAAATATTCTTAGGTTTCCGAAACCAATGTTTTCAATTCCAAATCCGTATTCATAGTATAACTCCTTGGGAGTATTATAAATAATGGAAGATCGATTGATGCTTCTATTCCGATCTGAAATATTCCCAATAATCCCTCTAAAGGTAACCACACTTCTTAGTTTGAGTTTCTTAATAAGGGGGATTCTATTTAAAATAATGCCATTAAAATGATGTTCAAAATGTCCAACCAAAAATTGATCGACCACAAAATCATAATAATTTAAGAGTGAAAAGGTGTTGGAAACAAGCGAATAAGTCTGATTGGCTGGTGCGGGACTCAGAACAGATAGTTGTGCGTCTCCAAATATTTTACCGGCTGCTAGTGTATTATCAAGAACTCCAAACTTACCAAGCTTTAGAGGTTGGTTGTAGGAGAACAAAAGCTTTGAATAATCTGTCTGTCCTGCGCCAATTTTTAAGCCTTTCTGAAAACTTAATAAAAACGTAGGATAAAGATTTGCACCAAATTTTCTTTCAACACCATACCCGAAAATATTTCGATTAGGTGTAAACGACAGATACAGCTCTGCACTATTGTCAACTAAACTCGACTTCACCTTTTGATCGGCGTCATCAAAGTAGTCAATTGAAAACTTATCCGGAGCTGCGGATTCGATGTGGTTGTTTGAGTAATTGGCACCAATAATAAAATTTCTGTAAACCTCAACATTTATATTCGCAGATACTTTTTTAATACGAGTTAAAAAGTAGTTTTCTCCTCTACTAAAAAGTGAAGAACTGCCAAACCTCCCTGAAGTAGTGCCATAACTGTCTATAATTTTAGACCCCAACTGATCGGTGTCATTTAAATAGCTAAGACCCACCGAAATTCTTGGCTTGTAACTCAATAAGTATTTAGTGTCTAAATAATATTTGAACTGCTCGTCCTTAAAACCATAGGCTAATTTTCCTTTAATCCTAAATCGATCGTCTAAACTTTTAAACGATCTAAAGCCCGCAGACAGCTTAACACCTTCAACTTCATTGAACGCGAAAGTATTCCAAATAGACCCAAATTCAATGTAGTTAGAAACTTTAAAATAACCACTCGACAAGGTCCGTATCAAACCTGTTATATTTTTAATTTTTTTATTGCCCTTAAGGTTTGAAAGAACAGACTCGGAATCACTATTATTTATGTTTTCCGGTAAATTCTCCGCCCAAAACTCTTCACTTTTCTCAAACTGGTCTTGCCTGTATTTTACAATTTTTGTGTCATAAAAATCAGCTGTTTTCTTCTTTGAAAAATCGTAGTTTTCGAAAGTTTCTGTACGCTTTACATAGAGCCCTTTTTCTTTATCGTTTTTAGTTAATAAGGTAATATCCGCTTCATATACATTATTCTGAGGCAAAAATACACTGTCATTTTCAATCGAAAATGTTTTTTCAAAATACAAATTTCGAATGAGGTTCAAATTGATTTTAGGGTTGACACGCATGCTGATGGAGTTCACAGCAAAAACACTATCGGTGACTACAAAATTTCCTTCAAATACTAAATCGCCTTCTTTGCGTGGGAAAAAGTAAATTCTATATTTAGTCCTTGAATTTGACACAATACTGTCCTGAAGCACGTAATCATAAGAACCAAAACCTTCGGTTGATAACGGGCTCACGAACGACCTGTTTAAAAGCGCTATATTATTCTCATAAATATTAATCTCTTTGAAAATATTGCTGATACGATCAAACACAAATCCATCTTGTTGGATTCCAATATGTTTTTCTGCCTGTATAAGTTCAATCTTTTTGTTTATGCTATTATCTCCATAAACATTCTGTATCTTTTCCTCTAAGTAGATCGGTACAAAGAATTTTTTGTTTCGCTTATCCTGTTTTATGATTGAGACTACGGAATCATAGTCATCTCTTAAAAGACGTTTTAAAAATTTCTGATCTATATTGTTGAGTCCTATTTCTGTAGAAGCATATTTTTTGTATTCGTACTGCTCAACCAGACTGAGGCCATTCTTCTTTTTATGTGCCCAAATACCCCTCATTATTTTATAGGCAGGGTTTTCTTTCTTTTTTAATCGTTTTTTTGGTTTGTTAACAATCAAAACCTCGTCCAACTCAAAGCCTGTTTGCAAGACAATTTTAAGTCCTGTGCTTGTTTTGGTTTTAAGTTTAAATTCTGCTGTTTCAAAGCCTACAAATGACACCACAATTGCTGAATGGTTGTTTTCAGATTGCAGCAGAAAGTTACCGTCAAAATCAGAGATTACTCCTTCAGATGAATTCTTAAAAAGAACATTTGCAAATGCAACGGGCTGATTGTCTTGGTCATAAACCGTTCCACTAACTTTCGTTTGTGCAGCAACGTGTATTGAGAGTGTCAATACTATACTTAGTAAGTAGTATCTCATATTTTGTACTTCATCAACAATCAAACCAAAAAAATGATAAAAAATTTATTTATACAATACTTTTCTTACAGCCTTTACAACATCATCGCTGTTAGGCAACCATTCTTTCAGTAAATTTGGTGAGTAAGGAGCCGGTGTATCAGCTGTGTTGATTTTTATAATTGGAGCATCTAAGAAATCAAATGCTTTTTCCTGAACTTGATAAGTGATTTCAGTTGACACATTTCCAAAAGGCCATGCTTCCTCAAGAATCACTAGGCGGTTTGTCTTTTTGACAGATTCCAAAATAGTATTGATGTCTAATGGACGAACGGTTCTTAAATCGATCACCTCACATGAGATTCCTTCTTTTGCTAATGTATCTGCAGCCGCATAGGCTTCTTTTATTATTTTCCCAAAAGAAACAATAGTAACATCGGTTCCTTCACGTTTGATCTCAGCAACTCCGATTGGTAAAATATATTCCCCTTCAGGAACTTCCCCTTTATCGCCATACATTTGTTCACTCTCCATAAAAATAACGGGGTCGTCATCGCGAATAGCTGCTTTTAATAATCCTTTTGCGTCATAAGGATTAGAAGGCACAATTACTTTAAGACCTGGGCAATTTGCAAACCAGTTTTCAAAAGCTTGTGAATGTGTAGCACCTAACTGTCCTGCTGACCCTGTTGGTCCTCTGAATACAATAGGGCACTTAAACTGCCCTCCAGACATTTGTCTGATTTTAGCTGCATTATTTATAATTTGATCAATCCCTACTAATGAGAAGTTGAAGGTCATAAATTCAACAATAGGACGGTTCCCTGTCATGGTAGATCCCACAGCAATTCCTGAAAATCCTAACTCTGCAATAGGCGTGTCAATAACACGTTTGGCTCCAAACTCATCCAACATTCCTTTGGATGCTTTGTAAGCACCGTTATACTCGGCAACCTCTTCACCCATTAAATAAATGCTTTCATCGCGACGCATTTCTTCACTCATCGCTTCACATATTGCTTCTCTAAACTGAATTGTTTTCATTAATTGAATTTTATGAGGTACAAAAATAAGAATAATACTCAATTATAATTACAAGATTTCACTAAAATTTCCTATGCATGCATAGGAAATTTAAAGTTTTTTATTTACTTTCGTAGACTATTATAAATAGAACAAAAAAATGAAACTATTAGTATGTATTAGTCATGTTCCCGACACGACTTCTAAAATTAATTTTACCGAAGGAGATACTAAATTTGACACCAACGGAGTGCAATATGTCATAAATCCAAATGATGAATTTGGACTGACCCGTGCCATGTGGTTTAAAGAAAAACAAAACGCAACAGTTGATGTTATCAGTGTTGGTGGCGCAGAAACGGAGCCAACACTCCGAAAAGCACTTGCCATTGGCGCAGATGCAGCAATTCGTGTAAACGCAGAAGCTGTAGATGGGCATACGGTAGCTACGTACTTAGCTGCAGCCGCAAAAGAAGGTGCTTATGACCTTATAATCGCTGGTCGAGAATCTATTGATTACAATGGAGGGATGGTTCCTGGAATGCTAGCAGCAATGATCGACGCTAATTTTGTAACCAATTGTATAAGCTTAGAAATTGATGGTACAAATGCCACAGCAGTTCGCGAAATTGATGGAGGAAAAGAAACGGTCTCAACCGTTTTACCACTCGTTATTGGTGGCCAAAAAGGATTGGTTGAGGAAAGTGACTTAAGAATTCCTAATATGAGAGGCATTATGATGGCGCGGAAAAAACCACTCACTGTGGTCGAACCGGCTAATGAAGCTTCAGAAACACATTCTGTTTCTTTCGAAAAACCAGCCCCTCGTGGTGCTGTTAAATTAGTAGAAGCCGATAATATTGATGAACTCATCAACCTTCTTCACAACGAAGCAAAAGTTATTTAATTAATTTTAAAAAAAGAAACATGTCCGTTTTAGTATATACAGAATCTGATCAAGGAAATTTCAAAAAAGCAGCCTTAGAAGCTGCATCATATGGCAAGGCCGTAGCAGAAGCTATGGGCACCAACCTAGTGGCACTTACTTTTAACGCAAACGATGCTTCTGAATTAGGAACTTATGGCGTAGAAAAAGTGTTAAACATAAATGCGGTGAGTGCGTTTAATGCCAAAATATATGCAGATGCCATCAAACAAGCTACAGAAAAAGAAGCTGCAACGGTTGTTATTTTAAGCGCAAGCGCCGACAGTCGTTATATTGCACCTCTTTTAGCCGTTGGACTAAAGGCTGGCTACGCATCCAATGTGGTGGCAGCACCTTCAAGTTTAAATCCTTTTGTTGTAAAGAGAACAGCGTTTACAAACAAAGCATTTTGCAATACTGAAATTTCAACAACAATAAAAATCGTAGGGGTTTCTAATAACTCCTTTGGATTGGTAGAGAACACAACCACTGCACAGATGGAAGACTTTTCGCCTAGTTTGGTAAGCTCATCTACAAGTGTAACCTCAGTTGATAAGGCAAGTGACAAAGTCAGCATTGCAGATGCAGAAGTAGTAGTATCGGCAGGTCGTGGATTAAAAGGTCCAGAAAACTGGGGAATGATTGAAGAATTGGCAGACGTTCTTGGAGCTGCAACAGCTTGTTCAAAACCTGTATCTGATTTAGGCTGGAGACCACACAGCGAACATGTAGGGCAAACAGGAAAACCTGTTGCGACAAACTTATATATTGCCATTGGAATCTCTGGAGCCATTCAACATTTGGCAGGTATCAATTCATCCAAAATTAAAGTCGTCATTAATACCGACCCTGAGGCACCTTTTTTCAAAGCTGCTGATTATGGTATTGTAGGAGATGCTTTTGAAGTAGTTCCTAAATTGATTGAAAAATTAAAAGTTTTCAAAACTCAGAATTCATAAAGTTAAAAAAATACATTTCAATTTGAGCTAATGCCTGCAACTACTTTAATCCAAAAGTAATTTGTCATGGGTTTGGTACTTTACGAATTAAAACTGTTCTTTGTCTTATAACTTATGAGTTTAGTTCGTCTCAACATAAAAGGTATTTCATACAGTCAAACTCAAAGCGGTGCTTACGCTTTGATCTTGAGTGAAGTAGATGGGCAGCGGAAACTTCCAATTGTCATTGGAGCTTTCGAGGCACAGTCTATCGCAATCGCTTTAGAAAAAGACATTGAACCTCCAAGACCTCTAACGCACGATTTATTTAAAAATTTTTCTGATCGCTTTGACATCGTTGTAAAACAAGTCATCATTCACAAATTAGTAGATGGTGTTTTTTATGCGTCTCTTATTTGTGAACGCGACAAAGTTGAAGAAATTATCGATGCTCGAACTAGTGATGCAATTGCACTTGCATTGCGTTTTTCTGCACCCATATTTACCTATAAAAACATTTTAGAAAAAGCTGGAATCATATTAAAAACAGATTCCAGAAAAGAAGATGACGAAGATCAGCCTGAAGATGTATTGTTATTTGAAGATTTAGAGTTTGAAACTGAGGAAATAGAAGTTTCCGACGACGGATATCCCTCTAAATCTATTAAAGAATTACAAGAATTACTAACAAAGGCAGTTGCGAATGAAGACTATGAAACAGCTGCTAAGTTAAGAGACGAAATCTCTAAACGCTAACAACAAGCAGAATGAAAAAATTAATGCTAATTGTATTTGTATTATTTACAAATATTCAATCGATTGCTGCACAGGAATCAACCTCAGAAATCGTATCTAGTCAAGGGTTTACAGTCAATAGCCTTTTTAGAGGACTTCTAGGGATGTTTGTGTTGGTTTTGATATCATACCTCCTAAGTGCCAACAGAAAAGCGATTAATTGGAGAACCGTTGGGTTTGGTTTGGGAGCCCAAATCATTTTAGCGATTGGAGTTCTTAAAGTGTCTTTTGTTCAAACCTTTTTTGAATGGGTCGGTAGTTTGTTTATTGCCGTACTAGATTTTACAATGGAAGGGACAAAATTTCTTTTCGCAGCGTTTTCTACAGGGGAAATTGAAGCTCCTTTGGTAACGTTCGCTATTTCAATTTTACCAACTGTTATTTTCTTTTCCGCCTTAACATCTGTTTTGTTTTATTTAGGCATAATTCAACGGGTTGTAAAAGGATTGGCTTGGCTACTTAGTAAACTCCTTCAAGTTTCTGGAGCAGAGAGCTTGAGTGTTGCGGGAAACATATTTTTAGGTCAAACAGAATCGCCCTTAATGATTAAGGCTTATTTAGAAAAAATGAATAAGTCAGAAATTTTATTAGTCATGATTGGTGGCATGGCAACCGTTGCTGGGGGTGTTTTGGCTGCTTATATTGGATTCCTTGGTGGCGAAGACGAAGTGTTGCGTTTATTTTATGCTAAACATTTATTAACAGCTTCGGTAATGGCAGCACCTGGCGCAATTGTCATCTCAAAAATGCTCTATCCACAAGTGGAAGTAATTGATAATGAAATTCATATTTCACAAGAAAAAATTGGCTCAAACATCTTAGAGTCCATTGCAAATGGTACTACTGAAGGTCTAAAACTCGCGTTAAATATTGGCGCCATGCTTTTGGTGTTTTTAGCATTTATTGCCATGATTAATGGTATGCTGGGATGGGTTGGAGATCTCACAAACCTCAACGAATGGGTCGCATCAAACACGTCTTATAAAGCATTCTCATTGGAGTTTGTTTTAGGGTATGCCTTTGCTCCCCTCATGTGGTTGATTGGAATCGCAAAAGAAGATGTAGCTCTAATGGGACAACTTTTAGGAATAAAACTAGCAGCGAGTGAGTTTGTTGGATATATACAGTTAGCAGACTTAAAAAACCCCTTAAACTTATTGCACTTAAAATATGAGAAATCGATCATCATGGCAACGTATATGTTATGTGGATTTGCCAATTTTGCTTCTATAGGAATTCAAATTGGAGGGATCGGATCGTTAGCACCTGGACAAAGAAAAACACTTTCTGAGTTTGGAATTAAGGCTCTTATTGGAGGAACTATTGCTTCACTTTTATCTGCAACAATTGCCGGCGCTATTATCGGCTAAATAGTTAATAACTTTTAAAATTATTATAAGCTTCAATTTCTTTAGGATTGAAGCTTTTTTTATTTTTATCTTCATAAAATAACACTGAAAATGAAACAATACTTAGACCTTGTATCCCATGTGCTAAACACTGGAAATGAAAAAGGAGACCGTACTGGAACAGGCACTAAAAGTGTGTTTGGACATCAAATGCGTTTCGATCTTAGTGAAGGATTTCCAATGGTGACTACCAAAAAACTACACCTTAAATCCATTATTTATGAATTGCTTTGGTTTTTAAAAGGCGACACAAACACCGATTATCTCACAGAAAATGGTGTGAAAATATGGAATGCTTGGGCGGATGAAAATGGTGACCTTGGCCCTGTTTATGGACACCAATGGCGCAACTGGAATAGTGATGAAATTGATCAAATAACAGAAGTTATTGAAACCTTAAAAACAAACCCCAACAGCCGACGTATGTTGGTTTCGGCTTGGAATCCATCAGTACTTCCAGATACCTCAAAGTCGTTTAGTGAAAATGTAGCAAACAACAAAGCAGCACTTCCTCCCTGTCATGCATTTTTTCAGTTTTATGTAAGTGATGGAAAATTGTCTTGTCAACTATACCAGCGAAGTGCCGATATTTTTCTAGGAGTCCCATTCAATATCGCTTCTTATGCACTATTAACTATGATGATGGCACAAGTTTGTGGTTATGAAGCAGGAGAATTCATTCATACTTTTGGAGATGCACATATTTATAGTAATCACATTGAACAGGTCGAAACACAACTCAGTAGAGAACTACGTCCGCTTCCAAAAATGACTCTAAATCCAGAGATCACAGATATTTTTGACTTTACATTTGAAGACTTCACTTTAGAAGGTTATGATCCTCATCCACATATCAAAGGGGCAGTTGCCGTTTAATTTAACGGAAACCCTTACTTTTGTGCTCTAATTTATTCAATTGAAAACAACAAACGAACCTTCAAATCTCACGCTTATTGTCGCCGTCTCTGAAAATGATGTGATTGGTAAAGACAATGATTTAATCTGGCATTTAAAAAATGATCTAAAACGATTTAAGGCACTCACTTCTGGGCATTGCATTATCATGGGACGAAAAACCTTTGAAAGTTTTCCAAAACCTTTGCCTAACAGAACACATATTGTAATTACAAGACAGCAAGATTACAAAGCTCCTGATGGGGTTATTGTCGTAAATTCTTTGGAAGCCGCTATAGAAAAGGCGAAACAAGATGCTAATCCATTCATTATTGGAGGTGGTGAAATTTACAAACAAGGATTAAACCTTGTAGATACAATCGAATTTACCAGAGTACACCACAGCTTTGAAGGCGATACTTTTTTCCCTGTTATAAGCGAAACAATTTGGAAAGAAATCGATCGCATATTTCATAAAAAAGACGATTTACATAAATTTGACTTTTCATACATCACCTACAAAAGACGTTAAAAACAATAAATAAAAACTTATGAAGGCATATATATTTCCAGGACAAGGAGCTCAATTTACAGGGATGGGATTACCTCTCTATGAAAATTCAGCTGCAGCGAAATTACTTTTTGAGCAAGCCAATGACATTTTAGGGTTTGATATTACATCCATTATGTTTGAAGGGAGTGTAGACGATCTAAAAGAAACTAAAGTAACACAACCTGCAATATTTTTGCACTCTGTAATTTTAGCAAAAAGCTTAGGGAACGGATTTCAGCCAGATATGGTTGCAGGACATTCACTGGGAGAGTTTTCTGCTTTAGTTGCTAACGGTACGCTTCGTTTTGAAGATGGCTTGAAACTTGTTTCTCAACGTGCACAGGCGATGCAAAAGGCTTGTGATTTAACAAAAGGAACAATGGCAGCCGTACTAGGATTAGAAAATGAAATTGTAGAAGATACTTGTAAATCAATTGATGGGGTTGTAGTCGCTGCGAACTATAACTGTCCAGGACAATTAGTAATTTCTGGAGCAGTTGATGCGATTCATTTGGCCTGTGATGCACTCAAAGAAAAAGGCGCACGACGCGCACTTGTACTCACAGTTGGAGGGGCTTTTCATTCTCCTTTAATGGCGCCCGCAAAAGAACAATTGGCAGCCGCTATAGAAAATACAACATTCCATACACCGGGTTGTCCTATTTATCAAAATGTAACAGCGATGTCGGTTCTAAATGAAACAGAGATTAAAGCGAATTTAATTTCACAACTAACAGCACCGGTCAAATGGACCCAATCTGTTCAGCAAATGATTCAAGATGGTGCAAATGAATTTATTGAAGTCGGCCCGGGCAATGTACTTCAAGGCCTAGTGAAAAAAATAGATAGAGGAATGAACACAAAAGCTGCAACTTTTGAAAACTAAACAGCATGAATACTAAAAGAATTTTAATACTAATTCTCGTCATATTTAATATTGGCTTGGATCAAGTTTCAAAAGAATATGTACGTAAAAATGTGGTTCCAGGTTCGAGAACAGAACTTTTTGGAACACAATTACAACTGATGAATGTAGAAAATTCAGGGGCATTTTTAAGCATGGGCAGCGACTCAAATCCAACCGTAAAGCTGATTTTTTTACTGATCCTTCCTGTAATTGTTTTAGGAGCTGTACTGTATTATGTCTTCACCAATAAAGCGCTTGACACCATGTCAATCATTGGACTTTGTTGCATTGCTGGAGGTGGAATAGCCAATCTTTACGATCGATTTTTATATGGGTCGGTAACAGATTTCTTGTACATAGATTTAGGTGGTGTATTCAAAACAGGCATTTTTAACAGTGCAGATTTATCTGTAACCACAGGAATGATTTTGTTGTTGATGTCGTCCTTTTTAAGTCGTCCTTCAAAAAATACAGAAGCCTAGTTTAGATTTTTAAAAACAACGCCTTCTTTCATTACAAAAATGACGTTTTCAAGAGTAGAAATTTCTTCAACAGGATTGTCTTTGGTAGCAACAATGTCTGCTATATAGCCTGCTTTTAGTTGCCCTAATTCATCAGCTAAGCCAAGAACTTTCGCATTTGTAATCGTTGCCGATTGAAGTGCTTCTATAGGGGACATTCCAACTTCCACCATATACCCAAATTCTTTCGCATTCAAGCCATGAAGAAATACACCTGCATCTGTACCGAATGCAATTTTAACGCCACGCTTATAGGCTTTCGCAAAAGTATTTTGGATTTTAGGTCCAATTTCGAGTGCTTTTGGAACGATGATTTCTGGATAAAATCCTTTAATTTTCGCGTTTTCAGCAACCGCTTTACCAGCCGTAATAGTGGGCACTAAATAGGTGCCGTATTGGATCATTAAATCCATGGTTTGCTCGCTCATCTTTGTGCCATGTTCAATGGTGGTGACCCCGCCAATCACCGCGCGTTGCATGCCTTCATCTCCGTGCGCATGCGCGGCTATAATCATTCCATAATCTTTCGCCGTCGCACATATTGCTTGTATTTCTTCAAGAGTAAATTGTGGATTTTGACCGTTTTCAGCAACACTCAACACCCCACCTGTCGCCGTAATTTTGATGTTATCAGCCCCATTTTTGTAACGTTGTCGCACCGCTTTTTTGGCTTCGTCCGCACTGTTGATAACTCCTTGTTCTGGGCCTGGATCTCCCATTAAAAGTTTTTTCATTCCGTTCGTAGGATCGGCATGTCCTCCTGTAGTTGCGATCGCTTTTCCTGCTGTAAAAATTCGAGGCCCCACAATGTGACCTTGATTAATCGCGTTTCGCAGCGCAATATTGACGCCTGACCCTCCCAAATCTCTTACCGTTGTAAATCCAGCCATAAGCGTAATACGTGCAAAATTTACGGATTTAAAAGCAATATCGGCTTCATTAGCTGTGAATTGATCCATGTATTTTTTTGGATTGTATTCACTTTCCATGTGCACATGTAAGTCAATCAACCCAGGCATAACCGTACTTGATTTTAAGTCAATACTTGAGTCCTCAGGATTAGTACTGTCCACATATCCATTTAAAATGGATTTAATTTTTGTTCCTGAAACTACAATCGTTTTTTGAGTTAAAATTTTTCCATTTTCAGTGTCTACAAGTTTTCCACAATGCAAATACAAATCTTGGGCAGACATGCTCAATGAGAACACAGTCAATAAAATCAAAAAACAATTTTTCATAATTTGTTTATTTAGATAAAAAACCAATGATAGTTGAGGTGATGAAATCTATTTGATCGTCGTCCAATTCGGTATGCATTGGTAATGAAATAACGGCATCGATCAACGTATTTGTGACTTTAAAATCCGAATCATTATAACGGTCATCTGTATAAGCTTTTTGCTTGTGTAATGGAATTGGATAGTAAACCCCACAAGGAATATCTTTAGATTGCAAATGCGCTACAAGTGCATCTCGATCTGCATTTTGTATTTTTAAAGTATATTGATGGAATACATGGCAATCGCAGTTGTCACAAATTGTTTCACATCCGTTGCCCGCTTTTGGTGTAATGATATTATCATGGTTTTTGAACGCGGCATTGTATTTTCGAGCGGCAGATTGACGTGCTATATTATAAGCATCTAGCTTTGGAAGTTTCGCATCTAAAACGGCTGCTTGAATAGAATCTAATCGGGAGTTAACTCCTACTACATCGTGGTGGTAACGTTTGTACATACCATGGTTTACAATGCCTCGTATGGTGTGTGCCAAGTCATCATCATTAGTAAAAATTGCACCGCCATCTCCATAACATCCTAAATTTTTAGAAGGGAAAAAAGAGGTAGATGCCACGTGACCAATCGTTCCTGCTTTGGCTTTTGAACCATTTTCCGACGTGTAAATTGCTCCAATTGCTTGAGCATTATCTTCAATTACAAATAAATTATGGGCTTCTGCCAGCTCCATTATAGCATCCATATTGGCACATTGACCAAATAAATGTACGGGTACAATTGCTTTTGTTTTTGGAGTGATTGCTTTTTTGACTGCTTCAACATCAATGTTAAATTTGTCGGGGTCCACATCGACCAAAACAGGCGTAAGCCCTAATAGCGCTATGACCTCAACAGTGGCGGCAAAAGTGAAATCGGCGGTAATAACTTCATCTCCTGGTTTTAGACCTAGTCCCATCATCGCGATTTGTAAAGCATCTGTTCCGTTAGCACATGGAATAACATGTTTAATTCCTAGATAGGCTTCCAAATTTGCTTGAAATTCCTTGACTTTAGGGCCGTTGATAAAAGAAGCATTATCGATAACTTCTTGAATGGAAGTATTTACAACCTCTTTTATAGATGCATACTGACCTTTTAGGTCAACCATTTGAATTTTGTTCATATGTTTAAGTTACGTTACGAAGCAATACATATTGCATAAACAAAAATACAAAATTCGCAATGCTTAGTCATAAAATTAATATAAAGAATGTATTTTAGCTCCAAATAATAGCTATTGAGACTTTTTTATAACATCTTCGTTGGGTTCGCTGCAATTGCTGTTCGTCTTTTTGGAGGCCTTCACAAAAAAACACAAAAGGGTCAAGAGGGTCGAAACGAAAGTCTTAAGATTTTAGCACACGAGCTAAAAGAAACAGATAAAGTAATCTGGATGCATTGTTCTTCTTTGGGAGAGTATGAACAGGGGTTACCCTGCTTTGAGCTCCTTAAAACACACTATAAAGACTATAAATTTGTGATGACTTTTTTCTCTCCCTCTGGATATGAAATCAGAAAAGACAATCCAATTGCAGATGTTGTGGTGTACCTTCCTTTGGATCAGAAGTCAGTTGTAAAAAAGTTTTTAGACCTTACCCATCCTGAATTGGTGGTGTTTGTAAAATATGATCTTTGGCCTAATTATTTATTAGAAATAAAACGTCGAAACATTAGTTCTATATTAATTTCGGCACTGTTTAGACCGTCACAAGCGTACTTTAAATTTTATGGCGGTTGGCTTAAAAAATTACTCTTTTCTTTTGACCATATATTTACCCAAGATACAGATTCGAAAGTGTTATTAAACTCTATTGGGTATGATGCCGTTACCGTATCTGGAGATACACGATTTGACCGTGTTGGCAATCAAATAAATACGGACAATACATTGGATTTTATTGCGGAATTCAAAAATAACCAGACCTGTATTGTGGCGGGAAGTACGTGGCCAGAAGACGAAGTGCTGCTGGTTGACTATATCAACAATTGTAAGGGGGGCGTTAAATTTATCATTGCTCCTCATAATATGGATTTGAATCAGATTAAGTCGATGGCAAAAAAGATTCAAAAACCGACAGTACTTTACTCAAATTATAAAAACGAAACGCTGATTGATAAGTCTGTTTTTGTAGTGGACACCATTGGCTTATTAACCAAAATATATAATTACGCAGACATTGCTTATGTAGGTGGCGGTATGGGGGCTACGGGACTCCATAACACGTTAGAGGCAGCCACTTTTGGTATTCCTATTGTGATTGGCAAAAACCATAAAAATTTCCCTGAAGCAAAAGCCATGCAGACTCTCGGCGGTTTGATTAGTATCAGCAACTATGACGCGCTGCATTCGGCCTTAGATGGATTTGTTTATAATATGGAAAACAGAACGAAATCTGGCCAGATAAACAAACACTATGTGGAAGACAACAAAGGGGCTTCTGAAATTGTAATGGCTGAACTACAGCATATTTTTAAGAAGTGATCTGTCCTCACCTCATTATTTACGGCTATATTATAAGCTGATTTTGGTTACAAGTTTTGTAGTGGAATCGCCACCAACAAAAATTGAAAAGTCGCCTGACTCAAGTACAAAATCGCCTTCGTTGTTATAAAATCCGAGTTCTTTTTCAGTGAGCGTAAAAGAGATTTCTTTACTTTCATTTGGCTCTAGGCTGACTAATTCAAATCCTTTGAGTTCTCTAACTGGGCGGGTAACAGTTGCATAGTGGTCTTTGATATAAAGTTGCACTACTTCTTTTCCTGTGAATTTTCCAGAATTTTTAAGTGTAACGGATACGTTTACTTCAGTATCAGAAACGACTCGAGCTTGTAAGTTACTATACTCAAATGTGGTATAACTTAGACCATACCCAAAAGGATATAAAGGAGTATTTTCCACATCTTGATAATGAGACCAAAACACTCTTCCAGGTGCTGGCAAGCTAGGACGGCCTGTGTTCTTGTAGTTATAATAGATAGGGATTTGCCCCACGGCTCTTGGGAAACTCATGGGTAACTTTCCACTTGGATTGTAATCGCCATAAAGGACTTGTGCAATGGCATTTCCACTTTGAGTTCCTAACTGCCATGCTTCCACAATAGCAGGAAGGTGTTCTTGATGCCAGTTTAAAACTAAAGGTCTTCCGTTATTTAAAACTAAAACAATGTTTTTATTAACCTTGTAAATGGCTTCCAATAATTCTTGTTGTACTCCAGGAAGTCCGAGTTCTGTTCGGCTTCGACCTTCGCCACTTTGGTAGCCAATTTCTCCTAAAACCATCACAACAACATCGGCGGTTTTAGCGACAGCTTCGGCTTGTGGGAATTCGCTTTTATCAGTTGTGTTTATGTTTACTTCCGAAACGAATTTGATTTCACCCAAGCTTACATCGGCGCCTTTGGCATAGGTTAATTGGTTTCCTGTATAGGCTTGCATTCCTTCTAAAACAGAGACTGCCGTATTGTCTTTAGCGGCAATTCTCCAACTTCCTAGAGGGCTTGTTTTATCGGACGCTAAAGCTCCAATTAATGCAATTTTTTGTCCTTGTTTTTTAAGTGGCAAGAGTTGATTTTCATTCTTTAAAAGTACGATTGATTTTTTAGCCATATCTAAAGAGGCGTCGTGAAATGCTTGTTGCCCAATGACTTCTTTTTCGCGTTGTGTGTCGCAATATTTGTAGGGGTCATCAAAAAGACCTAATTCAAATTTTACACGTAGGATGCGTTTAGCGGCATCGTCAATATAAGCTTCTTTGACTTTGCCTTCTCGGACTAGACCTGCCAATTCATTGACATATAAATATGATTCCATGTCCATATCGGAACCCGCATTGGCTGCAATTTGAGCAGCGTGCTTGTTGTCTTTTGCATATCCGTGAGATACCATCTCTTCAATAGAACCCCAATCGGAAACAATAAATCCATCAAACTCCCATTTGTCTTTGAGAATATCGCGTTGTAAATAGGTGTTTCCAGTCGCGGGAATCCCATTGAGTTCGTTAAAGGAATTCATAAAGGTTCTGACTCCTGCATCCAAGGTGGCCTGAAAGGGTGGGAAAATAATATTGTTTAATGTAGATGTTCCTAAATCGGCAGTATTATATTCTCGTCCTGATTCTGCAAAACCATAGGCAGCAAAATGCTTGGCACAGGCTGCAAGTGTGGTGGGTTTGGATAAGTCGGAGCCTTGGAATCCTTGGACTCTTGCAAACGCTATCTTAGAGCCTAAATAAGGGTCTTCACCTGCACCTTCCATAACACGTCCCCAACGTGCATCGCGTGAAATATCTACCATGGGAGCAAACGTCCAGTTAATCCCTGCCGCGGCGGCTTCTTCTGCTGCGACTGCTGCTGATTTTTTGATGGCTTCTAAATCCCAACTTGCAGATTCTGCTAAAGGGATTGGGCTTAACGTTTCATAGCCATGAATGACATCAAATCCTATAATTAAAGGGATTCCTAATCGACTTTCTTCGACTGCAATTTTTTGAATTTTACGCACATTTTCAACACCTCTAAGGTTGAGCATAGATCCTACATAGCCTTTACGCAGGTGTTCATATTTTTTTGCAGCATCACCACTACTAGGCGCAGGTCCTGTAAGATCCCAAAATCCATTGTACTGGTTCATCTGGCCAATCTTCTCTTCTAGAGTCATTTGTTTTAATAACGCCTCCACTTTTTGCTCTATATAAACAACAGAGCTTATTGATGACGCATTGGGTTCAGGGGTATCAGATCTAAGGTTTTGGCTAAAAGTTAATCCAGAAAAGCAAGCTGCTATAAAGACTATTAAATTCTTTTTATTCATTTTATCTATTTTACTGATACACTCTTATGTAATCTACTTCCATTGAATCGGATGTAAAGTTAGGGCTAATAGCGCCGCCATTCGTACCCCCCATTGCTAGGTTAAATATTAAAAAGAAGTTCGCGTCAAAAGGCATTGTGCTGGTTGTAGACATTTCATAAAACAATACATCATCTAGATACGCATTAATGCTCCCTTGCCTCCAATCTATAGAGTATGTATGAAATTCTGTGGGCGTACTTAAATTGATTGGGAGGCCATAACTTGCGGTTGATCCGTTATAGTCCCAATGAGTGGTAGATTGAACATAGGTTTTGTCTGCGAATTGTTCCATGATGTCAATCTCGCCACATCTAGGCCATCCGACCGAGCTGAAATTATCTCCTAACATCCACAACGCAGGCCAAGTCCCTGCAACAGAAGGAAGTTTAGCACGAATGTCAATACGAGCATATTTAAAATCGATTTTATTTTGAGTTGTAATACGAGCAGAGGTATAAGTTCCATTCGATTCTTTCACTGCCGTTATTTTCAAAATGCCATTTTCTTTTATAATATTAGCACTACTATTGGTGTAAACTTGTACTTCTTGATTGCCCCAGCCGCCACCGCCAATTTCGTAATTCCAAAATTCGTTGTTAATATATCCATCACCATCAAATTCGTCAGACCAGACTAATACGTCGTTATTTCCAGACCCTTCAATTACAACAGGGTTGGAAGGTGTGTTATTTCGATTTTCATCACTAGAAGAACAGCCTGCAGTAGACAACCCTATTAAAATTGTAAAAAAAAGAGTGAAGATATTTGATTTTTTCATGGTTACGAATTTAAGAAAATTAAAGATGAAATTTTGTTTCTTTATTTTGATTAATTTGAATTTAATTAATTTGATACTTTAAATTTAGGATACTCTGTAAGTTCACCAGCTTCTTGTATGGATTTCACATGTAGTTTTGTAATACTAATTGAAATAATACCAAACACTAAGTTACCTATGTCCCAGCCTATAAAATAGGTTCAGAGAGTTGGAATATGGTCATTCTTTAAAAAATTGACGTCAATTTCAATAAACTGTTTGGAGTACCTTTATAAAATTAAACATCCCCATAAAAGTTATAAGGGGGATGTTAATTTATTGAAATAAAAGGTTTTTAAACGCCTATTGTCTTGCTAATTTGAAAGACCAGTGTCCACCACCTGCAACTTCGATATCTAATTCTAAAGAATTTCCATCATCAGAAAGTGCCGCGATATACGTAACTGAATCTGGTGCGTCTCCAGGACTTGCTAATTCACTACCATTGATAGCTTTAGCCAACCCTAAGTAAGCGCCAGCTCCATTAAGTGTAATTGACCCTGCTGCTTCATCGTAAGTATAGGTCGCTGATGCTGATCCATCATGTGGAGCAACGGGTGTACCACATTCTTCTGATGCTGCACCTTGCCATCCTTCTATCCAAGTATCTGCTCCAAGAATATTTTGGAAAGAACCGTCTGAACCAAATACATATTCGTCATCAAATAAACAGGCTCTAGTTGCTACATCATCTGATGTGTTTGACCACCAAGAAACGTTGTCTAATGCTGGACCAACTCCAAGTGCTCCAGATTCTGGTGCTAATTTCCAAGTACCTTCAACACCTTCTGGGATCACATCTTTTACAAGTTTGAAAGACCAGTGTCCTCCACCTGCAACTTCGATATCTAATTCTAAGGTATTTCCATCATCTGAAAGTGCCGCGATGTACGTAACTGAATCAGGAGCGTCTCCAGGACTTGCTAATTCACTACCATTGATTGCTTTAGCCAACCCTAAATAAGCGCCTACTCCATTAAGTGTAATGGTTCCGGCTGCTGCATCGTAAGTATAAGTAGCTGATGCTGTTCCATCATGTGGAGCAACGGGTGCGCCACATTCTTCTGATGCTGCACCTTGCCATCCTTCAATCCAAGTATCTGTTCCAAGAACGTTCTGGAAAGAACCGTCTGCATTAAATACATAGGTGTCATCAAATAAACATGCTCTAGTTGCTACATCATCTGTTGTGTTTGACCACCAAGAAACGTTGTCTAATGCTGGACCAACTCCAAGTGCTCCAGATTCTGGTGCTAATCTCCATGTACCGTCAAGTGCTGATGGTACTGGGGGTGCATCTTTTACAAGTTTGAAAGACCAGTGTCCTCCACCTGCAACTTCAATATCTAATTCTAAAGTAAGTCCATCATCTGAAAGTGCAGCGATGTACGTAACTGAATCAGGTGCATCTGCAGGACTTGCTAATTCACTACCATTAACAGCTTTAGCCAACCCTAAGAAAGCGCCTGCTCCATTGATAGTAACGGTAGCTCCTGAATATACGTAGGTCGCTGTAGCTGTTCCATCATGTGGAGCAACAGGTGTACCACATTCTTCTGATGCTGCACCTTGCCATCCTTCAATCCAAGTATCTGTTCCAAGAACGTTCTGGAAAGAACCATCTGCATTAAATATGTACTCGTCATCAAATAAACAGGCTCTAGTTGCAAGGTCATCTGAAGTATTTGACCACCAAGATATATTGTCCAATTCTGGACCAACTCCAATTGCTCCTGCTTCAGGAGCTAATCTCCATGTACCTGTTAGAGCATCTCCTGTTGGTGGTGCTTCTACGATAGTTACTGTGTGTTCTTTACTGATAGAAACATCATTTTGACCAGGAAAAGAAGCCGTTACTGTGATCATGTAAGTAGCTGTCTCGTTTGGATACATATAAACTACCATTGGACCGCTTGTTTGAAATACATCTGTATCGTCATCGGCAGTTGCTCCAAAGTCAACAGTGTAAACTGTTCTGTTGTCTCCAGGAACTGTTGAGGCTAATACGCCTGTTTCATTTCCATCAGCATTTAGTGTTGCAATTACAAAATCTAAACCACCAATGGTGTTTGTCATTTCGTCATCTTCATGACAAGATATCGTAGTGCTTAATAAAAGCACTAGTATCAGATACATTCCGTTTTTTAATAATTTCATTTTTTTAATTTTTTGAGTTAATAATTTTTAATATCCTTGGTTTTGTCCCCATCTGCCTACTGCGTTCGCTAATTCTAGCTCTACCAAAGGAATTGGGAATACTTCGTTTTTGTTGGCTGTAAATCCTGGAATTGCAGCCGCTGCTTTGTTGGTTCTCACAAGGTCAAAGAAACGGTGTCCTTCTCCTGCTAATTCTTTACGTCTTTCTAAATAAATAGCGTCCAATAGATCGCCTTCTGCTGCAGAAAAATCATGACTGCTATCTCCATAAGCTCTTGCTCTTACTTCGTTTAAATAGGTTTCAGCATTGGCTCCACCACTTTGAACATCTGCTTCTGCAGCCATTAATAATACATCTGCATAACGAATAGAACGGTAGTTGTTTGCAAAGTTTAAAGGATCTGATCCTGCTCTATCATCTGCTTTACGAGGAATGTATTTTCTATTGAATAATCCTGTGTCATCTCTTCCTTGAGAATAGGAGTCTTGTTGATCTCTTAAATCATAAAAAGTAACATCTCTTCTAGAATCGGTAGCATCAAATAAGTCATATAATTCTTGTGATGGTAAGCAAAAGCCCCATCCTGTTACAAACTCTGAGTTGTCATAAGGAGATCTTGGTCCACAAAATTTAGGGAAATAACTTCCTTCGCTACAGATAATACAATTCCATCCTGCTGGCTCTACTCCTGTGTATTGGATTTCAAAAACAGATTCTGAACCGTTTTCAGCACTCGTTTCAAATAAGTTTTGGTAATCTTCTCCTGTTTTTAGGCTGTATTGTGTGCTTCCAATTACATCTGAAAATGTTGACGCTGCATCAGCAAATTTAGAGGCATCAAAAGTTCCATGGTATAAATATACTTTACCTAACAAAGCTTGTGCAGCTCCTTTGGATGCTTTGTATATTTCACTTTGTACTGCTGGCAAATTAGGAATAGCTTCTTTTAAGTCTTCTTCAATTAGGCTGTACGCTGCCGAAATACTTTCGGTTCTGTTGATGTCGTATTGCTCTCCAATAATAGTTCGTTGATCTGCAATTCTAGAGACACCATCACGAGTTTCTACCTTTAAAGGAATATTTCCAAAATGCTTGGTTAATTCGAATGTATAGTAAGCTCTTAAAAAATAAGCTTGCGCTATAATTTGCTCTTTACCATTAAAATCTGTTTTGTCTTTAAATTCTAATAAGTAGTTGGTTCTGTTTAAACCTGCATACATTAAGTTCCAAATGTCTCTTAACTGGTTGTTATCAGAGGGTGTATGAATCATTTGATTCACGTTTTGGATGGTTGGTTGATCGTAATTAAAAGAATCACCACCTGCAGCGTAATCATCTGAAGCGACTACCCCAACTAATACATTCCAAAAAGAGGATTGCAACATATCGTAAGCACCAATTAAGGCACTTTCATATTCTTGTTCATTGTTAAAGTAGCTATCTGCATCTGGGCCGATAGGTTCTACCTCAATATAATCATCACATGATGCTAAAAGCACGAGTGAGAATACCATTACTGTTTTGAATATTTTTTTCATAATATAATTATTAAAAGTTTAAATTAACACCTAATAGATATGAGCTTGCCACTGGGTAAAAGCCTTTATCTATACCAGAACCAATTGGGGCTCCGTTACTTGCTGATGGATCATATCCTAAATAATCTGTGAGGGTATATAAGTTATTTCCTGAAACATAAATTCTAAATTTATCTAAACCTAGGCTCGATAGAACTTTAGGATTAAAAGAATACCCTATTTGAACGTTTTGTAAACGTAAGAACGATGCATCTTCTACATAAAAATCTGAGAATACATCTGTGTTTACAGACGCTCCTGCCACAGCTCTAGGGACTGTATTACTTGTTCCTGTCCCTTGCCATCTGTTTAGCATATAAGTTCCTCTGTTGGCATACAAATCTTTACGTTCGTAATCTCTTACCATATCGTTTCCGATAGAAGCGAATGCATTGGCACTAAAGTCTAGGTTTTTGTAAGTAAATCCTATGTTAAAGCCCATGGTAATGTCCGCTAGAGGATCTCCAAGATTTGTTCTGTCATCTGGATCAATATATCCGTTTCCGTTTGTGTCAACGAATTTTAAATCTCCTGGCGCTACAGTCGCATGATAAACTCCTTCTGGTGCGCTTGCGTTTAGAACATCAATTTCTGATTGCGTTTGGTAAATACCATTTGTTTGGTATCCATAAAAATAACCCATTGGCATGCCTGCTTGCATACGAGATGTTGTTTGGCTAATACCAACTCCAAAATCACCACCATTCACAATTCCATTTCCTCCAACGTCAACAGACAATACTTCATTTTGAAGGGTTGTGAAATTAAACCCAACATTAAATTTAAAGTCTTCGGTAAAGTTGTCATTGTAGTTGATACTAAACTCGACCCCTTTATTTTCAACAGAACCTGCGTTTACAATTGGCAAAGCAGAGCCTGGTGCGGCTGCACCTAATAATCCAGAACCATCTGGAGCAATTAGTAATTTCTCAGTTAATTTAGAATAAATATCGGCAGAAATAGATACTTTATTATTAAATAAAGAGGTGTCTAAACCAAAGTTTTTAGATACTTGCTCTTCCCATTGAATGTTTGGGTTTCCAATTAGACCAATGGCAACACCATTAAGTAAGTCTGGAATTCCTGTTGCATTTCCTGGGTCGTATGTAGCTTCTCCTGTTAAAAGAGATGTAAATCCAAATAATCTAATTTTATCATTTCCAATAACCCCATAACTGGCTCTTACTTTAAGGCTATTTAGCCAAGAGCTATCTTTTAAGAAATCTTCTTCAGAAATGTTCCATCCAATTGATCCTGAAGGAAAGTAACCATATTTATTATTTGGTCCAAAAGCAGAAGAACCATCTCTTCTCATTACTGCTGAAAGCAAATATTTCCCTTTATAGTTATACTGTATTCTTGTGAATATTGATGAAAGACGTTTCTCAAAAACATTGTTTCCAACGGCTATTTGATTCGGTTGGAATCGTGGGTTTATAACTTCCATATCCCAAACACTTTGATCTGGATTGTTAGTCGCTATTGAGGTTGCCCCTTGATACCCATAAAATGTACCTTCTTCATGAGATAAAGAGGTTCCTAATAAAACAGTTAAATTATGTTTGTCATTAAACGTATTTTCATAAGTAATATAATTATCCCAAATGTAATCATCATAATCTGCACCATGATCTATAACTTCATTTCCTATTAAATTTGCACCTCTACTTGGGCCATAATTGACTTCTGGTCTGAAAACATCGTCTCTTACATTGGCATGATTCATTTGAAGTTTAGAACTCACTGTGAAGTTCTCTAAGAAAGTATAATCGATACCAAAAGTTCCACTAATTTTAGACACACGACTCGTGTTGTAGTTGTTATCTATTTGAGCTAGAGGGTTAATAATTTCAATTTGTCTGATGTCTTCAACTAAAGAATAGTTTCCGTTTTCGTCTCTAGTTGCTAGGTTTGGATTGATATTGACTGCATTGTATAATACGGCTCCAATACCGCCTTCAGCTAAGTTGTTTTTTTCTGAAACTGTATGTAGAGCAGTCGCCGTAAGTTTCAAATTATCTAAAATATTGTATTGATAATTTAATCTGGCAGTAAGTCTGTTAAAGTTAGATTTTCCTAACCCTACAATACCGTCTTGATCTAAATAAGATACACCAAAAGAGTATGCTGATTTTTCTGTTCCGCCACTAGCACTCAAATTTACATTTGATATGATTGCAGTTTCAAAAACCTCATCTTGCCAGTCAGTACCTGTTTGTGGGTACACAAAAAATTCAGTGTCATCTGCAGCATCGTTTACATAGATAGCAAAATCTGTTGGATTTAATAAGTCTAATTTTTTACTCGTCTTTTGAATTCCCGTGTATGAATCAAATTGAAATTTTAATTCCGAATTTTTTCTACCCGATTTTGTAGTAATTAAGATTACACCATTGGCGGCTTGAACACCATAAATACCAGCGGTTGCATCTTTTAATACGTTGATAGATTTAATATCGCTAGGGTTGATTGCAGATAAGTCTCCTACTCTGTTACCATCCACTAAAATTAAAGGTCGGCTGTCTCCATTTGTAGAAACTCCTCGAATTCTAATATTAGATCCTGCACCAGGCGAACCTGAGTTAGAGGTCACATTTACACCAGCCACTTGGCCTTGTAAAGCTTGTTCTACTCTTACTGGGTTTAGCTTCTCAATTGCTTTAGAGCCTAAAACTGTAACAGCTCCTGTGACTTCTTTTTTCTTTTGAGTTCCGTATCCAATCACAACAATCTCATCAAGAGATTCATTGTCTTCATCTAAAGAAACATTCATATTAGCCGATGCTGGTAATTCTTTCGTCTGAAACCCTATATAGGTAAAGACCAAAGTTGCATTCGGTTGTACGTTTGTGATGGTAAAATTTCCATCGAAATCGGACACAGCACCTGTGCTTGTGTCTTTGACTATGACGTTTACTCCTATAAGAGGGAGGCCATCAACGCTAGATTTCACTGTACCGCTTACTGTTGTATTTTGAGCAGTTGCTGTAAAAGCAAATGACAAAATCATCAGTGCGGAATAAAATATTTTTCTCATAAATATTGGTTTGTTTTGGTTCACAGTAAATCTAAAACAACTAATTGCTAATTCTGTCTAAAGAACCTCAACAAATGTTATACAAAACAAAAAAACCCTATAATAATTAGTAAAAACTCAATTTTATAGATAAAAAAATATTGATTAAGAAAACATGAAAAAGATTAGTCAAAGCAATTTCGACTAAATGTATTGTAAATGTATGGGTAAAAAAGGGCGTTGTAGGGTTGTTATATTTCTAAAATATAATTTGTTAAGCTAGATTCATGGGGTAAATCCATTTTCTTGCGCAGTCTATAACGTTTCACCTCTACGCTACGTGGGGAGATATTTAATAGTGGTGCTATTTCTTTTGAGGACAAATTCAGGCGCAAGTATGCACACAAACGAAGGTCATTTGGCGTTAGTACTGGGTGCTTTTCTTTGATTAGTTTAAGAAAGTCCTTGTCCGCATTATTAAAAGCTTCTTCGAACAGTTTCCAATCGTCAGTATTGTTTAGGTTCTTATCAATGATCCTTATCACTTTTTTAATGTCCTGCTGATTGTCTTTCTCTTTCAATTCACTTTTGATACTGTTCAAAAACTCGTTCTTTTTAATTAAACTCATTGTAGAAACCGCCAACTCTCTATTTTTGCTTTCGATATCGAGTTTAAGCTTTTCATTTGTTAACTGCATAAATTTCTGAGAGGTTTCAAGCTCTTTAAGTGCCAGTTGCTCATGAGATTTCTGAAGAAGTTGTTGTTGTTGTTTTCTGTAATACCTTTTGTATAGGTTATGAATCAAGACCCATAACACAATAAAGATGATTCCATATATAGTAATTGCAGTATTTGAAAGGTACCATGGACGGTTGATAACAAAAGAATAGGACGCGGTGTTAAGTGTTTCGGAGTTTCCTATTTTACCCTTAACTTCAAATTTATAACTCCCGTAAGGAAGGTTTTCAAAGACTTGATGCGATTCAGATTGCCAATCAGACCAAGCGTTAGACCACCCTGTTAATTTGTAAGAATATTTCTTACTAACGATATTGTCATAATGTGGAATACTAAAGTTTATATAAATATTATTACTCTTGGAATCTAGTTGTTTTGGGGCTTTAGAATCGAGTCTAAATTTCTCTTCATTTATTTTACTAGCCTCAACAGAATTAATTTTTAAATTATAAAGATGGTTTGGTTTGGGCGTATCTGAATTAAAAATAAAATACCCATAGGCAGAGCCTAAAAGGTACTCATCAGTGCCAATTTTTGTTAAGTTTTCAAAACCAGAAACAACTTTTTTAAAGTTTGATATCGCAACTGGAATGATTTCAACTTTTGGTGTTTGTGTGACACTTCCAGCGCTAATTATTAAAATATTGTCATCTGCAAAGCACCATTTAAGACCTTGAGAATCCTTGACATCCATAATGGTTGTTCGCGTTGAGAAATCCTTTAAAACTTCTTTGAAAGGGTCTGAATCAGAAAAAGATTTTTCAGTGAGATTGAATTTATACACGTCTTCAGACGAGGTGTAATAATAGTTTTTGGAGAATTTAAGGAAATTTGAACCATTACCCTTGGTCATTGGAGTGATGTTTGAAACTTCAGAAGCTGTTGTTAAATCTTCACTTAAGATAAACTCATGTAAGCCCCTTAATTCATGATTAACGTATATTTTATCTCCAATGTATTGGTAAAAACGACTCGATATGTCAAACCCTTTAATTCTATTTCTATAACGCCATTTGCCTTGTGTTTTCTCTAAGAGACTTAATCCGTTATAATTACCTTGTAATATAATGTTTGGATTGTCTTCAAGGGGTTTGAAGTCCCACGTTCCAAGCGATTGGGTTATACTGTATTGTAACGCTTGATTTTGGATTATTAAGGTTCCACGGTCATGGCCGCAGAAAATTTGATTGTCAATAACCTTCAGGTTCCACACTTGACCATTTGTACCCGGCACAAAAGTGAAGTCTGAGTTCACTCCTCTTCGTTTATAAAAAAGACCTTGATTTGTTCCTAAGTATAAATAGTTTTCAAATAATACAGAGGTATAGACCGTTCCGATAGCTCCTTTTGTGTCATTGCAAACAATAAACTGAGAGGAAAGATTTATATGGCTGACTCCAATATCGAGCCCTAACCATAGATTATTTTGGTAATCCTCAAAAACAGATAACACAGTGTTGTTACTGAGGCCTTTCTCAAAGTTAAGGTCATACTTAAGCGTCCCTTGTGGACTCAAGTGATAAAGCCCTTTAGATACAGTTCCAATCACTATACTGTTGTCACTTAACTTAGTGGAACTATAGATTGTAAGTGCATTCAGGTTCACTTTAGGGTCTATTTTCCAAGGAGTAAGTTTGTTGTTATTTAAGAAATAAAAACCATTAGATGCGGTCATTAGAAGGAGTTGATCCTTGTGTTCTATTAAGCCAACTAGATTGTCAGAAGTTAACCTTGGGTCATCACTAACTAGCTCTACATTTCCATCTAGAATATTATAAACTCCTTTATTTAATTTATTAAAAAACAAAACTCCTTCCACCTCAAAGATGTTTGAGATGACATGATCAGACTCTATAAATGTTGTTTCTTTTGTGAGTTCATTGACTAGATAAATTCTAGAAAGAGATTGAAATATTAACCAATCATCTAATTTTATAATATCCCAAAACTGTTCATCTTCAGCGAGTTCAATATCTAACTGTTGAACTAAAGAAGTGTACTCTAAGATGCTTTTATCATTTCGTTTCCAAACACCGAAATCCATATAACTCCCAGTGTAAATTTGGGCGCCAATTGCTTTTACAGATCTTACGATAGATTTATCTGGGACAGGATAACTGTTCCAATTCATGCCATCGTACTCTAATAAACCAGAGTTGTTAGCAAAATACATAGTTTGATCCGATGACTGAGAAACACTCCAGTTCTGATTTTGACCTCCATAGGCGTCTGGATTATAAGACATTACGGGGGGGTGCTCTTGCGCAGAGATCACCAAAGTGGAGAATAAAACTAAAATATACTTAATAATCCTCATATTAATTCTAAAGGCACAAGGTAATAAAAATTTGAAATTTGAGCTAATTAGAAGTATGGATTACGCTAAAATCCATCTGTAAGACTAAGGGGATGGTTCTAAAACCAAGATTACTTAATATTTAGGAAGGACACTAAATCTTCTTTTCTTCGTTTGGCAACGGGCAATATAAGATTCCCAAACCTAAAATATATTGTAAATATTAATAATGCCGATGGCAGTAACTGTGAAAGTCATTAGATATTGAGTCCATAATCAAATCCCCACTTGCGTCTATAGCTACATTGCTTGACACATGAACGAATGCTGTTGGAGAAATATACATTTGACCACCAGAAGCTATAGTTAAGTCTTGTGCAAAAACAGTGAAGCTTAAAAAGGCTGTAAAAATCGATAATTGTAAAGTAGATTTTTTCATTATATTTCAAAAATTAATTGAGTTTTCCAATGCAAATTATGTCTCTTACAAGGATTAACCTAAAGCAATGTAATAAACGGCTGTTTCGTGTAATAAACGGTTGTTTTAATGTCATAATCGGTCAATTTTTCAAAGTTTTTTATGTGACATGCGTCTTTTTGATACCCATGTAATCAGATAAATAAAAGATGATATAAATAACATTCCAAAGAAATGACTTGTAATGTTCCATGAACTTAATGCTAGAGCAATTCCTGTAATGAAAATTGTATAAATTACGATTAAAAGTGTACTCTCCAAATGAGAAAAATTTAAATACGTTAGATGGTGGTGTAAATGATTTCTATCAGGCATAAATGGGCTTTTACCGTTCATCAATCGAACACAAAAAATGCGAATAGTATCTAATAACGGGAAACTTATTAATGCTAAAACAATGACACTTGCATTATTAATAAAATAGCCTGTTCCCTCAACAAAATTAACCCCGTTGGTGACTGTAATCACAGAAAAAATACCAAAAGCGATAACTACACCTAAGCTCATGGATCCGTTATCTCCTAAAAATAATCGCTTTTTGAAATTAAATATTAAAAATGATGTTAATGCACCGGAATAACAAAACATCATTAGGGACTGAATCGCTAAATCATTTAAAAAGAAAAATATTCCAAAGCACAGGGTGCTGATTAAGCCTACGGAAGCTGACAATCCATCAATCCCATCAATTAAGTTAAAAGCATTCACAACGATCACAAACACGAATACAGAAAAAACGTAACTAAAAAGACTTGGAAGTTCATAGATTCCAAAAAGTCCATCAAAGTTATCTATTCGAATTTCACAGGAAATGATAACAAAAAGGGCTGTTAAGATTTGGAAAATTACTTTCTCAATAGGGCTTACCTCAAAGATGTCATCTTTTAGTCCAAAAAACACCATCAAAGAAACAGCGCTAAACAAACCAAAAACTATTTTAAAATCTAAATCAATATTAGGGTAATTATATAAAAGCAAGCTTGTAAAAGAGAATGCAAAAACGACACTTATAAAAACACTAAGACCCCCTAAAATAGGGGTAGAATTTATATGTTTTTTTCTTAGGCTAGGGCGATCTACTAATTGAAACCGATGTGCAAATCGAATTGCTTGAGGAATCAGCCATTGTGCAGTAAAGAAAGCGACACCAAACACTAAAACAAACAAATAAATAGTTGGAGTTAGGTTTGTTGATTTTAAAAATACTGAATTCGAGAACAATAGATCATTTATCCAAATTCTTGTACTAAGTTCTGAAAGCGTAAAAAAGGTAAATATTTCAGTCATAGGTAAAACAGCTAACAAATTAGTAATAACGTGTTTTAAGTTGCTGCAGAGGCCACTTAGGTTTCTGTAGCGTATGCGTCCACGATCTTAAATATAAAGAGGGCGGAAATTATTTTATTTATTTAGTTCTAATTATTTCTACTCGCCTGTTAAGGCGTTGGCCAGCTTTCAATAAATTTGAAGCTACTGGACGTGTTTCTCCAAACCCTTCGGCAACAAGGTTTTCTGCGGGAATTCCGCTGCTTATCAAATAATTGCGAACTGCACTGGCTCTTGTTTGGGACAGTCGTTTATTATATTCATATGTTCCGACGCTGTCTGTGTGGCCTTCTATCTTAAATTTAGCTTCAGGATGTTGTTTCATCATTTCAACAATTTTAATTAAAATAGGATATGAATCTTGTCTGAAATTAGAGTTTCCTGAGTTAAACAAAATCCCTTTGGATTCCTTGTTTAAGTTTGTGTCTGTCGTCCCAATCAGTATTTCCTCATAGGGGCATCCGTTGTTCATCACAATTCCTGGCACAGTTGGACATTTATCTGCTGTATCTGGTACACCATCACTATCCGTGTCTGCTAATAACTCTCCTGTTTTATCCTCTGGGTAAGGACATCCATTATTGGATTCAACGCCTGGGACATTCGGACACTTATCCGCAACATCTGCGATACCGTCGCCATCACTATCTAAAAGAGGACACCCATTGTTTGTTGGCAATCCTTTTACGTTAGGACAGTTATCCATTGAATCTAAGACGGAATCTCCATCCGTATCAACGTCAATCGTTTGAGTTTCTTTTGGACAGCCATTTTCAGTTCCGTATTCTTTTGGACATTCATCCAAAGAGTCAGAAACACCATCTCCATCGCTATCTGGATTTTTATCCTTGCCTCCAAATCGATACATTAAAGAAGCTGAATATTGAAAGTGATTGGAACTATATAATTTGTCTCCACTGCCAGGAACCCACTTTCCTGTTCCGTTAAAATTGAGTCCAAAACGGTCAGAGAACCAAATGTTGGATCCGAGCCCAAAATTCATTGTTATACTTGAGTTTCCAGCTTGAGAAACGCTACCAACCCCACCATGTAGATACAGATCTAGCCAATTATTGTTTTTGAACCAGCCTCCAAAGGCTTCGTTATAATAGTATTTCAAATCTAGGTCTATTGCTGAGTATTTAATATCTGAAGTTATAATAAAACCATCAATATTTCCTTTGGTTGCCTTCCATTTATTACTACTCCAAGCAACAGAGAGACTTAAGGAGTTACTAAATCTGTATTCAAGTTCGACATTATAGTTTTCTGAAAAAGCCATTTGGTCAAAACTCCCTAAAAACTCAAAAGGATTCATCTCCCCTGAACTATCAACTAGGTTAATTCCTAATTTCAATAGAAGTCCTTTATTTGTATTGTTGATGTCATCTACAGACAAAGAGTCTTGGGCTTGTATTGACAAAAGTCCTCCTACAAAAAATAAAAATAGTATGAATTTTTTCATATTGAATTTGAGGTTTATAACGGCTTGCTTAATTAAAAAAGCAATTTCATTTCATGGTTTCGCAAACAAAGAAAAGACGCCTAAGAGAAAGATACTAGCTT
>CESU01000695.1_pt1 | contig 42562 bp, 40 predicted proteins | sample 531141 | NCBI WGS metagenome assembly CESU01 (sample SAMEA2621401, study PRJEB7988) | marine metagenome | isolation source: saline water (ENVO:00002010), including
TAAATTATTCAATTACAAACGACTACAAGTGTTTACAAACGAAATCAAATAGATACTAACCGACTAATTCTTAAGCGGTGTCGCATATTTGCAAAGTCGAATCATTCGATAGTAAACTGTAATAACCTTAAAATTAATAATTATGAACACACTTAGAAACAAAGTACAGTTAATTGGAAACTTGGGAAATGACCCAGAAATTATCACTTTAGATAGTGGGAAAAAATTAGCTAAATTTTCGTTAGCAACAAACGAATACTACAAAGATGCGGATGGGCAAAAGCAAACCAAAACAGACTGGCACAATCTAGTTGCCTGGAACAAAACTGCTGAAATCATTGAGAACTATGTCACCAAAGGAAAAGAAATAGCGATCGAAGGCAAATTAACAAACCGTTCTTGGGACGATAAAGAAGGTAACAAACGCTACATCACCGAAGTGGTGGTAAGTGAAGTGTTGATGTTTAGTAAGTAAACTAAACACCTTAAATAAGAACAGCCTGTATCAATGATACAGGCTGTTCTTTTATTATCAAACTTTATAATCTTTAAACAATCGCACGACGCCACGTTTGTGACGAGTCCCTTTTTTTTAAGACGATCCTCGAACCGACAACGTAGAGCTCACGACCACTTGCTGCATTTCTTTAGATTTGGACCTAATGGACTCCACAATCATGCGTGCTGCTGCATTCCCTATCGTATAACTATGTTGGTTAATGGTTGTTAATTCTGGTGTAAGGTTGTGTGCCATACGCTCACTCACATACCCAATCACTGCTACATCCTTTGGGATTTGACTTCCAGATAATCTCACCGCTTTTAAAGCTGACAAAGACGCATCGGTGTCCAACCCAATAATTCCATCTACAGGATTCGAACTCAAATAATCTGCCATGACGGCACCTGCATGCTCTGCATCAGACTCTAAAATAACCGTTGGAAAACCAGCCGTATTCATCGCTTTAATATACCCTTGAGTCCGTTGTTTTCCAACATTCAACTTATGAATTGTAGATAACAATGCGATATGTTTACGCTGTGAACCTATGAGTGTTTGAGTAGCCTCGGACAAGGCTGTAAAATCATTGGTAGTTACTTTTCCACAATTTACTGAATCGATCACTCGATCAAACATCACAACCGATTTACCATTTTCCATCACATTTGTAAAATGATCATAGCTTTTTAAATTCTGAGTTTCTTCTGAAACCGCAACTATAAAACCATCCACGACCCCATTGGATAACATATTAAATGTTTCCACTTCCTTGGCATGTGACTCTTTAGTTAGACACACAATGATATTAAAATTCGTTTCCGAAATTAAACTTTCAATGCCATACAAAGCCCGTGCAAAAAAACTATTTTGAACGCTTGGAATCACCACCGCAATGGTATTGGTTTTTCCCGACTTTAAACCTACTGCAATTTTATTAGGCTGATAATTGTGCAATTTCGCCATTTCCACAATGCGTTTTTTGGTCACATCACTGATCTCATGACTGTCATTCAACGCTTTGGAAATCGTTGAAATTGACACCCCCAAGATAGATGACAATTGCTTTAAAGTAATGTTGGATCCTGGCATAAAAGCATTTTAAATAATGAAGGCTAAAGGTACTATAACCAAAAGTCTCAACAAAATTTAAATTGTCTAAAGCAAAAAACACAGTAAGAGTCCAGAAAAAAACTAAGAAACTAGAAAAAACAAAGGTCAACAAAGACGTGTAAAATTATCTACATTCTTCTTTTTCAATATTCCAAAAAAGCAGGCAGTGCCGATTCTTCATTGCTAACTAATGTTTTAGAATCGGCTTTTAAAAACAGGGCCTCGTCAGTCAATACCCGCGTCTCTTGTTCCTGCATCATTGTAGACGGGGATTCCTCCTCCACCGCTACCGCTTAGTGGTTCCCATACACCTGTATTCCAGGAAATTGTGGTGGCAGTATTGTTACTGTAGTAATAAAACCCAGGAGCCACATCTATTGTGCTTGTCCCCATAGTCACAGCACCTGTGCCTGTATTATAGACCATCAATCCGTCGTAGTTATTTGGATTGTAATTCGCTGTCCCAACGGTACCTTGATCAAAGGGGGCGCTGCCTAAAGCTACGGTTAAATCTAAGGTAGGAAATAAAATTCCTTTCCCTGCATAATTAGCTGCCGCTGTGCTATAGTTTGGATTACTGGTTCCATCAATAAAAGCCATACTGGTTGCAAGGGTATTACCGTTTACAGCATCTCTAGCCAATATTTGTGCACTTCCTATACTTGTGAAAAACACAAGGAGTAAAGTCATTGTGTATAATTTTTTAGTATTCATATTTTTAATTTTAGATTAGTATTAGTTAGTTGTGGGCATTAACCCAATGCACACCATCGCAGATAAAAGCACCTGCTCTAGTCGATAAAATTTCAGAAACAGAATTAAATGCATTTCCTACGACTATTCCTTTACCTCCGACATTTTTTATGAGGATAATTCTTCCTACATTGTTGGCCGGAGTCGGTAAAGTAATGACATCGTTTTGAAAACCCGCACTAACATTTGGAGTAATCTGAAATACATTGTTTGTGGTATTTGCTGAAAAATCATTGTTTGTACCATTTAGGGTGACGGTTAATATCCCTCCACTCCCCACAGAAAAAGCTGGAGTTGCTGCAGGAACTAAAGGTTCCCAAGAGCTTCCATCCCAGAAATAATACCCTGTACTACTGGCATGGGTACTGTATACTAATTGTCCTGTGGTAGTGCCGGCTACAGGCGTGCCTGTCATATCTGTGGTGACACGTGGTACGGAAACACCGTCTGCAGATGCTAAAGCACCTGGTGCGGTGGTATGGTTTGCCCCTACAACATCGAGGGATGTTGTAGGAGTCGTAGTGCCAACCCCTACTTGGGCAAAGGATAGCATTCCTGTTATTATAAAAAGACCTGTTATTAATTGTTTTTTTAAAGTGTCCATATGTTCTTTTTTTTAACTAATGATTGTTTATAAACCTTTGGCTTCGAAAAATTTTATATATTTTTTATTAATTCCTTAAACTATATTTTGACTGCGCCTACTTTCAGTAGACAGACCTACCTTCAATAGGGAGGTTTTAAATGTTGGTAATGTATCAAGAAATCAATCTGATTGAGAGATCTTGAAAAGTTAGAATTATCTTTTTTCTAAACCTTTTTCTTAATACTTAACACCAAGTACTTAGTCTTGATGTTAAACCGCTTTTGGCGGTCGCGGGTAAAGTTCAAAATAGGCTTCATAAGCTTTTTGAGGGAGCATTCCAAAGTGTGAACGCTGTGTATTGTTATCAATTATTAAAAAAAGGGATTCAGTAGGTATTGGCTTGATATATATGAGCTGTGTCTGTGCATAAATCCCCTCTGAAGGAAAACCATTCGTCAGTAGTCTTTGGTACTTCAAAGGGGCGCAGGGAGTTGTAAGGATCTTGGCAGTTTTTCCGAGAACAAGGGCCCTAGAATCTGTAAGTGTGAGCGTGTGTGACAACTGCAGAAATCCGCGATCGATTAGCAAGCGATCCTTGAGAATGAGTGCGGTTTTTATTTGAACTAAATCTGCATTTTTAATATGAAGCGTTGGGAGTTTCAGAACAGCTTTCGTACTTGTGAGCTGTTGAACAGAAACACTGTTGAGAAGTAAAGCACCTTCCCCAACAATGGATGTATTAATTTGGTTGTGTGTTTCTTGAGAACTAACAAGGACTTCTGAACCGCCAAAGCTTAAGGTCGTACCTTCCTGCACATAAAATTGCGCGAAGCCATAAAGGCTGTATAAAAACACAAGTAAGGTTAAATTTTGACGCATGTAAAATTTAGGATTTACAAGACAAAGAACGTTACATGCATCCTAAACCGAAAGAGGGATGTAACAAACGGCATATTGACGTAATAAACGGCTTAAAACATGTAAGGAACGGATTTTAAGGTTTTCATAACAAGGACTTTTTGATGCAAAAACTACATTCAAAATGAGTGATATTTCAGAGTGAGTAATAAAAACCCTTACTCAAAATTAACATCTTCCTTACTTTTAGTGGGTAGCTCATGGTTTTAAGAACTAAAGGTGAAGTGAAAAAATAAGATGGTGCTATGAAGAGAATAGAGAAAAAAGACGAAACTCTTCACTTAACAGACTCTTCTCTTTTTTATCCTCATTCCTCTTACGTCCTGGCTCTTGGTTCTATACCCAATTTTCTATAGTATCGAACTGCCCACCACAAGCACTACAAAAAAAGCCCCTCCAAATGAATGGAGAGACTTTTTTATCTGAAATGAATTTACCTTACAAATTCAAGTACAAGAAAGGAATTCTTTCCAAAACATAATAACACTATGTAACAAACGGCACATTGACGTAATAAACGGTTTAAAACTTGTGAGGAACGGATTTTATAAACTCATAACTTACTGATTTTAAGTTATTTAATGCCTTACTTTTAGTAAGGGAAACGCATAGGCCGTTGATGGCTGGGGATGCTAAAAATTTTAAAAAGAGGATAAATAGTATTGAGTATTTAGCACAAAGTAATAAGTACTGAGAACCAAGAATTAAGAGAATAGAGAATCACAATGTACTACTTAGCTGTTTGCGTTGGGTGTATCTAACGAAAGGTAGGCTCAGATAGACAACTGAAGTTTAGATTTGACTTGAATTTATGTCTTTTCTCTTTATTATCTTTTCTTACCACTAAATACTTGCTACTAAATAAGACTTCTTAGCTGATTTTTAAGCCGTTTGCAGCCTCTTGAGCCGCATCTGGATTCACAAAAACAAGTTTCCCTTCTGGGGTTTCGGTCATTAAAATCATTCCTTGACTTTCGACGCCTCTCAACGCACGCGGCGCTAGATTCACCAAAACAGTGACGCGTTTTCCAACCACAGATTCTGCTGTAAAACTCTCAGCAATCCCCGACACAATAGTACGAACATCAATTCCTGTATCGACTTGAAGCACCAATAATTTTTTGGCTTTCGGCATTTTTTCCGCCGCAATAATCGTTCCTACACGCATGTCTAATTTAGAAAAATCCTCAAAAGAAACCGTATCTTTTTGAGGTTCAACCACTTTATTGGCAATGGTATTAGCTAATTTACTCTGAGCTAATTTTTCTAGCTGCTGTTCAATCTCTGAATCTTCAATTTTAGCAAATAATAATTCCGCGGTTCCAATTTTGTGGGTCGCAGCTAAAAGAGGTTCACCAGTTTGTACTGCCGCCCAAGAATGTGTTGGCAGTTGAAGCATGGTTTTTAGTTTTTGAGAAGACCATGGTAAAAAGGGTTCAGACACTATCGCTAAAGCTGCGGATATCTGCAGGGCCACATACATAATAGTTTGAACACGTTCAGGATCTGTTTTGATCACTTTCCACGGTTCTTCATCTGCTAAATATTTATTTCCTAAACGAGCGAGGTTCATCAATTCTTGACTGGCTTCTCTAAAACGATAGCGCTCAATCGATTTTGATAAACTCGCAGGAAACGCTTTTACTTTTTCTAAAGTATCGGTATCAATTTTAGAAAATGTTTTTGGACTTGGCACCAGTCCTTCATAGTATTTATTGGTCAATACCAACACACGGTTGATGAAGTTTCCAAAAATAGCGACCAGTTCGTTATTATTACGGGCTTGGAAATCTTTCCAAGTAAAGTCGTTGTCTTTTGTTTCGGGTGCTGTTGCGGTGAGTACATAGCGCAACACATCTTGTTTTTCAGGAAAATCTTGTAAATACTCTGGCAACCAAACTGCCCAGTTTTTGGAAGTGGATAACTTTTGACCTTCAAGATTTAAAAACTCGTTAGCAGGTACATTTTCGGGCAGGATATAACTGCCTTCAGCTTTGAGCATTGCAGGAAACATAATACAGTGAAACACAATATTATCCTTTCCTATAAAATGTACCAAAGTGGTATCTTCATCTTTCCAATACGGTTCCCAATCTTTGCCTTCGCGTTGGGCCCATTCTTTGGTGGAAGATATATAGCCAATAGGCGCATCAAACCACACATAAAGTACTTTTCCATCGCCACCTTCCACTGGAACAGGAATTCCCCAATCCAAATCGCGGGTTACGGCACGCGGACGCAAACCGTCATCAATCCATGATTTACATTGTCCATAAACATTGGGTTTCCAATCGGTTTTATGCCCCTCTAAAATCCATTTTTTTAAAAATGCTTCGTGTTTGTCGAGCGGTAAAAACCAATGCTTCGTTTCTTTTAACGTTGGAATTGCTCCAGTGATCGCAGATTTCGGATTGATTAAATCCGTCGCATTATGAGTGGTTCCACACGCTTCACACTGATCTCCATAACTTTCTTCATTGCCACATTTTGGACAGGTACCAACCACAAAACGATCGGCCAAAAACTGATTGGCTTCAGCATCGTAGAGTTGAGCTGTTGTTTCTTCAATAAAAGCATCTTTATCATAGAGCATTTTAAAAAATTCAGACGCTGTTTCGTGGTGAATTTTTGCAGACGTTCTGGAATAATTATCAAAGGAAATACCAAACGCTTCAAAAGAGGTTTTGATATTTGCATGGAAACGATCTACAACATCTTGAGGTGTGACCCCTTCTTTTTTAGCTTTGATCGTAATGGGCACTCCATGCTCATCACTCCCACAAATAAAAGCCACATCATGGCCTTGTAAACGCAAGAAACGTGCATAGATATCCGCGGGCACATACACCCCTGCCAAATGCCCGATATGAATGGGACCGTTGGTATAAGGTAATGCGGCTGTAATGGTAAAACGTTTTGACATTGAATTCTGAATTATTAGGACAAAAATACACATAATTACGCCCAATTTGAAACAGAACTTTAGAGAAATTCCTATCTTTACAAAAAGCCCTTCAAAATGATGCTAATTACTTTCATATGGTGCATTTTAATATTGATCCATCCAAACACAAACAAGACGCTTATGGACGCTTCTAACACCTCCTCTTTTTCTGCTAACACATTAATAAAATGATTCGTCCCTCCTATCTAAAAGCAGGCGATACCATAGCTATAGTTGCACCTGCAGGTGTTTTAAAACAAAATGCCGAAGTGATTCAAAACACAAAATCCCTTTTGAATAGTTGGGGGTTGGAAGTTGTTTTTGGAGAGCATCTCCAAACAAAATCCCATCACTTTGCCGGCACAGACACCCAACGTTCTAGTGATTTACAAATCGCCTTAGACAACCCAAACATCAAAGCAATTTGGTGTGCCCGTGGCGGCTATGGCACACTTAGAATTATTGATGACTTGGATTTTAAAAGGTTTAAAAACAATCCAAAATGGGTTGTAGGCTACTCAGATATAACGGTCTTACACAACGCTTTAAACAACATGGGGTACGAAAGTCTGCACGCCATGATGTGTATCAACCTTACTGATCATCCCAAACCCATAAAACAATCTGTAGAAACCCTAAAAGCTGCACTTTTTGGCACACTGAAAAATTATGAAATCGAGAGCCATTCAGACAATAGACAAGGAGACGCAACGGGGGCAATTGTAGGCGGGAATTTATCCTTGTTGACCGCTGTCTTAGGAAGTAGCACACAACTAGACACCAAAGGGAAACTTATTTTCATAGAAGAAATTGGAGAGTATAAATACCATATCGACCGGCAATTACAAAGCTTGAAACGTGCCGGGTATTTTAAACACTGTGTCGGCGTGATTATTGGCGATATGAGTCAAATTAAAATCAATGACCCTGCTTGGGGAGACTCTATTGAAGCCTTGATTTTAGACGTCCTCAAAGACACAAATGTGCCTGTAGCATTTGGATTTCCTGCAGGTCATGAATTAGAAAATCGTGCCCTTTATTTTGGAAGAAGTGTTCAACTACAAGTGACCAAATCAAAAACAAGGGTCTTATTTATAGATTAATATTTTTAGGATGATTTCAAACACCCACCACCCCCCTATTATGCCGTTATTTTTAGTTCTGTACGCATAACTGACTGTGTAGGTTACGCAGAAATGAACACTCTCATGAATGAGCTTGCACTTGAACAAGACGGGTTTTTGGGCATGGAAAATGCCAGTTCAGAGATTGGGATTTCTATTTCTTATTGGAACGACTTAGAGGCCATCAAGCGCTGGAAAAACAACTTAGAACATCAAGAAGCACAAGCTGAAGGTCAAAAACGTTGGTACAAACACTATAAAGTTCGGATTGCCAAAGTAGAACGCGATTATGAATTTCTAAAAAAATAAAACACCCATGTCTGAGGCTTATATACGTGGTATTTCGGGAGAACGCATGGCAGTGGACTATTTGATTTCTAAAGGCTATCGCATTTTGGCGCAAAACTTTCGTTATATGAAAGGCGAGGTAGATATCTTGGCACAAAAAGAAAAGTGTTTGGCAGCAGTAGAGGTTAAAACCCTAAGTACATCAGATTTTGGAGCGCCCGAAGAATTTCTAAAACCAGCGCAAATACAACGCATCATCAAGACGGTAGATTATTTTGTGACCTCTAAAAATTTAGAAGTCGAAGTTCGTTTTGATATCATAGCAATTGTAATTTCTTCTAAAAATTCAGAATTAGAGCATATTGAAAATGCATTCTATCACTTTTGATCCAATACAGTTTTTAAATCTTTTAACGAATACGGCTTGTCAGTAATAACTTTTGAAGCATCCAAAACAAAGTAGGTAGGCGTTGCTTCAATGGCATATTTTTTTGTAATGTCATGTTCCCATTTTCCTTCAGCAATGCTGTGTATAAATTCCGACCAAGGCTGGATAGTTTTGCTCCATTGCACAGAACTCGTTTCGATTCCTATAGCCAAGACTGTTATCTTTTTTTTAGGGTGATTGGAAATATACGTATGAATCTCAGGAAGTTCTTTTAAACAATGCCCACAATCACTGCTCCAAAAAACCAATAGATAAGTGGTTGCGTCTTCCAAATCATAAAGCGATACGCTTGTGGTTTCTTTTGGAGTTTCTATCTGAAAGTTGGGTGCTTTTTCCCCCACAGCAATGCGCACAAACCCCTTTAAAGAGCTGATTAATTCCGTGGCGTCTAATTGTAATGCCAAAGGCAGTACATAGGATTTTGTGAGATACACAGCTAAAGCATCGTATCCTTTAGTGTTGAGGGTTTCTTTTAAAGCATTGAGAACGGTTAATTGGTAGGACAAATCCGTATTTACGAAAGCGTTATGAACCGTATCAATATTAGATCGATACTCTTGAAATGAAGGGGTTTCAGAGAAATGCATTCGTAGAATATAGTCAAGAAACTTGTCTGTAACAAAATTAGAGTTCTGAAGAATGGGATCTTGAAAATCAATGGTCTGAAAATAATTGGCTTTCACATTAGAAATGTAGTCGGTTGCCGTTTCTGCAGTTGAAGGAATATAAGGTTTACTGGCTGCTATAAAATGGGCAGCAATCGTTCCTTTAGATTGAGCTTCAAAGTAATTTTGAAGGCTGTCAATTTTTTGAGTACGGCGTTTGTAGTTCAAGGGGTCTAAAGTCGGTAGGGCATACAATTGAACCAACTCCTTTTGTGCGAGAGATATCGATTGGTTGTATGCTTGCAGTAATTGATTTTCTTTGGAATTAATAAATTTAACACCCGTTTCGATATCAAAATTAAATTCTACCGCTTCAGTGCCATTGTATATAAATTCAAAATTATGTTCAGATTGAGGGAGGGCATAGACCAACTTGTAAAGTCCCGCAGGAACAGATGCATCGAGGTCAATTTGTATTTCCCCTTCTGCGTTCACACTGCCATAACTCACATAGGTCGCATTACCAGCCGAGAGCTGATACAACATGGTCGCTTTGAATTCACTCGCAGGCGAAAAAACTCCTTTGATCTGTTGTTGAGCTTGCCCTAAAAAAGAACCTAATAGACTGAAATAAAAAAGGTGTTTTAACATGAGGAGCCGGATTTAAGTGACTCAAATATAAGCATCTTAAAACAGAATTTAAGTATTATTCCAAAATAGGCTTTAAGGCTTCTAACACCTGTTTCACAGAACTAATATTAGAAAAACGCATCGATAGACGCAAACCGAGACGCATTTGTTTTTCCTTGATTGAACAGCTTTCTGGATGGGACTGAACATATTGTAATATTTTTGAAAAATGAATACTTTGATAAAAACGACTTTCTTGATCGCTGATGAAATACCCAATTAATTTGTGGCTTTTCATTACTACTTTGTCAAAGCCTAAAGTCGTTGCCAACCATTTGATGCGTACACTGTCCAAAAGGTCCACCACTTGTGTTGGAAGCGCCCCAAATCGATCGATTAAATCGCGCTCAAAACGTTGTAATTCATCCTCAGTCTTCAAGGAATTTAACTGAGTATATAGGCTTAAACGCTCGGTAATATTATTGACATAATCATCTGGGAATAACAAGGAGAAATCCGTGTCTATGGTCACATCTCTTACAAATTCTTTGGTATTAATATCTTCGTTATAAAGCGACTTAAACTCGGTTTCTTTTAGCTCTTCAATAGCTTCATTTAATATTTTTTGATAGGTTTCAAATCCAATATCGTTGATAAATCCGCTTTGCTCCCCTCCTAATAAATCGCCAGCCCCTCTAATTTCTAAATCTTTCATGGCAATATTAAAACCACTTCCGAGGGCTGTATATTGTTCCAATGCTGAAATTCGTTTGCGTGCCTCATCCGTCATCGCATGATAATCTGGAGTAATGAAATAACAAAAGGCTTTCTTGTTACTTCGCCCCACACGGCCCCGCATTTGGTGTAAATCACTCAACCCAAAATTATTGGCATTATTAATAAAAATCGTATTGGCGTTAGGTACATCCAAACCACTTTCTACAATGGTGGTACTGACCAGAACATCAAACTCTCCACTCATAAAATCAAGCATGAGCTGCTCCAACTTCCGTCCTTCCATTTGACCATGGCCCACTCGAATTTTGGCATCGGGTACCAGACGTTGTAAAAGCCCTGCAACTTCTTTAATATTTTCAATGCGGTTGTGAATAAAATAGACCTGTCCAGCACGTTGAATCTCATATTGAATGGCGTCGCGAATGGCTTCTTCATTCAAACGAATCACGATGCTGTCAATCGGAAAACGGTTGGGAGGCGGCGTTGTAATGACCGATAAATCCCGAGCTGCCATCAAACTAAACTGAAGTGTTCGTGGAATTGGAGTCGCAGTCAGAGTAAGCACATCCACATTATCTTTAAGCGTTTTGAGTTTTTCCTTGACAGCCACACCAAATTTTTGTTCTTCATCTACAATTAGCAGTCCTAAATCTTTAAATTTTACAGATTTATTGACCAATTGATGCGTTCCAATAATGATGTCTAAACTTCCCGACTCTAACTGTTCTAAGGTTTCTTTGCGTTGTTTGGTCGTTTTGAAACGGTTGATATAATCAACTCTAACTGGAAAATCCTTTAAACGAGATTTAAAGGTTTTAGCATGTTGGAATGCAAGAATGGTTGTGGGTACTAAAACAGCAACTTGCTTGCCATTGTCAACGGCTTTAAAAGCGGCCCTTAAAGCCACTTCTGTTTTACCAAAACCCACATCCCCACAAATCAAACGGTCCATAGGACGTTCGCTTTCCATATCAGCTTTGATATCGGCAGTCGCCGTGATTTGATCTGGTGTATCTTCAAAAACAAAGGAGGCTTCCAATTCAAGCTGCATCGAGGTGTCAGGATTGTATCTGAAACCTGTTTCTAACTTCCGTTTGGCATAGAGTTTTATAAGATTAAATGCAATTTCTTTGACTCTGGATTTTGTCTTTTGCTTAAGTACTTTCCATGCTTTACTGCCTAACTTATAAACTTTGGGTGGCTTCCCATCTTTTCCGTTAAATTTGGTGATTTTATGAAGGGCATGAATGCTTAAATATAAGATATCACGTTCACCATAAAATAGCTTGATGGCTTCTTGTTTTTTTCCTTCAACATCAATTTTTTGCAACCCTCCAAATTTTCCAATTCCGTGGTCAATATGGGTGATATAATCTCCGATTTCAAGTTTTGTTAATTCTTGAAGAGTGATAGATTGCTTTTTAGAAAATCCGTTTTTAAGATGGAATTTATGATAGCGTTCAAAAATCTGATGATCGGTATAACACACAATTTTTTTATCATGGTCAATAAACCCTTGATACAAAGACATCACAATAGTTTGACAGTGCACGTCTTCATCTACGGTTTCAAAAATATCATAAAACCGTTGTGCTTGTTGGGTGTTTGAACAACAGATAAAGTTTTGATACCCTAGATCATGATGACTGTTTAAGTCTTCAATAATGAGATTAAATTGTTTGTTAAAAGACGGCTGAGGACTGACTTGAAGTTCCAATTGCTGTTCCTTTTTTGGTGCTAAAACAGCGGCACTTCCAAATTCAACTACTGTGAAGTCCAACAACTGAGATTTGAAATCAGCGGACGTACAAAATAAATCTTCTGGACGGCTGTGCTTGATGTCCGTGGACAGTTCATTGTACGCTTCAGAAGCTTTTTCTTGAAGTGTTTCTGTAGCCGCTAAAAATGCTGGGATATTTTTAGTAAATACAACCGTATTTGAAGAAATATATTCTAAAAACCCTTGACGTGTTTCGTTGAGCAATTTATGCTCAATATTAGGGATGATTTGGAGTTTTTTAATGGGTTTTATTGACAGTTGTGATTCAATATCAAATGTTCGAATGCTGTCCACTTCGTCACCAAAGAATTCAATTCGGTAAGGTTCGTCGTGTGAAAATGAAAATACATCTACAATCCCACCGCGTACTGAAAACTCCCCTGGTTCAGACACAAAATCAACACGTGTGAACTGATAATCAAAAAGGACTTCATTAAAGAAATCTAAATTCAATTCCTCGCCTACTGCCACTTTAAACGTAGATTTCTCAAGTTCTTTTCTGGACAATACTTTTTCAAAAAGTGCTTCTGGATACGTAACAATGAGGGCAGGTTTTTTCTGAGAATTGATACGATTTAAAACCTCAGCACGTAACAATACATTGGCGTTGTCTGTCTCTTCAATTTGATAAGGTCTGCGATAACTCCCTGGATAAAACAACACTTCTTTGTCGTCCAATAACTCTTCCAAATCATTCAAATAATAGGCCGCTTCTTCCTTATTGTTAAAGATCAGTAAAAAAGGGTGGGTTTTGGTTTTAAATAGACTGGCTATTGTGAAAGACAGCGAAGAGCCTAAAGCACCCTTTAAATGTATTTTTTCTTTGGATTTGGATATAGCAGCGCTCAGATTTTGATGAATCAAAGACTGTTGAAATTTTTGAGAAAGGATGGTTTTACTCAACTAAAAAATTTTTGCAAAGATATAATAATAGTCTTTGAATTTGATTGTTATTAAGACATAATCCTTTTAAAAATTCAAGCTAAAATTTAAAAAAAATATGTAGGTTTGTGTACCTAAATTTACAAACCTATGTCCTTTTCAGATTTATTCAATAGTGGTTTCACCACTAGAAACCAAGATCATTTTGCTTCCATTGTGAGGGTCGCTTTCAGCGACAATATCATAAGCCAAGAAGAAAAATGTTTTTTAGACCGACTTGCTCAAAACTTAGACATTTCAAAGGAAACTTATCTAAAAATTTTTAAAAACTATAAATCCCATCCCATCAATCCGCCAATATCGCAAGATTCACGTATTGAGCGCTTGTATGATTTGGCTCGTATGGTTTATGCCGATGACATCAAAGATGCACACGAAGTAACCATACTAAGAAAAATAGTCATTGGGCTGGGGTTTCAAGCAGAGTCGGTAGCAAAAGTCGTTAGCACCTCCTTAAATCTGGTCTCTAAGAAAGTTGAGTTTGATACGTTTAAAAAAGAAATGAAAACGGTATTTTAAATCAAATAGTCCCTGGTTTTGAACCTTGATCCAATATACGCATCAATCCCTCTTGAGCGACAGAAGCTATTAAATTCCCTTTAGAGTCAAAGATGCTCCCTCTAGAAAACCCTCTTGAATTAGAAGCACTCGGACTGTCAATAGCGTACAAGAGCCAATCACTAATATCAAAATCGCGGTGAAACCACAAGGCATGATCTAAGCTCGTATAAAACACTTCTTTTGAGTTTAAAAACTCTCGATGTGGCATAGATGCAGGACGCAAAATATTATAGTCAGAAGCATAGGCTAACAACTGGTGTTGTAGTGGAATATTGGTTGCAAGTTCTTCGCAAGTCTTAAACCATATATTATCAAATGGCGGACTGTTTTTGACCAACTTGGTAAGCATATTGTCCACTGGCTTGAATTCAAATACTTTCGGTAAAAAAGATTTATAACGTTTGTAATTGTCTGGAATTACGTCCTTAAATTGTTCAATCTGTTTATGACTATTCATCAATTCTTCTGGCGGAAATACATTAGGCATCGAAATTTGATGATCAACTCCTTCTTGTTTTAACTGAAAAGATGCAGACATATTAAAAATTGCCTTTTCATTTTGAAAAGCAACTACACGACGGGTTGTAAAACTACCACCATCTCTTATAATATCTACTTCATATTTGATTGGAACATCAATATTTCCGCCCAATATAAAATAGCCATGCATTGAATGTGCGTATCGATCTTCGGGAACAGTTTGATAGGCGGCATGTAGGGATTGTGCCAATACTTGACCACCAAAAACACGTCCCCAAGGGGCTTGATAATTTTCACCAATAAAGGTGTGATCGTTAATTTTTTCGAGCGATATTAACTTAATAAGTTCAGAGAGGGATTCCATAATTTAAAATTTATTACAAAAATAACTCTTTTGTTTACAAAATGACTTTTAAATTCTTTTAACAAACTGTTAAATTTTGTAACATTGGAGTGCTCTTAGAGTCTAACAAATAAAACCTATGGATATTTTTTTAATCATAATCGCCGCCTTCTTAATGGTCCTCGGGTTCGTTGGGAGTTTTTTACCTGTTTTACCCGGACCTCTTACAGGTTGGTTGGGTCTTTTGGTATTGTACTTAATGCCCGAAATTGATGTCAGTCTTATGACCCTTGTCATCACGCTCATTGTGGCTATTTTAATTTGGATTTTAGATTATATTATTCCAGCTCTTGGCACTAAAAAATTTGGTGGCACCAAAGCGGGAATGATTGGAACTTCTGTTGGACTCATCATTGGGCTCCTTACTCCAATTCCTGGGGGTTTTATTATGGGTGCTTTTGTGGGTGCTTTTGCAGGCGAATTGATAAATAAAGCCGATTCTAAAACGGCTCTCAAAGCTGCATTTGGAAGTTTGCTGGGGTTTTTAACCTCTGCATTCATTAAGTTTGTGGTCGCTATCATCTATTTAGGCCTCTTTATTTCGATCATTTGGGATCATAGATCTATAGTATTTTAATACCTAATCGCTTTTAACAAAACTTTTAATCAATATTTTATAATTTACATTATTTTCACACTTAATAAAACAAACTCTATCACTATGAACAAGTACATTTCTATTTTATTTTGTGGTTTATTTTTCGTGTCATCTTCCCTGATTGCGCAAGAAAAAGAACCTTCTAACTACAACTATAATGACGCTTTTGGGCATGATTTTTATAGTAAAAACGGGACTGCAACACGCTCCGCGAGCGGAAAACCTGGGCATGCCTATTGGCAAAACAGCGCGGATTATGTAATCTATGTCAACTTAAACGAAACCACGAAAGAAATTTCGGGATCGGAAACCATTACGTACACAAACAACAGTCCAGATGCATTGGATTTTTTGTGGATGCAATTGGATCAGAATTTATTTAAACTTGATTCTCGTGGAAAAGCGATTGTCCCCCTCCGTGGAAGCCGAAATGGTGACAAGGGTCAAGATTTTGACGGTGGATATGGTATCAACACCATCAATCTTATTTACAAAAAAGGGCGTCGTTCTACAGAAATAAATACGACGTATTCAATTGTAGATACGCGCATGAAAGTAAACCTTCCTTCTGCCTTAGAAGCCAATGGTGGTACTGTTGGAATTAAAATTAATTTCTCATTTACGTCTCCTGATTATGGATCGGATCGAATGGGGGTTTTAGAAACCAAAAACGGCCGTATTTTCACCTTAGCACAATGGTATCCTAGAATGAGTGTTTATGACGATGTGAGTGGATGGAACACGCTTCCTTACCTTGGAGCTGGAGAGTTTTACTTAGAATATGGAACTTTTGACGTAAACATTACAGCCCCAGCAAATCATTTGGTAGTCTGTTCGGGAGCGCTTTTAAATCCTTCTGAGGTTTACACACAGGAACAACAAAACAGATTGAAAACAGCAGAAATGAGTGACGAAACTGTGATGATTCGATCAGAAGCGGAAGTGACACAGCCAAGCTCACGACCAACAAACTCAGCTACATTGACATGGAAGTTTAGAATTGAAAACTCCAGAGATGTCGCATGGGCATCCTCTGCAGCCTTTATTTTAGATGCTGCACGAATCAATTTACCTAGTGGAAAAAAATCATTAGCAATGTCTGCCTATCCAGTTGAAAGTGTAGGTCAAGATGCTTGGACGCGTTCTACAGAATACACAAAAGCTTCTATTGAGCATTATTCTGAAAAATGGCTTGAATACCCTTACCCTGCAGCAATTAATGTTGCTGGAAACGAAGGTGGGATGGAATATCCAGGAATTGTGTTTTGTAACTATGAATCAAAAACAGAGCGTCTGTGGGGCGTAACGGATCACGAATTTGGACATATTTGGTTCCCGATGATTGTAGGTTCTAATGAGCGTTTACACGCTTGGATGGACGAAGGATTTAATACGTTTATTAACTCTTTAAGTACTGATGCATTTAATAATGGAGAATACAAAGAACGCAAATCAAACATGCACCGCATGTCAGGCATGTTTGTTAATGACAGGCTCGAGCCAATCTATACATCTCCAGACAACTTAAAAGAACGAAACTTAGGAGTGTTAGCATACTACAAACCAAGTACAGGACTTATATTGTTACGTGAACAAATCTTAGGCCCTGAACGTTTTGATGAAGCCTTTACAGCATATATAGACCGTTGGGCTTACAAGCATCCAACACCAGATGATTTCTTTAGAACTATGGAAAACGTAGCTGGCGAAGACTTAAGATGGTTTTGGAGAGGATGGTTTATTAATAGCTGGAAATTAGACCAAGCTGTTACGAAAGTCAAATATATTAAAAACGACCCGACTCAAGGTGCTGTCATAACGATCGAGAATTTAGAAAAAATGCCGATGCCTGTAGTTATTGAACTAAAAACAAAAAGCGGAAAAGTGACAAGAAAAACTTTGCCGGTTGAGATTTGGAAACGCAATGTAACTTGGACATTTAAAGTGGACACTACCGAAGAGTTATTAAAAGTGGTTATTGATCCTGATTTCGTGTTACCAGATGTAGATTCAAGTAACAACAAGTGGAAAGCATCTGACGGAACTGAAAGTGTTGAGATTTTAACAGGTTATTTAGGAGTTTATTCTTCTGCTGAATTCCCAATGAAAATTACCGTTTCTGAAGGTAATGGATCCCTTGTTCTTGAAGCAGAAGGCCAACCAGCCTTGCCTTTAGAGAGCGAAGGTGGTGGTGAGTTTTCTATGGAAGAAGCTGGACTTAGTATTCAATTTAATTCAGAAAAAACTGGTTTTACACTGGATCTCGGGGGTCAGAAATTTGACTTAACGAAAGAATAAGTTTTAAAAAAATACTCATTAATAAAAAAGGCAATCCACATGGATTGCCTTTTTTTATGTTTAAAACTCTTAAAATCAATATTTAATTAACTTATGAACGGAAGATTCTATGGAATTTTTTAATGTTAAAATATAGAGTCCATTTTGTAAGTTTTGAGTTTGCACCTTTGCATTTCCATTTATAAAGTCAAGATCCCCATTCAAAACGCGTTGACCAAGTTGATTTCTTAATTCAAACGAAGTTCCTAAATGTTGATTTTCGGACTTTACAAAGAAATCTGTTTTAAATGGATTAGGATATACAGACCATTCAGCAAGTGTTTCGCTAGGGATATTTAAACTGCCGTCATAGCAACTTTCAGGTACCAAAAATTCTGATTTAATCAGCTCTGATATTTTTAAATCTGTAAAGCTTTCATTGTTCATATTTCCTACAAAGGCCGCATCTACGATGGCATCATTAGATCCTAGAAAATCTTGCATAATGGTTGCAAAAGTTTGTCTATAATCATGTTGAACCGATTGTATTTGAAAGTTATTGGATGAAACCGCTTCACTCAAATCAACATTCACTCCTGAAACCCCACTTTTAACTGGTTTTCCAAAAGCAAAAACAGGTGCAACTTCGCCATGATCCGTTCCTAAACTGCCATTTTCTTGGGCTTTTCTTCCAAATTCTGAGAAGGTAATTCCCAACACATCATCCGCTAAACTATCGGAATTCAAATCTGACATAAATGCTTCAATAGCTCCAGATAATTTAGACATTAATTCATAATGTTTTCCTTGTACATCTCCGGAAGCTTGGTTTTGATTATTATGCGTATCAAATCCACCTAACTTAACCATAAATATTTTAGACTGAATACCGCCTCGCATCAATCTTGCGACCGTCTTTAACTGATCCGCGAGGTCTGTATTTGGGTAAGTCGTTGTCGCATTATTTGAACCCGCACTGAAGGAGTTAGAAATAACTTCAGAATACTGATTGGAAAGTGCATCAACGTTTATTATGTTTTGAAGTTCTATTCCGTAGTGTGAGTTAGGAATATTTTCTGGTGGACTCCCACCCAAACCACTCAAAACTGAGTAGAAATTTTCCGAATCTTGACCATTGATATTTAAGGCAAGACCATGCTCTACGATGCCATGAAAGCCAAGGTTTGTATTTTGTGAGCCTATTTGAATTCCTAAGGGATAATTGGCTGGAATTAAGTCTGCATACGCTTGTTCCATATAACGACCAATCCAACCACTGTCACTTCCATTACTCCAATTACTTCCATCATTTCCAGTTGCATAAACATCTTGAGAAGCAAAATGACTTTTATTTTGAGACGGGTAGCCTACTGACTGAATAATTCTAAGTTGATCTGCTGCAAATAAATCTTTTAATCCCGTAAGAGCCGGATGTAAGGCAATATCTTGATTTGTACCTGCTAAACTAGCGTCAATCTGATTTAAAGGAAGGTATAAGGAGGATGGAATATGAATATTTGGACGTAGGGTTTGATAATCGGTAAAAGCACTAATAGGGATGACCGTATTTAGCCCATCATTTCCGCCAGAAAGTTCAATCAAAACTAATTTCCTGTTAGAGACATCACAATTAAAAAATGAATTCATTAATTTTAAAGAGGCATTCACTTGAAAAGGCATAAGCCCGATCGCTGAAGCTGTTGATGATAGTTTTATAAATTGTCTTCTTTTCATTCGTCTGCGTATTACATCAATTGAAATTCTGGAGCATTAATCATTTTAGTAAATAGTGCGTCAAGCCGTATTTTGACTTGTACATCAACCCCAGTTTGGAGGTAATTATTCCAAGCTGAGTTCCAATAAGAGGGATCCATTTCATTCAAAACTGTCATAAAATAGTCGATTCTGCTTTGATCTATAGATTCGCAATAAAGCAACTCTGAAATCTCGGTGACTAAAGTCTGAGCATCACTCGCAAAGGAAAAGTTTCCAGAATTATGCACATAATCAACACTGTTAAACAACACCCAAATATTGGTATTTGGACTGCTGATTTTATTTTTTCCAGATATAAAACATTCTATAAGTTTGTAGCGTGAAATAACAGTATTGGAAGAAAACCAACTGCGATCAAAATCAGGTGTTTGATAATCGCCAGGGTATCCTGCGACTGTTTCAGGTGAAAATGGATTCATCCCAGAGCCAGCAAAATATCCGAAATAACAAAAATTAAAATAAAATTTGTGAAAATAATCTTGATCTGTTGTCCAAGTCGTTGGCGGATTTGCACTGCTTGCGGAAGGATCTGGTAATTCGATTTGCAATAAACTTAACGCTTCACTTAAAAGTTGAATAGGGTTTTTGACTATACTTCCAATAGTTTCATTTGAGCTATCTGAATCATCTTCATCATAAAAATGCTCCGATTCTAAAAGCGTCTTAACGACATCTAACAAGTCATAATCAGATGCAATCAACTGCGCTGAAAGCGGCGTAATGATATCATCTTCAATTTCTTGATCCCATTCACTTTTTACAAAATATCTATAAATTTTCCTAACATACGCCTTGGCTGTTGCCTCTTGCGCAAATACCATTTCTACATAATCGTCTACCTCCTGTTTGATCCCTACCTCATCGGATTGCCCTGTAATTGTTAAATTATTAAACGCATTACTAAACGTTTTGGAATCCGTATTGTGTTGAGAAACATTTGCATAACCCATTGGAATCCCAGTATCAGGGTCGATAACATCTCTATTAGGTTTCATTTTTATTCCAGAAAAAACTTTAGCAGTGGTTTGTATATCTGTTTCAGTATAATTTGTATAATTACCTTGCCCTATTTGAGGGCCTTTAAGAATTGTGAAAAGCTCAAGAAATTCGCGCGCATAGTTCTCATTTGGATTGTTTTTATTGTTAGTCGTATTATCCAAATAATTTAGCATTCCATTATCATAGTTGATTTTTTTAGCGAGAGTTTTAATATTTCCAAAGGCATAGAATTCCAACAACTTTAAATAGTCATAAAAATAGGAAGACTTCCCGACGCCATCATCCTTAGAAACTGTAAAAGTTGTATGTAAAAAAAAGATGAGCTTGTGCTTGAGGTTGTTCTGCTTATAAGCGTTGTACCACCACCATCCAGAAAGTATTCCTCGTTTACGAAGCTGTCCATAAGGAAAATCTGAAGGTACTGTATTGGGCGTATGAATCCAAAAATCATCAGATACTCCGGATTGAGCATATACTTTCATGTCATAAGGATCTTCCCAAAAAACAGTAGGCTCTACAGTGAGTTGAGCCAATGCTTGTTGTGGAGTTAAAGCTGCAAACTGATCCAAAACGGTTTTAGAATATTGGAAACAACTGCGTCTGAGCAAGTGCTTGGCTTTTCTGAGCCCTAAAATTGAAGTTGAAGGAGTTAATGATGACATATTTTTGTTTAATTTTTGTCGTAGTAACTTATACAATATACGATAAAAACTCATAACAGTAGTAAAATATCTATTTTTGACAAGGGTTTAAAACAGAAAAACAGGTGGATTATATCTCAAAAATTAAAAATTTCTTGTTTAAGGATACACTTTTGGATGGTAGTATTCCGTTAGATTAATCTGAAGAACTGCTAATCCTTGGTGTTTAGACATAAAAAAAGCCCTCCATTTTCAGGAAAGCTTCTCACTGGTTTTGTCACAAACCACGGATAATCATTTGATTATCTCGACACAACGTCTTAATTACTATTTGTATTTTATAAAAAATACTTAGCGGTCTGGACGGGACTCGAACCCGCGACCCCCTGCGTGACAGGCAGGTATTCTAACCAACTGAACTACCAAACCGTTGCGTTAATGCGGTTGCAAATATACACTGCATTTTTCATTTCACAACTATTTTTGACTTTATTTTTATCTAAAATGAAAATTAAATAAATTTCTGACGTTCGACCATATAGGTGGTCAAGATTTTATTAAATCCTTCTTGAATATCAACCCCAACATAATTGATTTTATACTGTCCACACTTCATGCGTAAGTCCTTGAAATAGGACGTTATAGCGGCCTCGTAATTGGCTTGTAATGTTTCTGGATACAAATCTACTGACCCACCCGTTTCTAAATCTACAAAACGCTTTGGGGTGTTTTCAAATTTAAAATTAAATTCGGTGGCTTTGTCATAGACATGAAACAACACCAATTCGTGCTTGTTATACTTTAAATGACGGAGGGCTTCAAACAATTGTTCGGCTTCCTGATCGGACTGAAACATGTCTGTAAACAGAAAAATCAACGAACGGCGGTGTAACTTTTCAGCAATTTGATGCAAGACCTCATAGGTTTTGGTACCTACTTTTTTTTGAGGGCTGCTCACAGTGGTGTTTAAACGATCCATCAACATTTGATGGTGACGTTCACTTCCTTTTTCTGGAGCATAATAATCCATTCCCTCTGAATACACACTCAACCCCACAGCATCGCGTTGTTTTTTTAGGAGCTGCATCATTGCCGCAGCAGCCAAGGCTGAAAAACTAACTTTATTTAATTGGGTAATGGAAGGTTGGTTGCATTTTGGATAATGCATTGAACTGCTATTATCGACAATCAGATGGCATCGCAAGTTGGTTTCTTCGTCATAACGCTTTGTATAGAGTTTATCTGTTTTAGCAAACAATTTCCAATCGATATGGCGCGTACTTTCACCATTGTTATAAATTTTATGCTCGGCAAACTCTGCCGAAAACCCATGAAAAGGACTTTTATGCATGCCTGAAATAAAGCCTTCTACAATGGATTTAGCCAATAAATCAAAGTTTAAAAATCCAGAAGCTTCTTGTAATTCCTTTTGAATATCCATAGGTCCTAAACTAAAAAAGGTTTGCCAATAAGACAAACCTTTTTAAACTTCTTTTTAAAAGATGTGCTTACAAGAGAGCGTCAATAGCTTCTGTGTAAACATTTTTTGGAGATACGCCTACTTGACGCCCAACAACTTCACCGTTTTGAAACACCAAAACTGTTGGAATGTTACGCACGCCGTATTTAGCAGCAAATTCTTGATTTGCATCTACATCAACTTTTCCTACAACGGCTTTGTCAGCATATTCTGCACTAACTTCCTCAATGATAGGCCCTACCATCCTACAAGGACCGCACCATGCTGCCCAAAAATCAACCAATACAGGTTTTGTACTTTTTAAGACTGTTTCTTCAAAATTCGCGTCTGTGATTTCTAATGCCATAATTTTTATTTTAACTGTTTATAATTATATTTATTTGAGTATTCATATTCGATGTAATGAGTTTAAGTAATCCTCCTTAAGAAAGCTTTTTTTCTTCCAGTTTGCCCAGGTAATTCCCGACAAGAAACACAACACCTATAAGGATTTCAATTATGAAAATAATATTGAGTTCTGATTGTTCTATACAATTGACCACACCTGTAAAAATTAGAAATAGTCCATAAAAATAAAAAAACACTTTTCTGAATTTTGCTTTTTTAACCGCTTCTAATTTCATCAATTTAAGTGATGAAAAATTTAGCAGGGCGATCACTGCAAAAACTGTAAAAAGTATCAACAAACCTTTTGTCATAACACTACTTCTTGATTACTATAACACTATACAAAACTAATTAAAAAACTTTGAATCTAAATCGTTAACGATTTGTTTTACTTATGACCGAATTGTTGATTGCTATAAGTCCTTAATTTAATTTATAAAACACCTCTTGCGCTTTTAATTCTTCTAATAGTTCTTGCGATATTTTAATTTTTTGCAAACGACTGTTCATCTCTAATTTTAATTCTTCCTCATCGTCATAGATGACAAATTTTAAATTGTGATTCCCCGAATGCATTTGCAAAAGGTCTTTGATATTTTGTACTTTCTCTTCTGAAATTTCTTTGATATTTAATTGAATCGATAGCTTTTTAGCATAGGATTCCATGATATCATGCAGCAGCTGAAAACTATTGAATTGCAATCGTGGATCGCCTTTAGCCCCGGTATCACGGTTGGTCCACCCCTCTCTAATTAGGGCGCGTACAAACACAAAATTATTATGCATGAGAAAATGTTTGAACTTCAAATACTCTTCGCCAAAAATTCGAAATTCGTGGCTATTCATATAGTCTTCGATGGTAAACGTCCCCCAGCCTTTTCCTTGTTTACTCACACGGTGTTGAACATCTGTTACTACTCCGCCAAATGAAATTTCTTTATTAATAAAGCTTGGCATGTCATGGAACACAGAAATATCACCATTACAAAAATTTTGCATTTCGAGTTTAAAATCATCTAAAGGATGTCCAGAAATATAAATCCCAACTACTTCTTTTTCACGGGCTAATTTTTCCATGGTCCCCCAAGTTTCACAAGGTGGTATTTCGGGCTCTTCTATCTGAACATCGCTTGATTCTCCAAATAAACTTACTTGTGCCGAGTTTTTATTTTCTTGGTACCGGTTGGCGTATTTAATGGTTTTTTCTAAAAAGGTAACGCCATCGCCTTCATCTTGAAAATACTGTGCACGGTGGGTATTTGGAAAACAATCAAATCCACCTGCATTGGCCAAGTTTTCAAATGCTTTTTTGTTGGCTGCTCTTAAATCGATGCGTTTTGCCAAATCAAAAATGGACTTATAAGGGCCTTCATTTTTTCGTTGCTCTACAATGGTTTTCACCGCCCCATGACCAACGCCTTTTATAGCGCCCATTCCAAAACGAACGGCGTTGTCTTTATTAACCGAGAATTTATAATAACTCTCATTGACATCAGGCCCCAATACATTTAATTTCATGCGTTTACATTCTTCCATAAAGAAGGTAACTTGCTTAATATCGTTCATGTTATTGGACAATACGGCTGCCATGTATTCCGCAGGGTAATGTGCTTTTAGATACGCCGTTTGATAGGCAATCCACGCATAACAGGTGGAGTGGGATTTATTAAATGCATAACTGGCAAATTTTTCCCAATCCGTCCAAATCTTTTCAAGCTTATCTGCTGCCATTCCTTTGGCGGCGGCTTGGTTGATAAACTTCGGTTTCATTTTATCGAGTACCGAAATTTGCTTTTTACCCATGGCCTTACGCAAAACATCGGCTTCACCTTTGGTAAAGTCTGCGAGTTTTTGCGACAGGAGCATAACCTGCTCTTGATACACCGTAATTCCGTACGTTTCCTCTAGGTATTCTTCCATTTCTGGAAGGTCATAACTAATCTCTTCATCGCCTTGTTTACGCCGAATAAAACTAGGGATATATTCAATTGGCCCAGGGCGATACAAGGCATTCATGGCAATTAAATCCGCAAAAACCGTGGGTTTTAAATCCCGCATATGCTTCTGCATGCCTGGGGATTCATACTGAAATACACCGACGGTTTCCCCACGTTGGAACAATTCATAAGTCAACACATCGTCCAATGGAAAGGTGTCAGGATCCAATGTGATGTCATGTTTGGCTTTTACAATTTTAACGGTATCTTTTATAAGCGTTAATGTTTTCAGTCCTAAAAAATCCATTTTTAGCAGCCCTGCATCTTCTACTACAGAATTGTCAAACTGGGTCACATATAGATCAGAATCTTTGGCGGTTGCAATGGGCACATAATTGGTGATATCTCCAGGAGTTATAATCACCCCACAGGCATGAATTCCTGTATTTCTTAGTGATCCTTCAAGTACTTGTGCTTGATTGATTGTTTCTGCTTCCAAGTCATCCCCATCTGACAAGTTGAGCAACTGATTGATCAGCTCCATGTCTTCCGATCTGAACTTCGCTTTCAACTCCTTTTCAGGGGTATTAAAAATCTTATGAAGCTTGGCCATATTTGGAATCAGCTTCGCAATGCGATCGGCATCTCCTAGAGGTAAATCCAAAACTCTGGCAGTATCTCTAATAGACGATTTGGCGGCCATGGTTCCATACGTAATGATTTGAGCCACTTGATTGGATCCATATTTTTGGATGACATAATCCATCACACGTCCACGCCCTTCATCATCAAAATCAATATCGATATCGGGCATACTCACACGATCGGGATTCAAGAAACGCTCAAAAAGCAAATCGTATTTAATAGGGTCAATATTGGTGATCCAAAGGCAATAGGCAACCACAGAACCAGCAGCTGACCCACGACCGGGTCCTACCGACACATCCATGGAACGTGCCACTCGAATAAAATCTTCTACAATGAGGAAATACCCTGGATATCCTGTATTTTCAATGGTTTTAAGCTCAAAATCGAGACGTTCTTTAATGTCTTCTGTGAGTTCTCCATAACGTTTTTCGGCGCCTTGATAGGTCAAATGTCTTAAGTAAGCATTTTCTCCAAAGTTACTGCCGTCTATTTCGTCCGCTGGGTTTATAAATTCTTCAGGAATATCAAACTTTGGCAGTAAGACGTCCCGTGCCAATTCAAAGGGTTCAATTTTATCAACCACTTCTTGAATGTTTACAATTGCTTCAGGAACATCTTTAAAAAGCGATTTCATTTCCTCTGAGGATTTGAAATAATATTCTTGATTTGGAAGCCCATAACGGTATCCACGTCCACGTCCTATAGGCGTGGCTTGCTTTTCACCGTCTTTCACACACAATAAGATATCATGTGCATTGGCATCTTCTTGATTTATGTAATAGGTGTTATTTGTGGCGACTAATTTGACCGCATGTTTTTTGGCAAGACTGATCAATACTGGGTTGACGCGGTCTTCATCTTCTTGCTTGTGACGCATAAGCTCTACATACAAGTCCGCTCCAAATTTGTCTTTCCACCACAAAAGGGCTTCTTCGGCTTGACGCTCGCCAACGTTTAATATTTTAGAAGGCACTTCACCGTATAAATTTCCTGTTAGGACAATTAAATCTTCTTTATAAGTTTCAACTATACTGCGGTCAATTCGAGGCAAATAGTAGAACCCATCGGTATAGGCTTTAGACGACATTTTCACTAGGTTGTGATAGCCTTTTTTAGATTTTGCTAGGAAGACGACTTGATAGCCATTGTCTTTTTGAGATTTATTGGTGTGGTCTTCGCAAACAAAAAATTCACAGCCTACAATTCCTTTAATTTCTTGTGCATCTGCGGGTTCATTGGCCGCTTCGGCGTCTTTATTTTTTTGACGTATGTCTCTATTGTAATTGCCTATTTCTTTGACAAAATGAAAGGCACCCATCATGTTTCCATGATCGGTAATTGCCACGGCAGGCATCTGATTATCAGAAGCAGCAGCGACTAAATTTTTGACACTGATGGTGGATTGTAAAACCGAAAATTGAGAGTGATTATGCAGATGCACTACTTCCACATCGTTCAGTATATCCGGAACTTCTGTTGTAATTTGTTGAGGGGTTACTGCGTCTTTTTCTTGTTGGATTCGTGCCGCAATTTTGGCCGATTCTTGTTTGAGGTTGATATGTTTTATTCCAATCGGAGTGATTTCCTCCGGATTTTCGGACTGAAAGCGTTCGTAAAAATCGTTGGAAGCTTGCAATTGATCAATGGTAAATTCTTTACGTCGAATCAATTCTAAAAAACAACGGGTAGTGGCTTCTACATCGGCGGTGGCATTGTGCGCTTCTCCAAACGGTTTATGAAATAAAAACTGGTGTAGTTCTGTCAGTGTAGGTAATTTAAACTTCCCTCCTCTACCTCCGGGGATTTGACACATGGAGGCTGTTTTTTCGGTACAGGTGTCCAGAACAGGAAGTTCACTTAAAGGCGATGCGACTTGCAGGCGGTGAAATTCACAGCCCATAATATTCAAATCAAAGCCTAAGTTTTGACCGACTACAAAAGTGGTTTTTGAAAGTGCCGTATTGAATAGCTCCAATACTTCTGTCAATCCAAGACCTTGTTCGGTAGCTAGCTCTGTGGAGATGCCGTGAATTTTTTCGGCATCGTAAGGGATATTAAATCCGTCGGGGCGTATTAAATAATCTTGATGCTCAATACAGTTTCCGAGTTCGTCGTGCAATTGCCATGCAATCTGAATACAGCGAGGCCAATTGTCAACGTCGGTAATGGGTGCATTCCAACGCTTTGGCAAGCCGGTAGTTTCGGTATCAAAAATTAAATACATAGGTGTTTTATAAGCTATAAACGGAATCCTAAATATAAAACTATTTAGGGGTTTGAGTATCTCTAGGCCTTATTAATTATAAACAAATTCATAGCGTAAATTGTGAATGAAAATGCTGTTTAAAATTGGAATAAAAAACAATAGTGTTTAATCATTTAAAATATAAAGTAAACGTTGTCAATTATTTATGTTAAAGTTCGATAATTTTTTGGGTGTTATTGAATTCTTTTTTAGATTTATTTGATTTTTGACCCCAAGTCTAAATCTTCATAAAATAATTTTATCAAAAGTTAAGACAAGGGAGGACAGATAATTACTCCTTTTTGTGAGGTCTCATTATTTTATAAAATGGGACTCGCTTAGCGGAGCTGTGGAGTTCACAAAACATATAGAGTCTAGAACAAGTCCATCCACATACATTGCGACATAGTTTTGCCACACATTTATTGGCGATAGGAACAGAGATTCGTTATATCCAATCATTATTAGGACATGGAAGCTCCAAAACAACAGAGATTTATACACAAGTTTCTATGCAAGAAATGAGTACAATACAAAATCCATTGGACGGTTTCTATAAAGACAAGAGTGGTTCAATACATCCCAGTAAGGGGTGTATTGAACCACTCCAAACAAGATATAAAGGAAATATAAACCACTAGTGGTTTATATTCACTAGTTGTGGGCAAGTGCCAGAAACAGAAAACAAAACCTAAAAATCATAAATTATGTCTATTCCAAAATATGACGAAATACAAATTCCAGCTTTAAAAATATTGAGTGATGGAACTCCAAGAAAAAGAATTGAAATAGAAGAACCATTATCAATTCATTTCAAACTTACGGAAGAGGAAAGAAATCAAATGTATGATTCAGGAAACGGACCTGTATTTATGGATCGTGTTCAATGGGCACTCAGCTATTTAAATATGGCCGGACTTGTTTCAAAACCAAAGCGTGGAATCTATCAAATAAATGAAGAAGGAAGAAAAATTTTAGAAAATCCTGCAAGTATAAAACAGTATATTGGCAACAAACTATTGACAAGGGAACCCAATAAAAAGAAAAGCACAAACAAAAAGATTGAATCATCTGAAAAAATTGAAAATGATTTGACTCCTGAAGAATCATTATTTGTCTCATATCAAGGAATCAGGAAATCTGTTTATCGAGAAATTATTGATACAATTCTGTCAAAAAACCCACGCGAATTTGAAAAACTAGTCGTTCAACTATTGCAAAGAATGGGTTACGGAGGAGAAATAAAAAACTCTGGACAGGTAACCCAATACTCAAATGACAAAGGAATTGACGGAATTATTCGAGAAGATATTCTTGGCTTTGGTCGAATAAATATTCAAGCGAAAAGATACGCCATTGAAAACAATGTCCCACGAGAAGATATTCAAAAGTTTGTTGGAGCTTTAGCTGTAGCACAGTCAGACAAAGGGGTTTTTATTACAACTTCTGACTTTACAAAAGGTGCCTATGAATATGTGGATAGTTTAAACTTTTCGACAAAAATTGTTTTAATAAACGGAGAGAAACTAGCCGAATATATTTATAATTATAATCTTGGAATGCAGACTGAAAGAATAATAGAAATTAAGAAATTAGATAGTGACTTTTGGGACAACATGATCGATAATGAATAAACACCAGCCCACAACAAAAAATATAATGCATACCGCAGTCTCATTTTCACAGAAAATGATTTAATAAATTTGAAAATATATTAGTCAAAGAAAACTTATTGAACACAATGCGACACGCACCATATTCAAACCGTTGTGTCGCATAAAACCAAACTATGTGCAAAAACAGAAAACATATTATCTTTTGTACTTGTAATAAAAAAGAATCTGAAGACAGATTTAAATCCAAGATTGAATCCTTTAAAATACTTGGAGATAAAGAAGAGTACAGTAAATGCTTTTATTCTTGGATTTTAGAGAGAACTATTAGGAAACGGACTGAAAAAGAAAGAAGTATGATTATGGGAGAATTAGTAAGACCTTCTAAGAAACTTGATGAAGAACTAACTGCTGAACTTGTTGTTAGAGAACTTAATGAAAAGGCTGAATTTGATTTTGATTATTCGCCAAAAGATGGAGACGAACTAACAATAACTCTAAGCTATAAATACGCTCAATTTGAAAACTATTCGAGACCTTTTCTACTAAGTCCAATGACATTTGTATATGAAAATAAAGAATGGTACTTTTAATATATCAATCACTTTGAATATAAACAAGAGGAATTAAAAAAAGGAAAAATTACGCTACACAACAATGGCTATAAGTAATTGCTTGTTCTCACTAAATTCTGAAAACCCCTGCCTGCGGCAAACAGGTTCGGTTTTTATTTACTAAAATAGATGCCTATCCACGCCACTGAAAGTTGCTATTAGTTTACTGATAAAAATTTATAGTGATTGAACTATTGACTCAGGTTTGTACCTGTTTTTTTTAATCAAAAAAATAACATGATGAACATAAATACTTTAATAGGACTATTCATTCTTACACTATTGAGCTCATGCAATAATTATTATTTCAATGCTCCTCAACCAGAAGATTCAAAAAACTCGTATACTATTCCTAATAAATATAGGGGCACCTGGTATTTAGATGAAAACAAATCAACCAAACTTACAATCGGAAAAGACTTTTACAGAACGACTGAAAGAGAACAAATGATAAAATCCAAGGCTAAAATGGACTTAGACCCTAAGACGTATTTCATTGGAAATAAAATTTATTATTCTGAAGGCGATAAATATGAAAGTAGAGAACTTTTAGGTGGCTTTAATTATGTTTTAAAAGGGGACTCTGTAATTGTAGAATTTACAGAAATAAATCATATTGAATTTGGTCAAAATGCTTTTCTAAGGAAGTTTGAGTATGGGTATATCTTGAACTCAAAACATGCAAAAATGAATGATTGGTGGAACTTACTTTTTATAGATACAAGAAATAAAAAAGGGATGACCGTTCTAAGATTGGACCGTGAAGATTTAAACAAAATAGAAAATTACGAAATGCTCCACGAAGATTTTAGCAACTATTTCATCGCTAAATGGACAAAAAAAAATCTTCAATATTTTATTGATAATGGAGGGTTTTCGGATATGATTTGCTTCTTAAAATATAAAGAGAAAATAAAAAATTAAATAAAACTAAGAAAACTATCCACTACAAATATTTAATCCTAACAACATCTATATTTCTAGCATTCTCTTGTAAGAATACTACTAACTTCACTGAAAATTCAATCTGGGAAAATTTTAAAGTAGGGATTGAAAATAAAGACGTAACGTATTTGCTTAATAGGTCAATGGATTCTATTAAATGTATAAACTGTATTTCGGAAAGGAGTGAAAACCTACAATCAAGTAAAGTCATATTTGAAAAACACCTCGAAAAACTATACAACCCTGAACTTCTTAATGAGATGGAATATTCTAATTACAAAACGGATTCTATTATTAGAATAACTTACAGTTTCGAAAAAATGTTCGGAAATGAGTCATCTTATATCGTTTATATGTTTGACAAGTATGAAGGGAAATATTTGTTTTCTGGAATGATAACCGTCCCTTGAAAAAAATATCTATGAGTATTCTTCAAAATTAAATCTCTCAACCGCTACAACGTTCCTTCTGTCACTGGCAATTTATAAATAACACCTTCAGAAAAATTCATCACCCGTTCACCGTCAGCGGTATAAGCATTAAAGTAAAAAGACCCCGTCACCGTTCCATTCACCGTATCGAGTTCGTCAATAGTAATTGTGCCATCACTCACATACACAATACTAGCATTTCCATTGTTATTGGTTGAATACATAAATTGATCTTCAGTATATGTCACCAAAGCAGTCGCGTTTTCACCTAACACAAACGTCCCTAAAGCTACTGTAGGCACTTGAAGTGTGAGTGCTCCATATCCATCTGTCCCCGTAAATGTCAAAGTACCTGCAGTATCCACCACCACAGTTGACGAGGAAGATCGCCATGTAAAATCCCCATTTTTCAAACCTTGTAAAGCTGGTAAACTCGATTGTATATTATCTTGACACCCAAAAAGAGTGAATATTATAAGAAAGGAAGTGAATAATTTTTTCATAACTAAAGTTCTTTTTTTTTAAGTGACGGAATTGATTTAGTATCGGTCGCTTTTGTATCAGAACTCAAAAGTATAAAAAAAATAAACAAAAGATTGTAGAAAGTAAAAATATAGTATATTTGCGCTCTCATTAATAACCGAGGTCGAGAACCTCACAAATTAATTATTATGCCAGTAAAAATTAGATTACAAAGACACGGTAAAAAAGGGAAACCTTTTTACTGGATCGTAGCAGCTGATGCGCGTTCAAAAAGAGACGGTAAATACCTTGAAAAATTAGGGACTTACAATCCAAACTTCAACCCAGCACAAATTGAACTTAATATTGATGGGACTGTAAAATGGCTTCAAAATGGAGCACAACCTACAGATACTGCAAAGTCAATTTTATCTTACAGAGGTGTGATGTTGAAAAATCACCTTGTTGGTGGTGTTCGTAAAGGCGCTTTAACTGAAGAACAAGCAGAAGCTAAGTTTCAAGCTTGGGTAGAAGAAAAGAATGCCAAAGTAGACGCTAAGAAAAGTGATTTAGTAAAAGCTAAAGAAGCGGAAGCTGTGAAACAGTTTGAAGCTGAAAAAGCAACGAATGAAGCACGAATTGCTGCTGCTGCACCAGTTGTAGAAGAAGTAATTGAAGAAGCAGCTCCTATCGTAGAAGAAGCAGCTACTGAAGTTGTTGCGGATGAAGCTGCACCTGTAGAGGCTGCTGCTGAAGAAGCGGCTCCAGAAGCTCCAGCTACTGAAGAAGCACCAGCTACAGAAGAAAAATAAAAAAATAAAATTTTTTTATACCTTTAAAACCTGGCAATTTTGTCAGGTTTTTTTATGCATTAAATCATGACAAAAGAAGACTGTTTTTATTTAGGGAAAATCGTAAAAAAGTATAGTTTTAAGGGAGAACTCCTCGCAAAACTAGATACCGATCAACCCGATATATATGAGAACTTAGATGCTATTTTCATTGAAGTGAATGGTACTTTGATCCCTTTTTTTATTGAAAAATCGCAACTGCATAAATCGGATTTACTCCGACTTAAGTTTGATGACGTTACTGACGAAGCTGACGCCGATGCCTTGATGAAATGCGATCTTTATCTGCCTTTAGATTTGCTCCCAAAACTAGACGGTAACAAGTTTTATTTTCATGAAATTATTGGATATCAACTAAACGATGAGAATTTTGGTGCTGTGGGCACTGTCAAAGGAGTAAATGATTCCACGGCTCAAGCTTTATTTGAAGTAGATCGCAATGGAATTGAAATCTTGATTCCTATGAATGATGATTTTATTACAAATCTGGATCGCGTAGCAAAAACCATTACAGTCAATACCCCACCTGGATTGATTGAATTATACTTAGAATAATGTCGAAGCCCTTTCGGTTTAAACAGTTTAGCGTTGCACAAGATCAGTGTGCCATGAAAATTGGAACAGATGCAGTATTATTAGGTGCATGGACTGGCTTGGATTCACAGCCTAACTCCATCTTAGACATTGGTGCAGGAACGGGAATTTTAGCGTTGATAATGGCTCAAAGAAGCACAGCAGAACTCATAGATGCCATCGAAATTGATGACGACGCCTACGAGCAATGTGTCGAAAATTTTGAAACCTCTGATTGGGGAGATCGTTTGTTTTGTTACCATGCATCACTTGATGAATTTACTGAAGAAATAGAAGATCAATATGATTTGATTATTTCAAATCCTCCTTTCTACACAGATACCTTTAAAACAGAAAATGAAGTCCGAAATCAGGCACGCTTTGAAGATGCCATGCCCTTCAACGAACTTCTAAAATCCGTTTCCCAATTACTATCCCCTACTGGACATTTTAATGTCGTTATTCCTTTTAGCGAAGAAACTTCGTTTATTGAGTTGGCAGCAAAGGAAGGTCTATATCCTTCAAAAATCTTAAATATAAGAGGGCAAAAATCAAGCCCTTTAAAGCGAAGTATGATTTGTTTTACATTTAAAAAACAAGCCATTGAAACACGCGAGCTGGTCATAGAAATCGCGCGCCATCAGTACACAAAAGAATATACATCACTTACCAAAGATTTTTATTTAAAATTGTAGAGTTTTCAAGTGGAATAAGTATTTTTGTACAAACATTATCTAATTCTCATTTTTGATTATATAAAATTGAATTAAAAACAAAAAGTACAGATGAAAGCAGATTTATTTGAAGCACCTGACTATTACCTTTTAGATGATTTATTATCTGAAGAACATAAACTTGTAAGAAGTGCAGCTCGTGACTGGGTCAAAAGAGATGTCTCTCCTATTATAGAAGATTATGCACAACGTGCAGAATTTCCAACTCAAATTATTGGAGGTTTAGCAGAAATTGGTGCCTTTGGCCCTTACATCCCCACAGAATATGGCGGTGCTGGTTTGGATCAAATTTCTTATGGCTTGATCATGCAAGAAATTGAACGTGGAGACTCTGGAGTGCGAAGTACAGCATCCGTGCAATCATCATTAGTAATGTATCCTATATGGAAATATGGAAATGAAGCACAACGTCAAAAATATTTACCAAAACTAGCCAGTGGCGAATGGATTGGTTGTTTTGGATTGACTGAACCTGATCATGGTAGTAACCCTGGTGGCATGACCACTAATTTTAAAGATATGGGCGACCATTATCTTTTAAATGGTGCAAAAATGTGGATCTCAAACTCACCAATCGCAAACGTCGCAGTGGTGTGGGCAAAAAATGAAGAAGGACGTATTCACGGACTGATCGTTGAACGTGGCATGGAAGGATTTACAACACCTGAAACCCATAACAAATGGTCGTTACGTGCAAGTTCTACAGGCGAGCTTATTTTTGATAATGTTAAAATTCCTAAGGAAAACTTATTACCTAATAAATCTGGACTCGGCGCGCCACTCGGCTGCTTGGATTCAGCACGTTACGGAATCGCATGGGGTGCCATTGGTGCCGCAATGGATTGTTACGATACCGCTTTAAGATACAGTAAAGAACGTATTCAATTTGGAAAACCAATCGGTCAATTTCAGTTGCAACAAAAGAAACTTTCGGAGATGATTACCGAAATTACCAAAGCACAATTGTTAACATGGCGTTTAGGAGTATTGAGAAATGAAGACCGTGCAACTACCGCACAAATTTCAATGGCAAAACGAAACAATGTAGATATGGCTATAAAAATTGCACGTGAAGCCCGACAGATGTTAGGCGGCATGGGAATTAGCGGCGAATACAGCATTATGCGTCATTCCATGAACCTTGAAAGCGTGATTACTTATGAAGGAACACACGACATTCATTTGTTAATTACAGGATTTGATATCACCGGATTAAATGCATTTAAATAGATTGAACTTAATAAACAAACGTTTAAAAATAATTGCATTCACACTAATTGTGGGACTCACATTTTATGGTTGTAATTCAAGTACAGACTCCCAATCTAGTGGTAACGACACAGAAACCCTAACAGAGTCACAAAATTTTAAACTTATTGCGCTTGGCGATAGCTATACCATTGGACAAAATGTGTGTGAAGACTGTCGGTTTCCAGCACAATTAAAAGATAGTTTGCAAGCCCGTTATACAGCACTAGATACTTTTAATCTAGAAATCATTGCACAAACAGGGTGGACTACTACCAATTTGAAAAATGCCATTTCCAGTGCCGAACCACCAACTGATTTTGATTTGGTAACCCTTTTAATTGGCGTGAATAATCAATATCAAAACAAACCGTTTGAACTGTACGAAACTGAATTTATTGAGCTTGTGGACACCGCGATTTCATTAGTTGGAGGCGATGCTTCTAAACTAGTTGTAGTTTCAATTCCAGATTATGCTTACACTCCATTTGGTCAAGGTAGTAACGCCTTAAATATTAGCACACAACTCGAACTGTACAACAACTATGCACAAACCTATTGCGCAGAAAACAACTTAAAATACGTGTACATCACTGATATTACTCAAGAAGGCTTGATCAACACCGCATTGGTAGCTTCAGATAATTTACATCCATCAACGCTTGCTTATACAAAATTTGTAGAGCGAATTCTACCCTTAGCCTTAGAGATTTTAGAGTAAATACTTTTGGTAAAAAGAGATTAATCTTCTGGAGCTAATTCAATTTCAAGACCTTCCATTTCTGGAGTGATTTGAATCTGGCATCCCAAACGGCTGTTGGGCTTGACATTAAAAGCTTCACTAAGCATAGCTTCCTCATCATCTTGCATTTCACGAAGGGGGTGTTCCGTTAATACATAGCATTGGCAAGAGGCACACATAGCCATTCCACCACAAATTCCGATAGTACCTTCGGGTGCCAATTCATAAAGTCGAACCACTTCCATAAGGTTTAAAGCCATGTCAACTGGGGCAGCGATTTCATGTAGTTTTCCATCACGATCTGTGATTTTTATTTGTACGTCTTGATCCATTAATTTATTGATTTTACAACGACTTTAGGAGCTTCTTTACGAGTTCCATCAAAACCATCGATACCGCTTACGGTTGTATATTTTAAAACATAGCGTTTACCCGGATTTATAATCTGATAAGCTGCCTGACACATGAGAGTTGCTTCGTGGAAACCACAAAGGATAAGTTTTAATTTTCCAGGATAGGTATTGACATCTCCAATAGCAAAAATCCCTGGAATATTCGTTTGATAATCAAGTGCATTATTAACCTTGATTGCATTTTTTTCGATCTCAAGACCCCAATCAGCTATAGGTCCGAGTTTTGGGGACAATCCAAATAGCGGAATGAAATTATCCGTTTCTATTCGCACAGGCGATTCTCCTGACTTGGTCACTTCAATTGCTTCAAGTTGGGTGTCTCCAATAAGTCCAGTCACCTCAGCAGGTGTGATCATATTAATCTTCCCTGTGTTTTTTAACTCTTGAACTTTATCTACAGAATCTAAAGCGCCTCTAAATTCATTACGTCGGTGGATTAAAGTGACTTCACTAGCTACCTCACTTAGAAAAATACTCCAATCCAGAGCCGAGTCGCCTCCTCCTGAAATGACTACTTTTTTATTGCGATAGACTTCAGGGTCTTTGATGATATAAGCAACGCCTTTATCTTCATAAAATCCTATGTTATCTAGCTGTGGTTTGCGCGGTTCAAAACTTCCAAGCCCACCAGCTATTGCAACTATAGGAGCTTTGTGTTGGGTCCCTTTATTAGTGGTCACAACAAAAGAGCCATCCGTTTGTTTTTCGATGGTTTCAGCACGTTCGCCTAACGTAAACCCAGGCTCAAACTGTTTACATTGCTCCAATAATTTTTCAGTGAGATCGCCCGCTAAAATTTCAGGATATGCTGGGATATCATAAATTGGTTTTTTTGGATAAATTTCAGAACACTGTCCACCCGCTTGTGGCAACGCATCAATTAGATGGCATTTCATTTTTAAAAGTCCTGCTTCAAAAACTGTAAACAACCCCGTTGGACCTGCTCCAATAATTAAAATATCTGTTTCAATCATTTTTTAAGCTTCAATATTTATAACCGATTGAATCTGTGGTGCATATTTTTTGATGGTCATTTCAACACCCGACTTGAGCGTCATTTGATTGACACTACAAGAAGAACAAGCACCTACTAATTGCACCTTAACTACTTCGTCATTTTCAATAGCAATGAGGTTGATATTACCGCCGTCATTTTCAAGGAATGGACGGATTTCATCCAAAGCCTTAACAACATTTAGTCTAATTTCTTCTGAGCTCATAGCCTTTATTTTTTGACCGCAGAACAGCCTGCCATCGTGGTTATTTTTATTGCATCCGTAGGGGGAAGTGCCGTATTTCGGCGCACAACTTCTTGTGCCACATTTTGTGTAATTGTATTAAACGCCTCTTCAATAGGAGTTGACTCTTGCATCGCTGCGGGTCGACCTAAATCTCCCGCTTCTCTGACGCTTTGAACCAAAGGAATATCTCCTAAAAATGGGATGTTTAAACCTTCAGCCAAGTGCTTGGCTCCCTCTTTTCCGAAAATATAATATTTATTATCTGGTAATTCTTCTGGAGTGAAATATGCCATATTTTCAATGATTCCTAAAACGGGTACATTGATACTTTCTTGTTGAAACATAGCAACTCCTTTTTTGGCGTCAGCAAGTGCCACCGTTTGTGGGGTACTTACCACCACAGCTCCTGTAATTGGTAAGGATTGCATGATACTCAAATGAATATCTCCAGTTCCTGGAGGTAAATCAATGAGAAGAAAATCCAATTCTCCCCAAGCCGCATCAAAAATCATTTGATTCAAAGCTTTTGCAGCCATAGGCCCTCTCCAAACAACAGCCTGATCGGGTTTAGTAAAAAAGCCTATAGAAAGAACTTTAACGCCGTAACTTTCAACAGGTTTCATTTTTGACTTTCCATCCACATTGACCGCAAGTGGTTTTTCGTTTTGAACATCAAACATAATAGGAATTGAAGGCCCATAAATATCGGCATCTAAAATTCCTACTTTGAATCCCATTTTGGCAAGCGTCACCGCAAGGTTAGAAGTGACGGTTGATTTACCTACCCCTCCTTTTCCGGATGCTACAGCTACTATATTTTGAATCCCAGGGATGGATTTCCCTTTGATTTCATTTTTAGGTTGGGTTGCAGCCTCTACTTTTACATTCACTATGATCTTTGCTTTGGCATAAACCAATTCGTGAATGGTTTTTAGGATATCCACTTCCGTTCGTTTTTTTGCTTGTAAACTTGGATTGGAAATAGTGATGTCCACAATTACCTCATCTGCAAAAACCATTATATTTTTGACAGCTTTGCTTTCGATCATATTTTGACCTTCGCCTGGAACTGTAATCGTTTTGAGCGCTTGCTCAATATCTTGTTTGTTAAATTTCAAAGTCTCTAATTTAGATGGATTCTAAAGTACAAATATACTGTGAATTGTTTTAAAACAGAAGTGGATTTTAGGAAATGATGGGCTTAGAAATTAGAGTTCTTTGGCAGGGTCCCAAAATACGGATTCAAACTGTTGAATTTGGTTGTCTATGACCTGCAATCCTTCATTTTCTAATAATTGTTGCATTAGGTTTGTACCTTCAAAGTGGTGTTTTCCTGTCAAAAGACCTTTTCGATTCACCACACGATGAGCAGGCACATCTTTGCCATGTGAAGCGGTCATCGCATACCCAACCATTCGAGCACTGCGGGCGGCACCTAAATAAGTGGCTATAGCTCCATAACTAGTGACGCGACCGAGTGGTATTTGGCGCGCAACATGGTAACATTTATCAAAAAAATGAGGTTCAGTAGCCATTAAATTAAGGAGTTTTCAAAATGCTTACTAAGGTTGTAATTGATACGATCGCAGTAATAATTCCAATGCAATAATTCATACGCTTGGGAGAAGTGATTTTTGAGTTTTTAATTTTATCAAAAAATAATATATAAATATAAAGAGCGATAAAGGTTCCTGAAGTGGCCCCTGCAACATAGGTTCCAACAGAAGGGTTATCCAATGAAAGTAATTGATACGATAACAGTGTTGTTACTACATAGGCTTGGTAAGGAATCGGAAACACATTCAAAGCAGACATAAATATCCCTTGAAAAAAACGACTTTTTTTACTTTTGGAAGCATCTACTTCTTGAGGGCTTGCATCGCTTTTAGCTAAGAGGAAAAAGTAAATTGAAATTAAAATAAAAAGAACCAATGCAACCCGTTTTAGAACATCCACTACATCGGGGTGTTGGCTTAGGTATTTGGCAAATATCAATGCTAAATAGGTTTGAAACCCTACAATTATACAGACTCCAATGGAAAATACAAACCCTCGGACGTGGCCTTCTTTTAGGCTGATTTTAGCTGCTGACATATTGAGCATTCCAGGTGGAATTACACCAACAAAGGCAAACGAAAGACCCAAAAGAAAGACAATAGATATATCCAAAATTTAGTTGATTTTAAATCTAATATACGTAATTGCTTTTTGAGTGGCTAAATATTGGTTTTCGTAAAAGGTTTGAATGGCGGTTACTTCTTCGGGGCTGCCTTCTTGGCGGTACACATCGTGGTTGGCATATTGAACCTCATGGCCTTGACCATGCAAAAGTCCCAAAGTATAGCCATGCATGAATTCACTGTCTGTTTTCAGGTGCATGATGCCGTCAGCGTTGAGGATGTTTTTGTAACGTTTCAAAAACGCATCGTTGGTCATTCTGTGTTTGGTACGCTTGTATTTTATTTGAGGGTCAGGAAATGTAATCCAAATTTCATCGACTTCGTTAGCAGCGAACAGTTCTTCTATGAGTTCTATTTGTGCACGAATAAATGCTACATTAGGCAATTCATTTTCAATGGCGGTTTTGGCACCTCTCCAGAATCGGGCCCCTTTGATATCGATTCCTATGAAATTTTTATTGGGATACCGTTCGGCAAGACCAACAGTATATTCCCCTTTTCCGCACCCAAGTTCTAAAACCAACGGGTTGTTGTTTTTAAAAAACTGCTGATTCCATTGTCCTTTAAGCGGATAGACGGCATCGACTAAGTCTTCGCGTTTGGGTTGAAACACATTGTGAAATGTATCATTTTCATTAAATCGTTTGAGTTTGTTTTTACTGCCCACTTGTGTTCTTTTTTGGCAAAAATACGGAAAGTAATCTGGATTACTCCGTTTGTTTTTGAAGTGTAAAGGAGAATTCACTTCCAATACCTAATTTACTCTCCACATAGATTTTTTCCTCATGCGCTTCAATGATGTGTTTGACGATGGACAAACCAAGACCTGAACCCCCTTCTTCTCTTGATCCGCTTTTATCAACTCTATAAAAACGTTCAAATAGACGTGTCAAATGATTGCTCTCTACGCCTTCACCATTATCTGTCACACGAACAATCAATTTATCAGAATTTAAATCCTCTACACTAATTTCGGTAGTGCCATTTTGATGGCCATATTTAATAGAATTTACTACCAAGTTGGTCAGTACTTGTTGGATGCGTTGGCGATCGGCAGTAACCATAAGAGGAGTTGGGTAGTCTTTATCTAATAATAAAGAGATGTTTTTTTTCTCTGCTTTAATTTCAAGCAAATCAAACACATTGGTAATGCATTCTATGATGTTAAACGTTTCTAGAGTGAGGTTGGCATCGCCCACTTCAAGTTTGGTAATCATGTCTAAATCCTTCACTATATAAGTCAATCGGTCGATGCCTTTATCGGCACGTTTGAGATATTTATCTCTAATTTGTGGATCATCGGCAGCGCCATCAATCAGCGTGGATATATAACCTTGCACTGTAAAAAGTGGGGTTTTTAACTCGTGAGATACATTGCCTATAAATTCTTTTCGGTACTCCTCTCGAATTTTTAAAGCCTCTAATTCTAGTTTTTTGTTTTTGGCATAGGTATCAATTTCTTTGGACAAACTTTCCATATCTGTGGTGATTGGACTGTTGTTGAATGAAGCAGCATCTAAAAGGGTTAAATCTTTGTAAATATTTTTGATGCTATTAAAGACATAGGTTTCCAGTCGTAAATGGAGAATAAAATAAGTAAGCATGAACGAACAGAGGAACCAGAATAAAAGAAAGGATGCTTGTACTTGAGAAAAGCTAAATAAAAAAACTGCCAATAAGAGCGTTTGTATAACTGTTATAAAAAACGCTGTTAGTATAGAAAATGTATGGGAGTTTTTTATTTTTTTATCCATCAAGATTGAAACTTATACCCTACTCCTTTGATTGTTTTAAACGAATCATCACCAATTTTTTCGCGCAATTTTCGGATGTGCACATCAATGGTTCGACCGCCAACAACGACTTCATTCCCCCATACTTTATCGAGGATTTCATCTCTTTTAAAAACTTTCCCAGGTTTGGATGCTAACAAAGATAACAATTCAAATTCTTTTCGCGGCAATACAATTTCGATGCCTTTGGATATAATTTTATAGGCCTCTCTATCTATTGTTAATTCACCTGTGTGTATCACTTCTGAATTCACTTTGGATGACGTGTCATTAAGACGCCTGAGTAAGGATTTGATTTTACTGACCAATACTTTTGGTTTGATAGGCTTGGTAATATAATCATCGGCACCTGCTTCAAATCCTGCGACTTGAGAATAATCTTCGCCACGTGCGGTTAGAAAAGTGATGACCGTATCTTTTAGTTCGGGGAGGATTCGGATTTTTTCACAAGCTTCGATACCATCCATTTCGGGCATCATTACATCCATAATAATGAGATGCGGTTGGTGTTTTTTTGCTTTTTTAACGGCTTCTAACCCATTGGATGCTGTTGAAATCGAATAGCCTTCTGCCGATAAGTTGTAACTCAAAATCTCTAAGATATCTGGCTCATCGTCAACTAATAGAATTTTTATAGAATCGTTACTCATTTTTTTAAAGTGTCATAATTTTTATAAAGATAGAAAAATTAAATACCGTAGCGAAACAAATAAATTTAATAACATTAAAATAACAACATGGTAATATTACTGTAACAAACCGAGAATCTCACAAACTGTTGATAATAAATTATTAAGTAATCATTAAATGGATTAAAGATTGTTTAGTTTTTTATATATTTGGATGAACAAAAATTAATCAAAAATATTTTTACTATGAAAAAAATTTACGTTTTAATATTAACATTTACCATATCGACCTT